>OIEF01000417.1_pt1 | contig 18428 bp, 16 predicted proteins | sample 1581721 | NCBI WGS metagenome assembly OIEF01 (sample SAMN01760908, study PRJEB22395) | human gut metagenome
CGTGGGCAGGGGAACTTTGAGCTAGTCACCAACTCCGACTATGATTCACGAGGGTCAGCTGACCCTCGTGAAAAGTCTGCGTAGGTGCCGGATCTCAAAGCTTCCCCTAACCGCCCACAAAGTGCTGCAGACACCCAACCGGTGCCGCCTCTTTCGCTGGTATTGGCTGTTTACTTTTAAAACAGACTGTATAATACGTCTTCCATTATTTATATACAAAAAAGGGATACCGTATGTTCAGGTACGGTATCCCCAGCTTTGACGGATCTGTGGTAATATTTCGGTCATGGACCAGTGTTTTTTGGTGTTGGCGGGGCTGTTTGGGTCGTTGACGGTAATTGCACCGTTTTCATCGATTCCGGTCAGAACGATGAAGTGACCTGTGTAGGTAAAATCACCTGGATACATGGAACAGATCAGGGGGATGCCGGATTGCAGGGCGGCAAGGATGTTTTCTTGTGTTACCGGGATGTTTTCTGCTGTGAGGCCCAGGTTATTGGCACCTTCGGTCATCAGAGACCAGGAGGTTCCTTCACCCGGTACGTAATAACCCTCTTTTTCTGAAAACTGAGCTACGGTCAGGGGATTCCATGTTTCGGAGCCGGTCAGACCACAGGTGATCATGGACAGGCAGGTTGGACCGCAGCCGGTGACAGCAAGGAAATCGCTGCCGTAGGTTTCATACCCCCAGCGTTCATCCCACTGCAAAAAATACGGTATCTCACTGTTTTCTCTGGCAGTTTCCACTTCGGATGAAATATCTATAGTCTGATAGTGTCTTCGCTTCGGATAATTTTTTACAAAATCTGTAGCCTCCGGATATTTTTCTTCCATGTTAAGAAGACTCTCCGGAATCTGCTCGTGCTGCCGGATCCAGGTTTTCCCTGCCAGCACAACGATGCAGAATGTGGCCAGCAAACCGACGATCCAGACTATTTTTTTCTGTGTCATCTGAAATTTATGACCGCTTTGATTATGTAGTTTTTGCTGTTTCCGATGGTTTGCCTGTGATGCCGCTGTCGCTGCAACGGATGTTTCCTGTTTTACCCTGTAATTGTTTACTTCCCGCAACTCACGTTTTCTTCTGACTTTCCGCGCTCTTTCTCTTCTTATTCTGCGTCTCTTTGCCAAAAAGGCGATCAGTTTCATCACAAAATACACCAATAATGCAATGCTAAAAATAATCAATGCCCCTTCTTCCGTCAGTCCTACTGTACTGTCCAGCCAGATGAGCACTCCGACCACTGCCATCAGATACAGTAACAATTTCAATATTTTCTTTCCCATTCCCCTCTAAACCTCTTTCTGCCCGGATGGCGTTCTTTTCTCTCTTATTATAAAGAACACCACACGGGCAGACAATTACGTTTCTTTTAAGATTTTCTTATTTCTTCGTCCTCTTCTTTCCGATCCACAGAACCAGACAGGAAGAAAAGATTCCGACAAACATGCCTCCCAGCACATCGGTCGGATAATGCACACCCACATACAGGCGTGAAAATGCGATCAGTGATGCCAGGATCACTGCAGGTACACCATATTTTTTCGGTAGAATCCGGTACAACACCAGCGCACAGGCAAACGATGCACAGGTATGTCCCGACGGGAATGAATAATCCGTCGGTTTGCCGATCAGCGGCACCAGTCCCTCTACCACTTCATAGGGGCGGGGACGTGCTACCAGATTTTTCAGACACACATTGGTGATCAGTGCACCGGCTCCCATCGACAACAGACCATACCAGCCGGCTCTTCCGATTACTGCCCTGAAACAGTTTTCATTTTTTATTGAACATTTTTCTCCAGAGATTTTGGCAAGTACAACCATCAGGATGCATAATACGATCCAGAACCATCCACCGTTTCCCAGGGATGTGATTCCTTTCCAGAACCAGTTCATGCCCTCCCAGCGGAAGTGATCCTGTATCCACAAAAGAATGTTTCCATCCATATTTTTTTCACTTTCTGCTTATAATAATATTATTACTTTTGTCGTTTCAGACTTTATCCGTATTTGCTCCGTACACATCCGCAATTTCTGCAATCGAGATATAAGCGGAGCGATCATTTTCATGAACCAGTTCTTTCATCTTCCCAACCTGAAAACGGTTTACCACGATGTACACCACTGTCTTCGGGGAATCCGAATAATATCCCTTCGCCTCGGTGATCGTCATCCCACACTCAAAGGCTTCAGAGAGTGCCGCGCAGACCTCATCCGGATGCACCGTGACGATTGTAGCCGCTTTGGATCGATCCAGACCTTCCACAATAAAGTCCACTGTCTTCAGCGCTGCCCCGTATGTTACGATCGAGTACAGTGGAAGGATCCAGCTGTGAATCACAAATCCGCAGATAATATACAGTACCAGATTATATGCCATCACAAACGTACCCACCGTGATTCCCAGCCGTTTTGCAAAGATGACGGCGAGAACTTCGATGCCGTCCATCGCTCCTCCAAATCGAATCGCCATACCACTTCCGATACCGGAGATCAGCCCGCCAAAAATAGCGCAGAGAAGCAGATCCGATCCGGCAAGTGGCGATACGATACTTACATCCACCGGCAGTACATCTGTGATCAGCCATGCCCCGAAAGAATAGACCACCACCGTGTAAATCGCATAGATAGTAAATACCACACCCTGTTTTCTGAGTCCGTATAAAAACAGAGGAATATTCAATACCATCAAAAAGAAGGACAGTGACAGCCATTCCGGTGTCAGCTGTGACAGCAGGATCGATGTTCCGGAGATTCCGCTGTCATACAGATCCACCGGGGCAATAAACATCGTGACTCCGAAGGCATTCACCATACCTGCAATCGTGAGGAATAGAAAGTTCTTACATTTCAGCTTTCCAAGTTGTTGTTTCAAAGTCATGCATAAACTCCTTTCATTTTCCGTATGTGCTGTTTCTTCCCATTTTCCTTCGCTTTTCCTTTTTCTTCCCGTTGCCATACCTGATACCGCAGCCAATCTGTTTTCTGCCATTCAGGCAAATCTGTCATCCATTTTTTAGCACAAACTGCTCAACAGCATAAGCAACACCGTCTTCCTCATTCGACTTTGTGATAAACGCTGCCTTTTTCTTCGTCTCTTCATCTGCATTCGCCATCACGACCGGAAGTCCGGCCATCTCAAGCATGTTCCAGTCGTTTGGCGCATCGCCGCATGCCATGATTTCTTCCCTTTTAATACCGAGGATCTTTCCCAGTGCCACCAGCGCGTTCCCTTTTCCAGCCCTGCCGGAAATAATTTCAATATTAAACGGTGTCGCATGGCAGATACTCAGATTCGGAAACATCTGTTGCAGTTTCTTCTCTCTGCAGTCCCGTTCTCTTGTATCGGCAAAGATCAGATGCAACTTTTCCATCCCGATCTTTTCCTCCCGGATCTTCTCTGTCAGATACTTCCGGCGTGTCCGGGTACTTCGGATGTACCGCTCCATCGCAGGACTCATCGATTCATGTTTCACAAAATGATACGTTTCTTCCTCAACATAAATATTACCGGCAAAATATGTTTCCCAGTTGCATGATTCTCCTGCCCACTGTTTCATCACTTCGATCACCTGCAATGCGACCTCCCAGGGAATCAGTTCTTCATATACCGTCTCCCCGGAAGGAATACGGATAATGCGGGCTCCGTTGGAAGTCAGTGCGTATTCCACACCGGGAATCTCCAAAAATGCACCCGGAAGTCCGATTTCCGGTCTTCCGGTGGCCGGAAGCACGATGCAGCCCTGATGGATCGCCTCTTTCAACACACTTCTGGTATGCGTGGTAATCTCTTTATTGTTATTTAATACCGTTCCGTCCAGATCCAGTCCGACCATGCGAATCTTCGGTTTCATATGTTCTGCCTCCTTTTCTCGGTTGCAACCGTTCTGTACCCCGACTGCCTGTTGCATAGTTACTTCTCATTCTCTCCACGCACCAGCCATCCGCATGCACCCAGCCCGGAATACTCCATTAGTATCTCCCAGCCACACACTGCCATCTGCCGGATCTGTGCTGAATCCCAAAGTTCATCCGTAGCGATCCCGTCTTCTCCCTGGAAGGCCAGATGGGCGTCCTGCGGATTATCGTTTTCGCTTTCCTGTAAAAGTTCCTGTAAAAAGTACATCGGTGTAGCATATCGTTTGCTCAATTCCTCATTTCGATAGGTCAGGAAATCCTTCTCGAGCAGGTATTCCCGCTGTCCCTTTTTATCGGTAAAAGAAACCGCTGCCGGCTGAAAATAGGGCTGCGCGATCCGGAAAATCTCCTGCCGTTTCTTACAGTATGCACCGGTTCGTTCATCTCTCGGTGCCCAGCAGCAGAGCACACCAAGAATCAGATGTGCCGTCTGCTTCTGTTCTTCGGACAGTTCCACCGGTCTTCTTTGCATCCTCTTCCCTGTTTTTCCCGAAACCACTTTCGACTTTTCTTCCTGTAACCCGGCTTCTGTCTGCTCCGCTTCACCGGCTGCACCTTCCGAAGTTTTCGCATCTGCCATAGTTTCCAGATCTTTCCCTGTGGATTCTTCTGTCTCCGCTTTCGTAACAATTTCTATATCTTCAATGCTTATTGCATCTGTCTTAGCCTCTTCCTCCGGTTCTTTCCTCAGCAACAGCCATCCCATACCGGAAAATGCTGCCTCTGCCAGTGCAATTTCCCGGTCCAGATTTCTCTCGATCTCACGGATTTTCTTCAGACATCTGCTGTAATCTTCCTGTTTTTTCATGGACAACTGCGGCAGAATCAGCTTTTCCACCTCGGCGGCACGAATCGGACGTTTTCGGTTATCGCCCTCTTTTCTGGCTCCGTAGAGAACTTCACTCATACAGGACTGACTCAGATAAGCATATAAGGCTTCCGGCAGAATCTGCCCCTGATCCGGCACAATACGCAGCACACTACGATCCAGATACAGTGGATCTTCCACCCGATCTACCAGAATCAGCTTTCCATTTCGAAGAAGGATATCTCCCGGGCAGACGCGGTATTTCTCTTCGATCGCCCAGTCTGCACCAGCATTTACCTCCGCTTTTTCTCCTGCATGGAGTCCTGTCAGATAAGTCTTCCGAAAATTCTCCAGACGCACACAGGGGAATTCTCCGTTTGGCTCTTCATTTTTCGGAATACCGGTTCCTACCGGTTCTTTCAGATAGTTGCGAAGTCTCGCCTTTTCTCCGTATCGCAGCTGAGAGGCAAAGATTCTCTGAAATAATACCTGTTCATACTGTTCCATCCGACTTCGCATCTCTTCTTTTTTCAGCTTGATCTCTTCAAAACGCCGCAGCTTATCCACAATCTCCTGCTGTTTTTCCAGACTGTCCGGCACATAGATTCTGTACTGTCCCAGGGTTTTTCTGCTGATCAGCGCCATCGTGGTCTGATTGGACAGTTTGCGGATCTCTTCCGCATGATACCGGAGTGCATAATATCCGTACAGTGGCAGCACCCGGGTCTCATCAAAGATCAGGGATACGATCTGCTGATTCGTGGCAAGTTCCCGGCCGGCGATTCCCACTTTTCCGACTGTACCGACGATGGAAAATAACACACTGTTTTCCGGTACCAGATTAACCTTTTCTTTTCCCTGTTCGGACAGGTATTCCGCTGTCTCCCGGATATAACCCTGATCCAGATTTTCAATCTTGACCCATGGTGTTCCGGTCTCTGCATAGTATTCCTTCTGCTCCCGCTCCGGCGTTCTTCCAGAGATCAGCCGGGCGAGAGATTCCAGTTTGTACATATTTTTCTTCTTACTCATAGTCCCCCGCCATCTCCATCAGTTCCTGTACTTTCTTCATCGTATCGGTTTCCAGATCTGCCAGTTCTTTCAAAAGCTGTGCCGGGGATTCGGTCACAACCGTCTCCTGCTCTTTCCATGGTTTGTATCTTCCCGCAGACAGATTATTGTCATTTTTGGCAATCGTATCCAGACTTGCAAACCAGCAGGATTTTTCTTCCCAATGTGCCGGAACCGGATTTTCCCACTGGTTGTGCGCAGCAGCTTCCTTCAACTGATGCTTCCACTGATCTGCCAGTTCTTTCCGGTTCTCCCATGATGTCAGCATTGCCGGAATGTCATCCACCCCGGTACTTTCCTGGCGACGATCCAGGCTGTATCCGAGATTCTGGATCTCATAGAACCATACCGGCTGCTCTTTGTCAATCTCTTCTTCTCTTGTAAAGATCAGAACCGAAGCCTTACTTCCTGTATAGGGTAAAAATGCTCCCGCCGGAAGGGAAATGACTCCCTGGATCTGGTAGTCATTTAACAGATACTGGCGGACTTTCTGCTCTGCATCGTACATAAACAGGGTTCCCTCGTTGACTACCGCGATCACCATGCCCTGCTTTTTCACATGATTCATCAGCATCTGCATGTATTGCAGCTGTGCTTTTCTGGTACTGATCCAGTACCGGTCCTGGTCTTCGATCGGCAGTTCCCCTACCGGTGGATTGGTCACGATCAGATCGTATTCCTCGTAGGTCGGCACTTCCCCTTCCGGTGTGCGCTCCCCGGTTTTATCAATGCGGTCGGCTTCCAGCGGATCTTCCCGACGGATTCCCTCCATACCGCCGCCATGATAAAACTGCAGCATCCGGGCAATCTGCCACTGACTTTTCTCTTCTTCACATCCGTATAACTGCCACTGTGGATACTGTCTGTGGGCTGCTGCAAGAAAACCGCCGGTTCTTGTCGCCGGATTCCAGACTTTTTCGATATTACGACCATCTGCCAGCCGGATCAGTGCTTCCATAAGGTTCTCCGGCATCAGGAACAGTCCTGTAGTTCCCCAGGCATACATCTGACGAAGCATCTCTTCAAGCAGCGCGCCGAACAGATGTGGCATCCCTTCTTCCCAGTCACAGTGGTCAGCTGTCCAGTCAATGAGTTTACATAATTCTTTCATCCACAGACTGTTTTCTTCCATTCTTGCAGTTTCCATAAAATGTCCCTGCTCCACCATGGAAGAACAGTACTGTACCTGATACTGCAGCTGCCAGCTGCGCTGACCATCCTCCACTTCTTCCTCTCCCGGTATCCATTCCATTGGGAATCCGGCAAACGGAAAGCTCTCCTGCAGGCTGACCCTCTTCTGTGATTCGATAAACAGGCGGACATACATCAGATATCCCAGCTGCTCCACCAGACGCAGCGGCTTTTTTTCCTGCTCCGCTTTCAGTGTTTTTAAAAGTTCCTGTATTTTTTCTCTTACTTCTGTTTTGGTTGTGTTTTTTTCCATACTATACTCCTGTTTTCCACATACCGGTTGGAAATCGTGATTTTTTCCACCGTCCACTCCTGGTTTTCCACTCCGTCTTCTATCGTAAGCACTGCCAATGTCAAAGGTGCGCCGAACCGCGGTCTGCCGCAGCTTCCCGGATTCAGCCAGAGTCTTCCGTCGATTTCTTCCACGGTAAACTTATGACTGTGCCCGAAGACAACCACCTGTACACCGTCCAGGTCCCAGGAAACATCTTTTCTGTCATGCACCATGAAAAAGGAAACACCAGCCTGACAAAACCGTTGTGTTTTCGCGATACGCTCCGCCCATCCCCGGTCGTTATTTCCACGTACCAGATAAAAAGGGGCATTTGGTTTCAGATGCATCCAGAGCTGGTCCAGTGTCTGACTGTTATCCACATCTCCGACATGCAGGACCACATCGCAGGAAGCGATCAGCTCCAGAACCGGTGGATGTAATTTTCCATGAGTGTCCGATATGATCCCGATTTTCATTCTTCCATCCTCCTGTCTCCTATACCACTGAAAATTTCCTTATTGATCTTTAACAAATACTATCAAGTATATCGATTTTCTACTCTACACCCATCTTTTTGCAGATATCGTTCAGGCAACAGCGATCACAGTACGGTTTGGTTCTTGCCGTGCAGATTTCTCTTCCATGCATCACCAGACGGTGACAGAAATCGCTTCCCTCTTCCGGTGGAACCAGCTCCCACAGTGCCATCTCCACTTTTTTCGGATCTTTGATCCCGTCTACCAGTCCCATCCTGTTGGTCAGCCGGATGCAGTGGGTATCAGTCACGATCGCCGGTTTTCCAAAGACATCTCCCATGATAAGATTGGCACTTTTCCTTCCCACACCCGGCAGTTTTAATAATGCTTTGAAATCGTCCGGTACTTTTCCCCCGTATTCATCCCGCAGCATCTTCATGCAGGCACTGATATCCCGTGCCTTGCTCTTTCCCAGTCCGCAGGGACGCACTATTGTCTCGATATCTTCCACATCTGCCGCTGCCAGTGCTTCCACACTGGGGTATTTTTCAAACAGTCCCTCCACGACCACATTCACCCTGGCATCGGTACACTGTGCGGCCAGCCGCACGCTCACCAGCAGTTTCCACGCCTGGTCATAATCCAGGGTGCACGCCGCATCGGGATATTCTTTCTTCAACCGCTCTATAATCTCCAGGGTTCTCTGTTTTTTTGTCATTTTCTCCCTCCTGAAAATTTATCTTTTTGTAACTGCTTCATAGCTTCACTCTTTTCCACTCACCATACAGTTACACCTGTTTTAATCATTTTTCTGCGGATTTCTTTTTTTCCGCTGAATAGTTCTATTTTAACATACTTTGCCCCCTCTGAAATCCCCAGATTCTATTTTTTCTCATCAACTTTCTTTTTAACGTTTAAAATGCGTTTTCCTCTACCATTCTTCTCATTGCTTTTGTTCATCTTATCTCTTTACATTTTGGATTCTCAGGCAGTATAATAAACTGCGCTTGTAATAAAAATCGGATTGCCAAACAGTTACAGAAAACATTTATATGGAGAATCAACATGAGTACAAATAAGAAAGCATTATTTTTTGATATCGACGGAACCATCTTAAGTGAAATCACCGGTAAGATCCCCGAATCTGCCTCTGCTGCCCTGCAAAAAGCCCATGATCTCGGACATCTTTTATTCATCAACACCGGACGGACCATCTGCTGTCTGCCGCCGATGATCTGTCAGCTGCCGTTCAGCGGTTATCTGTGTGGCTGCGGAAGCTATATTGTATACAACGATGAGGTGCTCACCTCCACGCAGATCACGAAGGAGCGTCAAGCGGAGATCATCCGACAGGTAAAAGCGGCAAATGCAGGACTGCTTCTCGAGGGAAAAGAGGACTGCTACCGTTCTTCCCATATTACCCGGTTTGCAAAGCTGGAGGGAACCTGCCGTTATCTCGCCACACTGGGACTGACCAGAGAACACTATATCGAGAGCGGACTTTGCGACTTTGACAAATTCGTCATCTACACCGATGAGCAGACCGATACCGACACCCTGTTCCCTGCACTGGCAAAAGATATGGATCTGATCGACCGGCTGGGCGGTATCTATGAAGTTGTGCCGAAAGGATATTCCAAAGGAACTGCCATTGATTTTATCCTGAAACACTTCGGACTGGGACTGGATGATGCTTATGTCTTCGGTGACAGCAGTAATGACCTTGCCATGTTTACTTATGGTAAACACACCGTGGCTCTGGGCCATCACGACCCTGTGCTCGATCCGTATACGGAGTATGTCACAGATACTGTGGAAAATGACGGACTGATGAAAGCAATGGCTCATTACGGACTGATCTGATTCACCACCCTTCTGGCTCGTTGCCCTCCCCGTTCACTATTGCGGCAGTCGTCAAGGTCTTGTGCAAGCCCGGACTTTGCCTCATTACCCGCGTATATACCAAAATCCGCCCGACAGATTTTCTCTGTCAGACGGATTTTTGCTTTTATTTATGCATTTTTAATGCTCTTAATCTTATATTTTCTCTGGTATTCCTCGGTGAACGGGTTCTGTTCCTCGCGGTCTTCCACTTCCAGATACGGTCTGTGGTGTCCCACATAACGGTATGCCGGACGGATGATCTTACCGGCGTTGACCAGTTCCTCCAGACGGTGTGCGGACCATCCTGCCATACGGGAGATCGCAAAGATCGGGGTGAACAGCTCTCTCGGGATGCCAAGCATCGTGTAAACGAATCCACTGTAAAAATCGACATTTGCACATACCGGTTTGAATAGTTTTCTCTTGTGCATGATCAGTTCACCTGCAATCTCTTCCACTTTCTCATACAGGGCAAATTCTCTGTTCTTTCCTTTTTCTTCTGCCAGGAATTTTGCATAACGTTTCAGGATCACTTCACGCGGATCGCTCAGTGTATATACCGCATGTCCCATACCATAGATCAGGCCTGCATGGTCAAAGACCTTCTTATCCAGAATATCATTCAGATAATCTCTCAGAGATTCTTCATTTTCCCAGTCCGGGCAGTTTTCCATGATATTTTCAAACATGTCCTGAACTTTCAGATTAGCACCACCGTGTTTCGGTCCTTTCAGGGAACCGATAGATGCCGCTACAGCAGAATAGGTATCCGTTCCGGAAGATGTTACCACATGATTGGTAAATGTGGAGTTGTTACCACCACCATGCTCTGCATGAAGAACCAGTGCAATGTCCAGAACTTTTGCTTCCAGTTCGGTAAACTGACCGTCTTCACGAAGCATATACAGGATATTCTCGGAAAAGCTGTACTCTTTCTTCGGGTTTTTGATCAACAGGTTTTCATCCTGACGGAAATGCCGGTAGGAATGATAAGAATATACAGCGATCAGCGGCATTTTTGCAATCAGCTGCATGGACTGGCGCAGGGCATTTTCCACGCTGGTGTTATCCGGATTATCATCGTAGGTGTACAGAGTCAGCACACATCGCTGCATGGCATTCATGATATTTTCGTTGGATGCTTTCATGACAACATCACGGATAAAACGGTTGTTCAGATTCATCATATCCGACAGCAGATCATTAAACATCGCTGACTGTCTTGCGTTCGGGATACGTCCGAACAGCAGTGTATAGATGACTTCCTCGAAGCCTTTTTTTCTTTTCTCCAGGCTCGCCACCATATCCGCTACGTTATATCCCTGGAAAAATAACTGTCCGTCTGCCGGGATCTTTCTTCCGTCTTCATACGTATAACCGACAACGTCCGAGATCTCTGTCAGACCGGTCAGTACACCTTTTCCGCTGGAGTCACGCAAACCTCTTTTTACATCATATTCCTGATACAGGTTCTGATCGATCCGGCCGGATGCCAGACAGTACTGTAACAGTTCGCTAAACTCTCGTTTATGTTCTTCTTCTATGTTCAGAAATTCTTCTGCTCCCATGGGAATTCCTCCTTGTTTCTCTCTATTTTTCCTGCTCTTACAGATTCTCAGCGATTGCTTTGATAAATCCTTCACTGTTTAATACGGTCGGATTTTCCATGGTTGTGATCAGAGCCAGGTCTTTTGTCATCTTTCCTTCTTCGATGGTGCGGATGGTCGCTTCTTCCAGACGATCTGCAAAATCCATCAGTTCTTTGTTGCCATCCAGTTCTCCACGTTTTCTCAGGGCACCGCTCCATGCAAAGATGGTTGCCACGGAGTTTGTGGAGGTCTCTTCCCCTTTCAGGTGTTTGTAGTAGTGACGCTGTACGGTTCCGTGTGCAGCTTCGTATTCGTAGTAGCCGTCCGGAGATACCAGTACAGAGGTCATCATCGCCAGAGAACCGAACGCGGAGGACACCATATCGCTCATTACATCGCCGTCATAGTTTTTACATGCCCAGATGTAGCCGCCTTCTGATTTCATCACACGGGCTACGGCATCATCGATCAGGGTATAGAAATAAGTAATGCCTGCTTCCTCGAATTTTTCTTTGTAGTCCGCATCAAAGATTTCCTGGAAAATATCTTTGAATGTGTGGTCGTATTTTTTGGAAATGGTATCTTTGGTTGCAAACCACAGATCCTGTTTCGTATCCAGTGCATAGTTAAAGCAGCTTCTTGCAAAGCTCTCAATGGAGTTGTCCAGGTTGTGCATGCCCTGTGCCACGCCAGGTCCTTTGAAATCAAAGACCAGTTCTTTTGTCTGGGTTCCGTCTTCTGCGGTGTAAACCAGTTCTACTTTTCCAGGCCCCGGAACTTTCATCTCGGTGTTTTTATACACATCGCCATATGCATGTCTTGCGATGGTGATTGGTTTTTTCCAGTTTTTTACGCACGGCTCGATACCTTTCACAACAATCGGAGCACGGAAGACGGTTCCGTCAAGGATCGCACGGATGGTTCCATTCGGACTTTTCCACATTTCTTTCAGATCATACTCAGTCATACGTGCGGCGTTTGGAGTAATGGTTGCACATTTGACTGCAACACCGTATTTCTTGGTTGCCATGGCTGCATCGATGGTTACCTGATCATCGGTTTCGTTTCTGTGTTCCAGACCCAGATCGTAGTATTTGGTTTTCAGGTCGATGTAAGGAAGCAGCAGATCATCTTTGATCATCTTCCACAGAATTCTTGTCATCTCGTCTCCATCCATCTCTACCAGTGGTGTTGTCATCTGAATTTTACTCATTTCTTATCTCCTCCTGTTTATTCTCTTATTTTATTCTGCTTTTTGTCTTTCGAACCGTTTGAGGTTTCTGGTTTTTCTCTTTTACAGATTTTATTGGTATCTTTCAGTGCAGATCCAGGTTTTCGATTACATGCTGAATATGTTCGTTTGCCAGCTGCTCTGCCAGATCTCCATCTCGTTGTCTGATTGCTTCCAGGATCCTTTTATGTTCTTTCACGGATTCCTGCGCACGGTGTTCTGTTTTTACGGAATGGGAGCGCGCCATTTTCACATAATGAAGAAAATCGGTCAGCACGTGTTCGAGCATCCGGCTTCCCGATGCCCGGTACATAATCTCATGAAATCTTCCATCCAGCCGGACCATCTGCTTGCTCTCCGGCTTCTTTACATGAAATTCAGATAAAAGGATTACCTCTTCCAATTCTGCCAGTTCTTCTTCTTTGATTTGTTCTGCCGCTTTTCTCGCCGCCAGGCCTTCCAGTCTTGCCCGCATATGATAGATGTCTTCCACATCTTTCCGGGAGATGCCGATTACTTTGGCACCACGGTTTGGTGCGATCTCCACCAGACCTTCCAGATCCAGCTGCCGCAGGGCTTCCCGCACCGGTGTCCGGCTGACTCCCAGTTGTTTCCCCAGGGTTGCTTCTTTCAGTTCTTCACCGGGAGTGTAGTTTCCGGATAAGATGTCGTCCCGGATCCGGTTGAAAATCTGTCCCCCCAGGGATTGTTCCTGATATTCCATAGTTGCCTCCAGATTGATTCTGTGCTTTTGTTCTTTGTTTTTGTATTGCATGCTTGTATTTCTGTATCTTTGTATGATTGTATACAATTATACAGGATATGTCAACAGGGAATTGAAAGAAATAATTGTTGGAGGGATTTTTCAAGGCGAATTTTTCAAAGCGGACGCATCAGGCAGGGATTTGCTCTGCTGGCAGCGTGGGCAGGGGAACTTTGAGCTAGCCGCTAACTCCGGCTATGATTCACGAGGGTCAGCTGACCCTCGCGAAAGCCTGCGTAAGCGTCGGATCTCAAAGCTTCCCCTAAGCGCCCACAAAGTGCTGCCTGCAAAGCAAATCCCTGCCTGATGCTGTTCATTGGCTGAAACTATAGAAACCGAAATCTTGTAAATTCAAATTACCATGATATTGGGGGCAAAAGGTATTTTGGCTACTTACTCATGTTTTTTGCGAATTTCTTATTTCTGTCTTATATAGATAAGCATATAACAAAAAGAAATAGCATCACACTGAACCGACCCCCAGAAGTTAGACCCAAAAATCTAACTATTGGAGGTCGGTTTTCTTATGGCAAAATATAACTTTGAGCTTAAGAAAAAAATTGTTCTAGAGCATCTAAGTTTAGGTGTTGGTTCAAAAGCACTAGCAAAAAAATATAATGTTAAAAGTGCTAGACAGATTCGACAATGGATTCATAATTATAATGAGTTTGGTGAGGAAGGCTTAAAAAGAAGTAGACAGAAGAATAATTATTCTTTTGAATTCAAGCTTCATATGGTAGAATCTTATTTATCAAACGAGGTCTCATATGAGGAACTGGCATTAGCAAATGGAATCACCAATTATACTATGATTAGTAGATGGGTTGAAGCATTCAGAGTAGCTGGCCCCGACGGGTTAAGGCCTCGGAAGAAAGGTCGGAAAAAAACTTTGGATAATTCTGTTTGTAACAAAATTTCTCAGAATGTTAAAGAGAATACTCCTAATACAAGTGCTGAACATGTGAAAGAATTAGAAGATGAACTTCTTAAGCTAAGAATAGAGAATGCCTTTTTAAAAGAACTGAGGAGACTGCGTTTAGAGGACGACGCCAAAATGAGAGAACGGCTCGAATCATCAGTAGTCTCCGAAGACAATTCAAATTAAAAGACCTTCTCTCATACACAGGCATGCCTAAAGCAACATATATGTACTGGCAAAAAAGATTTGATAGAGAAAATCCTGACAAGGAACTCGAAGAAAGAATTCTTGACATTAGGAAATCTCATAAGGACTATGGCTACCGTCGTATACTGGGAGAACTTCGAAACCAAAACATTGTTGTTAACAAGAAAAAGGTTCAAAGAATTATGCAGAAGCTTGGTCTACAGGTCACTTCATTTACACGAAAGAGCCGTAAATATAGTTCTTACAAGGGAAAGGTAGGAACTATAGCACCTAACAGAATTCGTAGACGATTTAACACGCATATACCTCGTCAGAAAATCACAACAGATACAACAGAATTTAAATACTATGAGGTGGATTCTAAGGGGCACATGACAATGCACAAATTATATCTCGATCCATTTATGGATATGTGCAATGGAGAAATACTAAGTTTTGGGATTGATAAGCATCCTTCTGCTGAAAATGTACTGGTAGCTTTGGAAAAGGCAATCAAAATAACATCTGATTGTCCATATCGAAGAACGTTTCATTCAGATCAAGGATGGGCTTATCAAATGAAAGCCTATTCACGACGATTAAAAGAGGAACGTATCTTTCAAAGTATGTCGAGAAAAGGGAATTGCCATGATAATTCGGTCATGGAGAATTTCTTTGGGTTACTCAAGCAAGAAATCTACTATGGTGTTGTATATTATAGTTTTGAAGAATTGAAATCTGAAATAGAACGATATATAAAATATTATAATGAGCAAAGAATTAAAGAGAAACTAGGATGGATGAGTCCTGTTCAATACAGGCTTAGCCTCTTGGCTGCATAAAAAATGCGTAACAGACAAAATCTGTTACGCAATAAAAGTCTAACTTTTTGGGGTCACCTCACACGCCAAAGTGATTGCTATTTCTTTTTAATATAATATTGCAGAGGGCAAGTCGGCTTTTCACCAGATTCCCTTCCTATGTAGATGATTTCCCAGATTACCTGCCTTTCAGGGAGCACATTTTTTTACTTGCTATGCTTCAACCTCAATCAGATCTTTCGTAAAGTGGTTCAGGACTTCGCAACCGTCTTCGGTGATCAGGACCAGGTCTTCGATTCTTACGCCAATGCCACCCGGGACATAGATGCCCGGTTCTACGGAGAAGCACATGCCTGGTTTCAGGACTTCTTCGTTGGTGAAGGAGACATCGCCAAACTCGTGGACTTCCAATCCGATATTGTGTCCGGTACGATGGGTGAAGTATTGGCCATAGCCCTGTTCTTCGATGTAGTCTCTGGCTGCGCGGTCTACGTCGCAGAATCTTGCACCCGGTTTTGCAGCTTCGATTCCGCGGCGGTTGGCTTCTTTGACGATCGCATAGATTTTCTTTGCCTCTTCGCTGGCTTTTCCGATAAATACAGTTCTTGTCATATCAGCACAGTATCCGTTGACAAGGCATCCCACATCCAGGACTACCGCATCGCCATAACTTCCTTTGGAATCGTCTGTTTCATGATGCGGATCTGCTGCATGGGCGCCGTACGCGATGATCGGCTCGAAGGAATGTCCCTGAGCACCGTTTTTCAGATAGATTTTCAGGAGTTCTTCTCCCAGCTCCGCTTCTGTCATTCCTTTGCTTACAAGCGGGATCAGTTCTTCAATACTGGTATCGTTACAGCGGGATGCCACACGCATCTTTTGCTGCTCTTCTTCTGTTTTGATCTGGCGGATATGATCTATGATCGTGGATGCATTACTATACGCATCTCCCACCTGAAGTTCCATCAGGCGAAGCAGGAACCGCGCCGGCCAGGTTTTGTCGATACCGATGGTTCCGCCTTTTCTCATATGGGAAGCCAGAACTTCCACACAGTCATCGGTATCATCAAAGTATACGACTTTGATTCCCAGTTTTTCTTCATCCTGTGGAAACAGCTTTCCGATCACCAGTACCGGCTTTTTTTCCACATCCAGTCGGAGAACCATCATACGTTCTCCACATGCATAATACTGTCCGGTCAGATAATACACAGCCATCGGATCTGTCACAAGAAACTGTTCCAGATTCATCTTGCGCATGTCTTCGATTACTTTTTCTATTCTCGTCATGTCCATTTTCATTCGTCCTTTCTTTTTGCACCCGGTTTTTCTTTTAAGTTTTCCCGGTGCACCCGTGTTTCTCACGGTCTCTGCCCTGCATTATACACCTGTTTATTTCCATATACCATACTATTTTGTCAGTTCCGTTTATTCTCCGTACACTTTGCAAATTCTAATATTTCATCTTATACAGGATTATTTTTTTACTTTCACTAAAATAATCTGTTTTATATCAGGCAAAAGGCGAAAAGCCTTTTAAAAACTTTTCGCCTCTTGCAATCACTCATTTATTTTATGACAGCGGAATATACACATGATACAGTTGGTCATTTCCTTTTGCTACCGGTCCGGCTTCTTCGTACCAGTTGTATTCTACTTCTTCCTCTTCGTCTCCCCACACTTCCGGGCAGTCGGTTTCTTCCCAGTCTAACGGGATTTTGTGATGATCCTGCCGGGATGCTTTTAACATAATCTGGTGCAGTTCTTCGTTTTCTTCTGCTGTCAGCACTCCTGGTTTTGCTGAGACAAACAGAGAGGTTCCGGACTCTGCAACAACATCCGCCCACTGACGGTTCAGGCTCCACGGGATGGAACCCGTAATACCTACGCAGTCCGCATCCACATCAAAAAATGTTCCATGCTGTGGCAGACAGAATGCCAGGGTGTTGACTCCCATTTTCTTTGTTCTCTCCCAGGTGATACCGCTGGTATCGTCTCCGGTTCGCTGCAGCTGCATCAGACCTGCCCCCAGATGGCCGATGGTATTACAGCCCATGATCAGAGTATGGTGCTTTTTCGCAACCTCATAAATTGCCTGGTACAGTCCGGTTACAATCTCCGCACTGGCCTTTGAAGTATCGTAAAATTGCCATCCGTCCTCTGTCGGGAACGGGTTCATCTCCACGCCCCACCTTCCGAAGATATCAAAAGTGGTAAAATCATGCTTGATCAGTGTATAACCCCAGTTACAGATCCTTTCCACATCTTCCTGAATATAGGAAAGGACTCCCGGATGGGAAGGATCCAGACAATCGTTATGGGATAATCTCCACTCCTGAGGAATCGTCTCTTCTTCATTCAATAAGAATCGAACCCAGATGCCAGGGCGTACGCCTTTTTCTTCCAGTTTTTTTGCCAGTGCACCCATATCAGGGAATTTTATATTTCCTTTTTTCCATGGTCCACCATTGTACTCATCCAGGCGATGATGTTCCTGCCAGCAGTCATCGATCACCATGTACGGCGGATTGTCCACTCCTTTGGTCAGTTTCACGATATAGTCGGTATCCTGCAGGATCTCTTCTTCTGAACTGTCTCCATAAGCATAATACCAGTTGTTGCTTCCATAAACCGGATAGTCCGGGCAGATCGGATCGGTACACATGACTTTGCAAAACTCTCTGGCACTTTCGAAAGTCCCCATTCCTTCAGTTTGCATCGCTACGATCTGAGCAGCCCGAAGTTTTCTACCGGAAAGCTGCACACCGCTACCGCCACAGCGCACATCCATCACCAGTGTAATTCCACGGGTATCTGCCTGCCAGAAACACATGGCGGAAGGTCTTACCTTGACCCCATATCCTGTCACAGTTTCTCCGACCGCTGCCAGAAAATACCACGGCATAAAACGACTGCCGCTGACACCTTTCCAGTCCACATCCCCGTACGTTCTCTCCCAGGAGCCGCCGAGGATCCGTGATTTTTTATCTACCGGTGTATTCCAACGAAGCTTGATCGTCTTTACCTTTGTCTGATCTGCGGTCAGCCAGACTTCTTCTGCTTCCGGTGTGGTTTCATATGTTACAACAACATCGTCTTTTTCTGTTTTCTGTGCATTCTTCTCCCCGATCCAGCTGCCATCTTCTGTCTCTACAGTAATAAACGAAGGAATTCCTAATCTGTATTGTTTTTGCATAATCCTGTCTCTCCTTTTTCATTCGGTAAGTTTTCAGGCTGACACTAGAGCGTGTCTGAAAAAGGCTTTTCGTGAGCTGCGAGTCCCAGTTTGTGGG
>OIEF01000423.1_pt1 | contig 18167 bp, 17 predicted proteins | sample 1581721 | NCBI WGS metagenome assembly OIEF01 (sample SAMN01760908, study PRJEB22395) | human gut metagenome
TGCTTATCTGCTATTAATGCATCAACACCATATAAAGCGACCCTTCTATAATCTCGCCATCTACCTCTACTTTGCCTTTTCGAATATACTGCTTCACTTCCTGCCTGGTTCCTACGCCCATCTCAGACAGGAACTTGTCTAACCGAATCATGAATTCAACCTCCATCCCGGCAGATATTTATTCTTCAAAGTTCCATTAGCAAGCTTTCCCCATCCCAGTGGATAACCATCCACGCAGACCAGATACCAGCCTTTTGCTTTCGTCTCTACCAAATCATCAACATCCAGTGTTTCCCCTTTCAGATAACGGATCACCCGTGGATCGTCCCGGTTCAGATGAATCCGGTTCTCTCCCTCTCCGTCAAGCACCATCGCCAGTGCCTGAGACGGCTCAAACCGTTTTTTCTTACACTCACCAAGATACAGCCCCGTACGAAGATATCGCAGATTTTCCGGCATACCATCCTTTTTCCCAAGGGCATACAGACGTTCGTCCCGCAGATAATACTGCCATTCCCTCTTATACATGCCCCAGTTCTCCAGGAATTCTTTTGCTTCTGTGGGGATCACTGAGTTTTTTCCTGTGGCTTTTTTTCGGTTTCTCGGCTCACCCTGTTTTTCCAGCAACGCCAGAAAATGGCCTTCCCCGTTCATACGATGCGGAAAGATCCTCACACAAGCTTCCAGACCTCTGCGGCCTTTTGCAAATCCCTCATATGGTGCACAGGGGATGAGTTTCATATCCGGGCGCTGTTCCAGAAGATACTGGATCGTTCCCTCATTTTCCAACTCACTGAACGTACAGGTGGAATAGAGAAGTTTTCCTCCCGGCCGCAGCATATCTGCCGCATCCAGAATAATCTCTCTCTGAAGCTTACTATAATATTCCGGTCCCTGCTGTTCCCAGTCTGCCATCATCCGCGGCTCCTTGCGGAACATTCCTTCCCCGGAACACGGTGCGTCTACCAGAATCTTATCAAAAAACTCCGGCAGTATCTTCGCCAGTTTCTCCGATGTTTCACTGGTTACATAAATATTGGGAATTCCCATCAGTTCCAGATTCTTTAACAGCGCTTTTGCCCTGCTGTTACTGATATCATTAGCAAGAAGCAATCCTTCCCCGTTCAGTTTTGCACCAAGCTCGGTTGCTTTTCCTCCCGGTGCCGCGCACAGATCCAGCACATAATCACCCGGTTCCGGCGACAGACGGTTGGCAGGTGTCATTGCACTCGGTTCCTGCAGATAATACAATCCCGCATAATAATACGGATCTTTCGCCGGTGTACCGGTCCCGTACGTATATCCGTTGTCGATCCAGGGTATTTTTTTCAACAAGAAAGGTGTACGGGTCAGGAACTCCTCTCCCGTCACCTTTCTTCGGTTCAGACGCAGACCGTTTTCCGGCTGTCTGTCATAGCTTTCTTTAAATGCTTGATATTCGTCCCCCAGAAGGATTTCCATCTCCTTCTGGAATTTCTCAGGTAAGTGCATCTGTATTCTTCCTTTTTTTCATAGTAAATGTCATAAAACAATTTCTCTGTTCTACAGGTTCTGATCCCATCCCTCGCTCGTCACCGCCTGGGCACAATACCCTTCCGCAATAATATCAAGTTGTTGATGAAACCGCTTGAGCTGCTGCAGATCGTTGGATGCATAGATCCGGTAAAACTCATCCTGTATCTTCTCCACCTCTCTGCGATTGGACTTCTGATACAAATTCTCAATGTTCTGTAAAATATCCATCACCAGATTACGCTGCATCAGAGAAGAATTCTGTGCATTCATAATTTCATTTCGCACCGAAGACATCTCACCGTCCAGTGCAATGATCGCCTGTGCCGCATTGGCAAGCCGTTCTTTGACATATGGTGGAATATTTGTCTTATATTTATACTGCAGAGAATGCTCGATGGTTGCCCAGAAATTCATTGCCATCGTTCGTATCTGAATCTCTGCCTGGATCTTTTTCGGACCATTTAATGTCTCTACATGATAATAAATAACCAGATGATAGCTTCGGTAACCACTCTCTTTCTGATGTGCAATATAATCTTTGATACATTTGATTTCCATATCGGAACGCCCGGCGATCAGATCCGACACCCTTTGAATATCTTCCACAAACTGACAGATGATCCTGATGCCTGCAATATCTTCTACCTGTTCTTCCATTTTCTCAAACGGAATGTTCTTTCGTTTCATTTTTTCCAGAATACTGGTAATGCTTTTTACACGTCCTGTGACCTGTTCGATGGGAGAATACAATCCCCGTTCCCTGTGTTCCAGGCTCAGATGTTGGAACTTTTCTACCAGTTCTGTAACAGCCTGCTCGTAGGGACTGAGTATTTCACGCCATAATTGTATTTCCATGTTAACCTCTCCTTATTCTGTCGTCATAATCTAGTCTCTTTTGTACATTATAACATACTTTGCCAGTCAGGAAAACACTTCGCTGGTCAGTAACTTTCCTCATCCTATATATCCTATGCTTTTCCCTGCCTTTTCAGAACTGCAATTTCAATGTTTTCCAGAGAAAAAGGCTGCCGCGCCGCGACAGCCCTCTTTTTCTGTAATTTTCATTTATCTGATCGTATTCATTTTCTCCAGAGTGCGTACCAGATACTTCCACATTTTTTCCGTTGACGGAATGGACAGTTTTTCTTCCGTTGTATGAATATCAATCATGGTCGGTCCGAAAGATACACAGTCCAGACCTGGGATTTTGTCATAAAACAGACCACATTCCAGGCCTGCATGAATCGCTTTCACTACCGGTTTCTCACCAAAAAGTTCTTCATATACATCTGCCATCAGATCTCTCATCTTGGAATCTTTCCTGTACTCCCATGCCGGATAATCACCCTGTTCTTCATAAGATCCTCCCAGGAATTCTGTAAGATACTGTAATTTTGCAGACAGATGCTCTTTTGCGCTTCCCACAGAACTTCTCACACTGCTGGTGGAATATAACGCATCTTTTCCCAGTTTCAGGATGCCAAGATTACTGGAGGTTTCTACCAGTCCTTCGATTTCTCCGCTCATCTTCTCAATGCCAAACGGTACATGTACAAGATAAAATACAACTTTTTCTTTACTGACCATAGAAAGTGCCTGCACAGTTTCTTCTTTTCCCGTTGTTACGGAAATAGTGATTCCTTCATCACTTCCTGCATACTCAGCGCGAAGATCTTTCTGCAGTTTTTCAGCTGTGATTTTCGCTTCCGCCAGGTCTTCCTCACCAAGAACCAGTGTAGCCTTACAACTTCTTGTAATTGCATTATCTTTCGTTCCGCCGGACAGATCTTTGATGCTATATGCAGTCTTCTGTCCCAGTTCATACAGGAAAAGACCCATCAGTTTATTGGCATTTGCACGATTTTTATCGATTTCTGCTCCGGAATGTCCACCGTTAAGACCATCGATCAAAACTTCTGTTACTACTCCTTCCATCTCCTGATATTCTACAGGAATCCGGCTGGTTCCACTTAATCCTCCGGCACAGCTGATCCACAGATATCCTTCTTCCTCAGAATCCATGTTGATCATATGTGTTCCTTTCAGTACGGAAGTATCCAGTGCCTTTGCTCCCAGAAGTCCGATTTCTTCGTCTGTGGTAATCACACACTCAAGTGCCGGATGTTTTAATGTATCATCATCCAGAACTGCCAGCATATAGGCAACAGCGATTCCGTCATCACCGCCAAGGGTTGTTCCCTCTGCTGTCAGATAGTCTCCTTCCACTTTCAGTTTCAGACCATCTTTTGTAAAATCATGATTTGAATCCAGTGTCTTTTCTGCAACCATATCACAATGTCCCTGTAAAATAGTAATCGGAGCATCTTCATAACCGGCAGATGCCTCTTTATAGATCACTACATTGTACGCCTCATCCTGATAATATTTCAGATTTCTTTCTTTCGCAAAGGAAACAAGATAATCACTGATTTCTTTCATGTTGGTGGAGCCATGTGGAATCTCACACAGTTTTTCAAAAAAATAAAATACTTTTTCCGGTTTTAATCCTTCTAATACTGTCATTTGCTATAACCTCCTGTAATCTGACGTACTCCGTTCACATCGTCAGTTTTTGAGCCGCATACCTTACCCTCCGGCCGCAATACATTTATTTTAGAATAAATACATTCAAAAATCAAGGCATATATATAACCAGCCCCATTGAGAGGCACTGTTCGCTCTGTTCCCGGTAACACGCTTTACCCAATGAGCCGTCACTGTAATATCCACTGTAAGGAGATGTCCATGCGTTCTGTAATTCTGTATACCCTTCTCTTTTTCGTTTTTATTTATCTGCTGTGTTTTCCCCAGGAAGCTTTTCAGTCCTCTGTCTCCGGAGTAACACTCTGGTTTTTTCATGTGCTTCCTTCTCTGCTTCCCTTTATGATTTTCTCGGACTTTTTCATTCATACCGGTCTGGTCTCTGTATTGCTTCGAAAGATCAAAACTGTCTTCCGCTTTTTATTCGGGCTTTCTATGTACGGCTCCTATGCACTCCTGCTTGGCCTTATCTGTGGGTATCCTATGGGCGCAAAACTGACTGCTGATCTGTTCCGTGAGGGAAAAATCACCAAAAGTGAAGCGCAGTACCTGCTGACATTCTGTAATAATCCGGGACCTGTGTTTATCAGCTCCTATATTCTCACAGACACCCTCCATCTTTCTCACGCTTCCGGATATACCTTTTTCATTTTGTATCTTTCTTTATATCTTACTTCGCTGATTTTCCGTCTGATCCTCCGGCCGGACTGTCGTGATGTCACTGTCCCCTCGGATTCTCCGTCGGCACAGACACTCCGCCATTCTCTCAGCCATATGGTCGATGCTTCCATCATGCACGCATTTGAATCTGTCACCAAACTGGGAGGCTATATCATCCTGTTTTCTATTCTGGCATCTCTGGTGGTGCATCTCACTGCTCCCGTGCCTGTACTATCGTTATTTCTCACCGGATTCACGGAAATGACTACCGGAATCGCCCTTGTTGGTGCTTCTTCTATGCACTTGCCCCTCCGTTACCTTCTTTCCCTGACTTTTGCCTCTTTTGGTGGATTGTCCTGTATAGCACAAACAAGGGGAATGCTCTGCGGCACTCCCCTCTCGATTCGTACTTATATTGCAGGAAAAACAGTTCATGGAATCTGTACCCTGCTGGTTGGCTGGCTCTTACTCTTCGTCCAGACCTTCCAGTGAAGCATCTGCTTCTGCAGTTTCTTCTGTTTCTGTTGTCTCCGCACCGGATACCTGTGGTGCCAGTTCGGATCTGTTCTGTCTTACTACATCATAGCAACTCTGAATGGATGTAAGATAATTTTTGTACTTTTCTCCTGATTCATTGATTGCAGTAGCAAGAATCTGTTCCATGTTTGCCATCATATCATCGGTATATGAAATAGCACTCAGACGAATATTATTTGCATCCATTGTTGCTTCATCCAGAATCTGCTGTGCCTGTTTGTTTGCATTGGCAATAGTCTCATTTGCCTGTGCATATGCCTGCTGCATTACTTCATGCTGGCTGACCATCTCTTTGGTCTTAGCCTGTGCTTCTGCGATCAGGCTGTCTGCTTTTGCCTGTGCATCAGCCAGTATCGCATCTTTATTGCTGATGATCTTCTGATATCTTTTGATCTCATCTGGTGTTTTCAGACGAAGTTCTCTTAACAGTTCTTCCAGTTCTTCTTTATTGACAACAATCTTTGTTGTAGATAATGGCTGATATTTACAGCTTTCTACAAATTCTTCGATTTCTTCAATAATCTGTTCAATTCTGCTGCTCATCTTTCTTCTCTCCTTATCGATAAGTTCCTGCTTTACTATTTTTTTAATTTTTTATGTACCTCATCCATCACAAATCCAGGTACAAATTTGGAAATATCACCGCCGAACGCTGCCACTTCCTTTACTGTTGTTGAACTGAGATAAGCATACTCCAGACTGGTTGTCAGAAACATTGTATCCACATCCGGTGCCAGCACGCGGTTGGTCTGCGCCATCTGCAGTTCATATTCAAAATCTGTGATTGCCCGAAGGCCACGGATAATCACTTTCGCTTTACACTGTCTGGCAAAATCCACAGACAGTCCACTAAATGCGACGATCTCCACATTGGGCAGATCTTTGATCGCCTCGTTTAATATTCTAACACGTTCTTCCACAGAAAACAACGGACTTTTTGTAGAATTGTGTAAAACGCCCACAATCACTTTATCAAAAAGCTCTGCGCCCCGTGATATTACATCTAAATGTCCATTTGTAACCGGATCAAACGAACCGGGATAAACAGCAGTTGTCATAATTCTCCTCTTTTTTTCAGAAATACGTGCTGATTTGACTTGTATTTCTTCACTTTTATGATTTCATAACCAAGTTCTTCCGCCCGCTCCCAGGTAACATCCAGTGACTCCTCGATGATGATCTGTGTATCTTCATCAACCAGAGTAGTTCCCTGTAACGCTTCCAGAACCTGAAATTCCAGTCCTTTTCCATATGGCGGATCCATAAAGATCCAGGAAAAGGCATCCTCTCCATCCAGCTTGTTCACCGCAGACACCGCATCCGTCACCAACAGAGTGGCATCCTCTTTCAATCTGGTAAATGCCAGATTCTCCCGGATACACTCTGCTGCTTTCCTCTGTTGCTCCACAAACACACACCAGGAGGCACCGCGGCTTAACGCCTCGATACCAATGCCACCGCTTCCCGCAAACAAATCCAGAAATCTGCTGTCTGCTATGGATGGCTGAATCATATTAAATAATGTCTCTTTAATTCGATCGGTAGTCGGTCTGGTGTCCATACCCTCTATGGTTTTAAGACGCAGACTACGTGCTTTTCCCGCAATTACTCTCATATCGTTTTATTTTCTTTCTTACATCTTCTTATCTTGTAACTGTTCAGCGCCCTCGCGGGATACTGCCTGCCGAATCGTTACCTTATATCTGGTTTCTCCAGTCAAGGTCGCCTCTGTCAAGTCCCAGAATCAGTGACTCTGCCGTTGCAATATTGGTTGCTACCGGGATATTGTACTGATCACAACAGCTTGCAATCTGGTACACGTTCGGTTCCTTCGGACTTGTCATGTTCGGATTGTGAAATAAAATCACCAGATCCATGGCGTTTCTCTCGATCATCGCCATAAACTGCTTATCTCCGCCCACAGACCCTGCCAGGAACTTATGCACTCTCAGATTAGTAACTTCCTCAATTCGCCGGCCGGTAGTGCCCGTTGCGTATATTTCATGTTTCCCCAAAATCCCTTTATACGCAATACAAAAATCTTCAATCAATGTTTTTTTGCTGTTATGCGCAATAATGCCAATGTTCATGCTCTAACCCGCCCTCTCATCCAAATTTAGTTTTATTATATCAAATCACCTGGTTATCTGCAATTGTTTTTGTAAGTTTGTACCAAAAAATCTAAGGTTATCCAGTATTTGCAAAAACTTCTAGTGTTATTTTTTTCTCCTGTCACATACTAACAGCGTAACAACAAGTTACACACACGTAACTGTTTCATACTATCACAGTTACCCAAAAACAAGTCAAGGAGGAAACCAATCATGTCCAAAACTTCTACTAACACAGCAGCAGTACCGGAAGCAAAAGGTGCGTTAGACCGTTTCAAATTTGAAGTAGCAAACGAACTGGGTGTACCCCTTTCTGACGGGTATAACGGAAACCTGACCTCAAAGCAGAACGGATCTGTCGGTGGCTATATGGTCAAGAAAATGATCGAAGCTCAGGAAAAACAGATGAGCCAGGGATCCGGTTATACAGGCGGAAGCATGCAGTAATCGATTGCTGACTTCCTGAACGCACAAAATCTCCCGGGAAAATGCTCTCCCCGGGAGATTTTTCGTTGCATTGTTTTTCAGTCTCTATTATAAGCCAAAACTTCCAGTCTCTTCATTGTTGATCACATAATAAGCTGCATTCTCTTCCGGTTTTACATATACTTTGATGTCCTTTAAGTCTGCTGCTTTTTTACCCATCTCTTTCCAGATCTCTTTTACTTTTGCGGTCAGATCTGCGGATGAGAATTCTTTTCCCGCATACTGCAGATATACTTCTTCTGTCACTACAGCCGCTTTCTTTGTTGTCGTTCTCTTTGCCGGTGTTTTTCTTGCGGTTGTCTTCTTCGCAGGTGCTTTCTTTGCAGTTTCAGTTGTCTTTGCTTCTGCTGCTTTCGCGGTAGTTTTAGCTGCTTTTGCTTCTTCAGCTTTCACTTCGGCTTTTGCTGTCTCCGCTTTCACTGTTTTTGTCTCTTCAGCTTTTACTTCCTTTGTTTCAACTGCCGGCTTTGCTGCTTTCGTAACTGTTTTCTTAACTGCCATATTCATAATCCTCCTCAAAATCACACTCAAGTTAACGTTACCGTTTCCTTCGTTACCGGCCATCTGCTTCACAGAATATCTTCTGTAAGTAATAGCCAACTACAGCAGTTAGTTTACCCCATCTTTCCACATTTTGCAAGTTTTTCTTCAAAAACACAACTTACAGGCCCGGATCTTCTATCTGTCTTCCGGCATATTCTTCCAGTTTTTCTTTCAGCAGACGATGCTGTGGAAGTTCCAGTGTACCATCCAGTGACAGGATATATCCGGCTGCATCACTGGCTTTTTTCAGGATCGATGCATCCCGGAAGATATCAGCGATTTCAAAGTTCAGATCTCCGCTCTGACGTACACCAAACAGATCACCCGGCCCCCGCAGTTTCAGATCTTCCTGCGCAATATAGAAACCATCATTTGACTTATTCAGGATCTGCAGCCTCTTTGATTTTTCCGCCTGATTTTTGCCATGAATAAAAATACAATACGACTGCCACTGTCCACGCCCTACACGGCCGCGCAGCTGATGCAGCTGGGCAAGACCAAACCGTTCGGCATTTTCTACCATCATCACCGTGGCATTGGGCACATTGACACCAACTTCCACAACGGTCGTGGAAACCAGCACCTGGATCCTGTTCTCACTGAACGCTTCCATGATCTCATTCTTTTCTTTCGGTTTCATCTTTCCGTGAAGAATCCCAACAGCAACAGAAGATGAAAGTTCATGGCGCAGCCGTTCGGCATAATCGATGACGTTTTCTCCGTCCATTCCCTCACTCTCTTCCACCATCGGACAGATCACATAAACCTGATGACCTTCCTGCACCTGTTTTTCGATAAAGCGGTAAGCCTTGTTCCGGTAATTCGTGTCCACAACACAATTTTTTATTGGCAGTCTCTGCGCAGGCAGTTCATCGATGATTGAGATATCCAGATCTCCATAAAGAATAATGCCGAGAGTTCGTGGAATCGGAGTAGCACTCATAACCAGAATATTCGGTTTTTGTCCTTTGGATGAAAATTCTTCTCTCTGACGTACACCAAATCGATGCTGTTCATCCGTGATAACCAGACCCAGACTTTCATATGTGACCTTTTCCTGAATCAACGCATGTGTTCCTACAATCATCCTTGTCGCTCCGGATGCGATTGCTTCATAGATCTGACATTTTTCTTTTGCTGTATTGGATCCTGTCAGAAGCACCGGCCGATATTGTTCCAGCAGCTCATTTTCTTCCAGAAGCTTTGTCAGAGCTTCATAATGCTGTCTGGCGAGCACTTCTGTGGGAACCATGATGGCGCTCTGATAGCCGTTTTCTGCTGTCATGATCATCGCAAGGAATGCCACGATAGTCTTACCGCTGCCCACGTCTCCCTGTACCAGACGGGTCATCAGTTTTTCCCCCCGCAGATCCTGTTCAATCTCATACCAGACATTCTTCTGTGCCCCGGTCAGCTGATATGGCAGATTTTCCATCACTTCCTCCGTCTTCCAGACTTCTTTCATCCGGTAATGGTTTTTATCCGCTGCGTTCTGTTCCTTTAGCTGTTTCAGACCCATAATAAAAAGTAAAAACTCATCAAATGCCAGTCGTTTTCTCGCTTCCAGATACTGTTCCTGACCGGATGGAAAATGAATCTGTACCGCCGCAAAATTATATTCTGCCAGTTCATACTCCAGACGAATCTCCTCCGGCAGATAGTCCTGTGACAGATCCAGCTGTTCCAGAGCAGCCCTTACCATTTTTGTTACCATATTGTTGCTGAGACCTGCGGTAAGTGCATATTTGGGCTGCATACTGTTCAGTTTTTCTTCATACGCCGCCGGTGTGCAGATCTCAGGTTGTTCCATCACAGACAGGTTTCCCTTTTTACTGATTTTTCCGCGAAAAACAAAAGTCATGCCCCGCCGCAGCTGATTACGAAGATAGGGCTGATTAAACCAGGTCACCCTGCATCGCCCGGTTGCATCGGCAATGGTTCCGGAGATTACAGTCAGATTCCGCACTTTTTTCATATCCAGCGATGATGTCAGTGTTGCTAGCACTGCACCAGTCTCCTGATCATTCAGGCTCTCCACGGTCACCGGTTCCCGGTAAATATCATAATCTCTTGGATAATACCGAAGAAGTTGCCCCACCGTAGAAATCCCCACTTTCTGAAATAATTTCTCTGTCTTTTCTCCCACACCTTTCAGTGTTCGGATAGATTCCTTTTCTTTCATCCTTCCTTCTCACCTCTCCGCAGATCCAATATTCCTGTTTTCTTCCCGATCAGATTTTTCTTTCTTTTCTTTCTCTGCTGACAGAAAAAGATGCTGAACCCTTAATACTGTCCAGCATCTTTTTCTATTTTCACCCTGTCTCACCGTCAGAACTCTGAACAGACATCTTTTTCAAACCTTCCATAAAACCGGACGGTTTTTATTCTACAGAAATAATACAGTAGTAGATTGGCTGACCTCCGCAATTTACTTCCACATCACAGTAATCATACTGTTCTTCCAGTTCTCCTGCCAGTTTCTCTGCCTCTTCTTCTGTAAAACCTTCTCCGTAATAGATGCTGATCAGTTCCGTCTCATCATCCACCATCTGTTCTACAGTCTCTTTTGCTACTGCTGCCACTTCTTTTCCGACAGCCAGCATACCATGATCTCCGATACCCATGATATCACCTTCATGGATCTCTTTATCATCAATATGAGTATCTCTTACCGCATATGTGATCTGACCGGTCTTTACGCGGGTAATTTCTTCTGTCATATCTTTTTCATTGTCTTCCACAGATTTTTCCGGTACATAATTGATCACTGCTGTAATACCCTGTGGTACAGTCTTGGTAGGAATAACAATGATATCTTTGTCTTTCGTCAGTGCTTTTGCCTGATTTGCTGCCAGAATAATATTTTTATTATTTGGCAGGATAAAGATATGCTCTGCATTCACTTTACTGATCGCATTCAGCATGTCTTCCGTACTCGGATTCATCGTCTGTCCACCCTCGATCAGGTAATCCACACCAAGATCACGGAAAATCTGTCCGAAACCTTCGCCAATGGACACAGAAATAAATCCTACTTCTTTCTTCGGTGCTTTTGCTGCCTCTTCTGCCTGCTGTGCAGCAATTTTTTCCGCATCTTTAATCAGTTTTTCCTGATGTTCTTCACGCATGTTATCGATCTTGATTCTGGACAGAGAACCATAGGTAAGAGCACGCTGGATCGCCAGTCCCGGATCATTGGTATGTACGTGAATCTTAACCACTTCATCGTCAGCCACGCACACGATAGAATCACCCAGAGAGCTGAGATATGCCTTAAAGTCCACCTCATCTTCTGCAGTAAATTCTTTATTTAATACAATGATAAATTCCGTACAGTATCCAAACTTGATATCTGCTTCTGCCTGCGAAGTAATTTTTACAACTTTTGCGCTTTCTCCTCCGTCAAAAGTCAGATCCACTTCTTTTCCCATAAACGCGTCAAAGGCACCTTCCAGGACAACCATCAGACCCTGTCCGCCGGAATCCACAACACCTGCTTCTTTCAGTACCGGCAGCATATCCGGAGTTTTCGCAAGAACTCTGCGTCCTTCTTCCAGTACATCTTCCAGGAATGTCTGCAGATCTTCCGCATCCTCAGCCAGTTCCAGTGCCTTGTCTGCAACACCTCTTGCTACAGTAAGGATTGTTCCTTCTTTTGGTTTCATAACTGCCTTGTATGCAGTCTCCACGCCTTTATCTACGGCACGTGCCAGTGCCACAGCATCCAGTTCCTCCAGATCACGGATTCCTTTGGTAAATCCACGAAGAAGCTGAGAAAGAATAACACCGGAGTTTCCTCTTGCACCACGTAAAGATCCTGAGGAAATAGCCTTTGCCAGGGATGTCATCTGTACATCTTCCAGATTATTGACTTCTTTTACCGCTGACATGATCGTCAGAGTCATGTTGGTTCCAGTATCACCATCCGGTACCGGAAACACGTTTAACTCATTGATCCACTCTTTTTTCACTTCCAGATTCTTAGCTCCTGCCAGAAACATCCTGGCAAGCAGTTTGGCATCTATTGTATTCATCGCTTTCTAAAGCTCCTCCTTCATTAATCAATTACGCGAACGCCTTCTACCAGAATATTGATGTTTTCCACTTCAATACCGGTAAACGCTTCCACTTTATATTTTACATTGGCAATCAGGTTGTCAGAAACCGCACGGATACTTACTCCGTAAGCTACAATGACATGGAAATCCAGGGAAATCTTATTTTCATTTAATGTAACATTGATTCCATGTTTCAGACTGTCTTTCTTCAAGAGTTTTACCAGACCGTCTTTCATATTTACTGCAGCCATACCTACAATACCAAAACACTCCACAGCCACACTGCCTGCATAAGTGGCGATCACATCTGTGTTGATGGTAATTTCTCCCATTCCCGTGTTCATACGCCCTTTCATAGGTCAACCTCCATTCCCGGTTATTGTTCTGTCCGTCTTCTTCATTCCCCGGTTCCTCCCGGTATTGCTGTGCTGACATATTTTATTTGTTTACAATAACCTGCTCTTTTCTCATTTTATAGCGCTGCTGTTCACTCCGTTCTCAACAACTTTATAACTCATTTTGGGGTGAAAATTCCCTCGCTGATGAATTATACTGTATGTATTATAACCTGTTTTTGTAGAAAAAGAAATATAATTTTTGAAAAATTTATATTTTTGCTTGCAAAATGATAATTCTTCTGTTAGAATATCTAGTGTTGCGAATCTATGATTACGAACGATTACGATAAATAGTGTTAAGGAGGTGCAGTCATGGCAAAGTGTGCGATCTGTGAAAAAGGTGCTCATTTCGGAAACAACGTGAGCCATTCCCATAGAAGATCTAGCAAAATGTGGAAATCCAATGTAAAATCTGTAAAGGTTAAGGTAGACGGTGGAGCTAAGAAAATGTACGTTTGTACTTCTTGCCTGAGATCCGGCAAAGTTGAAAGAGCATAATATTTGCATCCCTTAACTTGAGAAAAAGACCTGGAAGTTGACGCTTTCGGGTCTTTTTTGTCTGTACACAAAAAGTATACACAAAAGAAGCGTTTTCCATGCGGCCGCGTGGAAAACGCTTCTGTCTATTCAAACCTGTTAGTATAGTAAGATCTCTTTTGATGATCTTATCATACCATACATTTCTGACGAATCTTTCTTCTTTTTTCTTAACTTTTCCTTAAAATCTCTCAGGCAGCTCCGTCCGTCTCTGTCGTTGCCTGGTCATCCTGTGAATCAGCGGCCGTATCTGCTGCAGATCCCTGTTTTCCTGCCTGTATACGATTATAGACAGCTTTTGCATCCTCGATATGGTATGGCTCGGTGGAAGGTCCTCCCGGGGCTCCTGCAGTCACCAGGATGTATTCTACATCATCTACTTTGGCAAGACTTGCCAGACACTGTCCTGCTTCGCCGGTATATCCGGTCTTACCGCCTTCGATCTCTCCGCCATTTACCTCCGGAGAATCCATCTTCTTGAACATCGTACTCAGAAAATGCAAACCTTCCGGTGCGGATGCTGTAGCACTTGTCGTATATTCTGAGGTGCAGTAGATCTGTCGGAATGTATCATTCTGCAGTGCGTAGCTTAACAGCTTGGTCAGATCACGCACTGTTGTATAATGATTTTCATCATGCAGTCCGGTACAGGTTACAAAATGTGTACTGTCCATGCCAAGTTCTGCCGCTTTTTCATTCATCTTTGCCACAAAGTTTTCCTCAGATCCAAACAGATGCTGAGCCAGCCCCACACAGCACTCCGCGCCGGAGGGAAGCATCACACCATAAAGGATATCGATTGCCTTTACCTCATCTCCAGCTCCGAAGCCTGCCAGAGAAGCTCCTTCGGTATACAACCGGTCATAAGTATCCCTGTCGATCGTGATCGTCTCATTCTGATCCGACAGATTTTCCAGACCGACAACTGCTGTCATGATCTTCGTCATGGATGCCGGATAAATCTTTGCATCTGCATCTTTTTCTGCCACCACTTTGCCGTCAGAAAGTCTTACCAGAATCCCGGACCGACTGTTGATATCGCTGATGTCGACCGATGGTACCGGCTCTGGCGTCGGTGTCGGTTCGACCGTCGGCGCCTCAGTGGCCTCCGCAGACGGTACGGCTTCAACCTCATCTCCCTCTGCTTTTGATATTCCGCATCCTTTAGAACCGAGCAGAAGCAGGATCACAGTAAACACAACCGCCACAAGCAGTAATCCACCGCCAAACATCATTCTCTGTCTCCGTCTTCTCTGACGCATTCTTTCCTTTTTTGTCATTCTCTTTTTCGCCATAGTCTTTTCCATGCCAAAAGGCATGCCCTCCGTAAATTCTTATGATAAACCTGTCAATCCGTCTGCACCTTCTCATCACTTTCAAAACTGTAGGTTTCTGATTTTTTATCGGCAGAATGATCTGTCTGTTTCGATTTTTCTGTCTTTGTTTCTTCTTTCCTGCTGTTCTTCTCTGACATATACTCTTCGTATACCCAGGCTTCCTGACCCTGATAGCGGATCTTTACCCAGCCGCCGTCTTCACCAAGTTTTTCTACCTGATCTCCCTTGGCAAGTTCACCGATCACACGGCTCTGACTGCTTGCCGCATCACGGACGTTGACCGGAGAGGTGCAGGTGATCATATGACCGCTTTTCTCTTTCTTTTCTATTCCGGACGGTGTCGGTGTTGGTGTCGGCGTCGTTGTATGACTTGGTTCCGGTGTCCCGGAAGGCATCGTCACTCTCTTTTTATCCGTCCTATCACTGCCTTTTGTGGTATTCTTTTTTGTGTCTTTCTCTTTTTCGTCATTTCCGGAAGTTATTTTACTGTCTGCCGTTTCCAGATCCGTACTGTCATCATCTTTTACCTCCGGTGTCTCTCCCTCAAGATCTACTTTCGGTCCGTCATCCTTCTCCACTTTTGTCGTTCCGACAGCCAGTATATCACAGACCACATCCCAGGTTTTGCAGCCGGACAGTCCCATGACTCCCGCCAGCATAAGCGCCAGCAACACTGTTTTTTTCTTCACACTCATAACCCTCTTTGTCTCTTATTTATTCTTTTATTTACTGATAATACTTCCTACATTTTTTATTAATACCGAGATTGTTCCGTCCGGATTCGTAATAAAATCAACTTTATCTTTATTCTGATACTGTTCCATCGGGATACGGATCTCGATACCGGTATCGGTGATCAGATTCTGTTTTCCGTATTTTCTGGTCGTCGCCGGATTCTGTGGTTCCACTTCTGTCTCCGTCAGATGGTATTTTTCCAGCTTTTCAATCACCTGTTCCTTCATCTCTTCCTGTTCTTTGAAAATCTTATCGATCAGTACCGGCACGGCAAAGCCCCCATCTTCTTCCAGTGCCTGATTGATGATACTTTTTGTCTCCATCTGCACCTCAAACTGCTCGGACTCATGATAAAACTTTTTCTGCACATCGTCCACTGCTTTTGCCACGATCGCCAGTTTGGATTTTGGTGACAAAGAACCGTGGCACTGTAAAAACAGCTGAGAAAAATAATTTGTTTTTACTCCGTTGACATCATATTTTTTCTCGATGATCTTCAGATTTTTATCTGTCATATCAATCAGTGCCGCCTCTGCCAGTTTCTGATTTTCTCCCGGCAGGATCGCCTTCTGTTTGATGACAGAATTGCTGTTTCCCCATGGATCAGAGTCCGTCATGTGGGTATAATACGTTTTATAGTTCATCTTTAACAGGGCCAGAAAATGCTGCTGTTCCACCTCATATTCTACCACCAGAAGATCCGCCGGCGGAATGTCAATATTTTTATTCATAACACCGTAAAGCAGTTCCCCCAGTTTCTGACTGACCGGGATAAAGTTTTCTTCGTTGTACGCTTCCAGTTCTGCCTGCACCTTAGAATCTTCATCAAAAGAACATTTTTTCATATCATCGCTCTCTAACAGCCGGAAAATATGCGCCCGCAGAAAATCCCCGAAATCTGATCCGAAATCAATCACCTGATCAGACAGAACCGGCATCCCCATCGTAGAATCCATAATATGTATGATCACCTGTCGTAACCGAATATCTTCTTTTTGCATCTTTCCCTCCTAGTTCAGCCGGATATTCTTCAGCGCATCGGCAAATGCGGAATTCACCGGTTCTTTTGCCTCTTTCTGCTGTTTCTTCATATACGCATGCACATCCCGTTTGGATACACCTCCGCCCTCTTTTTTCCGTCGCTCCTGGAATTTGGAAAGGCGTTCTTTGTGTCCGCAGGAGCAGACAAACATACTGTCGTCCCCTTTTCCGATCATTTCCATCCGTTTGTGGCAGATCGGGCATCTGGCGTTCGTTGTCCGGGATACAGTTTCCCGGTATCCGCAGGCACGATCCTGGCACACCAGAAGTTTCGCATTCTTTCCATTGACGGCAAGTAATCGTTTCCCGCAGTTCGGACATTTTTTATTTGTCATGTTTTCATGGCGGAAGGTTCCCTCTTCCCTGCGGATCTCCTGCAGCAGCTCTTTTGTATAGCCGCGGATCTCACTCATAAATGCACGGTCATCCAGCTCTCCTTTTGCGATTTTTGAAAGCTTCATCTCCCACTCTGCAGTCAGTTCCGGCTTTTTCAGATCCTCCGGCACTAACTCCAGAAGCTGTTTTGCCTTAGATGTAATATGAATCTCATTTCCTTTCTTTTCCAGCAAAAAGGTGTGAAACAATTTCTCAATAATATCCGCTCTCGTGGCAACCGTTCCCAGCCCTCCGGTTTCTCCTATGGTTTTTACCATCTCACGGTCTTTGTTCTCCATGTATTTTACCGGATTTTCCATTGCCGAAAGCAGTGTTGCCTCAGTAAATCGTGGCGGCGGCGTGGTTTTTCCTTCCCGGATATCCACCTGCACCTGTTTAAACTCCATACCCTGACTGATTTTCGGAAGGGTCTGATCTTTCATATCACGGGAGGACTCATCCTCATCCTCACAGTTCATCTCCTGTACCTGACGGAATCCTTCGTCTATCATGACTTTTCCTCTGGCAACGAACTGTTCTCTTCCACTCTCTGCATAAATAACTGTCTCTTCGTATCTGCACGGCGGACAGAACGCACTTAAAAAGCGGCGCACCACAAGATCATAGATTTTTCGTTCCTCATTTGTCATATGTGTCAGATCCACAAACTGTTCTGTCGGGATGATAGCATGATGATCGGATACTTTTTTATTGTCCACAAAAGACCATTTTTTCGTCTCCGGGTGCTGTGCTTTTACTGTCAGTACCATCTTCCGGTACGGACCGACCGCACAGGCATCCAGACGCTCGGATAAGGTTCCGACGACATCCGAAGTCAGATATCGGGAGTCTGTTCTTGGATAAGTAAGTACTTTATGATTTTCATAGAGACGCTGCATAATATTCAGAGTTTCCTTTGCAGACAATCCAAACTGTTTATTCGCATCCCTCTGCAGTTCGGTCAGATCATAAAGCAGCGGTGGATAAACTTTTTTCTCTCTCTTTTCTGTCTTTCTGATGATCAGACTGTGCTTCTCACATTCCTTTTTTATCTCCTGGGCACGCTCCTTCTGATAGGTACGAAGGCTGCCTGTTTTTCCTTCTTTCCAGGTAAAAGTAATACCGTCTGCTTTTGCTGTGATCATATAATAACTTTCCGGTACAAACCGTCGGATCTCATTTTCTCTCGCCTGGATCATCGCAAGCGTAGGAGTCTGTACCCGACCACAGGATAACTGTGCGTTATATTTACAGGTCAGTGCTCTGGTGGCGTTGATTCCGCCCAGCCAGTCC
>OIEF01000425.1_pt1 | contig 18162 bp, 8 predicted proteins | sample 1581721 | NCBI WGS metagenome assembly OIEF01 (sample SAMN01760908, study PRJEB22395) | human gut metagenome
CCTGTTGCTTCTACATGAGCTTCAATCAGGTCGCGAAGTTCTTTTTTGTCATATTTGTTTTCCACTTTTTCGATGGAAATCATGGCTTTGTTCAGGTTCTTGTAAAGAACATTATCCACATCCAGTACATATGCGATACCGCCGCTCATACCTGCTGCAAAGTTCTTGCCAGTCTTACCAAGTACGACTACGCGGCCGCCTGTCATATATTCACAACCATGCTCTCCCACGCCTTCTACAACTGCGGATGCACCGGAGTTACGGACTGCGAAACGCTCGCCTGCAACACCATTGATAAATGCAGTACCGCTGGTTGCACCGTAGAGGGCAACATTACCTACAATAATATTCTCTTCTGCTTTGTATGCAGCTTTTTCCGGAACCTTCAGGATCAGTTTACCACCGGAAAGTCCTTTTCCAAAGTAGTCATTACTGTCACCGGTCAGTTCCAGTGTCAGACCTTTCGGAATAAATGCACCGAAACTCTGTCCGCCGGCACCGTTGCAGTGTACAGTGATAGTGTCATCTGCAAGTCCGTCTTTGTTCTTTCTTGTGATCTCTGCACCAAGGATGGTTCCGAATGTACGGTCAATGTTTGTCAGATTTACAGAAAGCTCTGTTTTCTGACCTTTATTGATTGCATTTGCGCATTTCTTAACCAGAACTTTTTCATCCATGGTTTTTTCCAGTTCGAAATTATATACAGCCTTCGGGTCAAAGGTAACTTTCTGATCTTTGCCTGCAAATGGATTGTTCAGGATTGCACTTAAATCTACTTTACCCTGATGTGGTTCTGGTACATTGTCTGTCTGAACCAGAAGATCTGTACGTCCAACCATTTCGCTGACTGTACGGAATCCCAGTTTAGACATATACTCTCTTAATTCCTGTGCGATAAAGCGCATGAAATTCTCTACATATTCCGGTTTTCCTTTAAATCTTTTGCGAAGTTCCGGATTCTGTGTTGCCACACCTACCGGGCAGGTATCCAGGTTGCATACACGCATCATTACACATCCCATGGTTACGAGAGGAGCTGTTGCAAAACCGAATTCCTCTGCACCCATCAATGCTGCGATTGCAACGTCACGACCACTCATAAGCTTACCGTCAGTCTCAATGCGTACACGATTTCTCAGCCCATTTTTGAGCAGTGTCTGATGTGTTTCTGCAAGTCCAAGTTCCCATGGAAGTCCTGCATTGTGGATAGAACTTCTCGGAGCTGCACCTGTACCTCCGTCATAACCAGAGATCAGAATAGTTTGTGCACCGGCTTTTGCAACACCTGCTGCAACTGTACCGACACCTGCTTCAGATACCAGTTTGACAGAAATATCTGCATATTTATTTGCATTCTTAAGGTCATAGATTAACTGTGCCAGGTCCTCGATAGAATAGATATCGTGGTGCGGTGGCGGGGAGATCAGGCTGACACCTGGTGTAGAATGACGGGTTTTGGCAATCCATGGATATACCTTCTTTGCAGGAAGATGTCCGCCTTCACCAGGTTTTGCACCCTGTGCCATCTTGATCTGGATTTCTCTTGCAGATACAAGATAACGGCTGGTTACACCGAAACGTCCGCTGGCAACCTGTTTGATTGCGGAGCATCTGTCATCGCTGCTTCCTGCAGAATCCAGTCTCTCGTCACTTTCACCGCCCTCACCTGTATTGGATTTTCCATGGAGGTGGTTCATGGCGATTGCCAGTGTCTCATGTGCTTCCTGTGAAATAGAACCATAGGACATGGCACCTGTCTTAAATCGTTTTACGATATCATCTACACTTTCTACTTCTTCAAGCGGAACCGGTGTCTCGGCAAACTTAAAGTCCAGAAGACCTCTTAAGTTTCCGTGGTTTTCTTTATCTACCAGATCTGTGTACTGTTTGAACAGATCATAGCTTCCTGTCCATGTGGACTGCTGCAGAAGATGGATGGTCTGAGGATTGTAACGATGTTCCTCTCCCTGGCTTCTCATCTTGTGTGCGCCTACGCTGTCCAGAGTCAGGTCTGTCGGAAGTCCTAACGGGTCAAATGCTTCTGAGTGAAGCTTCTCTACATTCTCTTCGATGTCTTCCAGTGTGATTCCGCCCACACGGCTGACTGTACCAGTAAAGTATTTCTCGATCACATCTGAGGAAATACCGATTGCCTCGAAGATCTGAGATCCCTGATAGGACTGAATGGTGGAAATACCCATCTTGGAAGCAATCTTTACAATTCCGCTGATAACTGCATGGTTGTAATCATCTACTGCTGCATAGTAATCTTTGTCCAGCATATGGCTGTCGATCAGCTCATGGATTGTCTCAAGGGCAAGGTATGGGTTGATAGCGCTTGCACCATAACCAAGTAAAGTTGCGAAATGATGTACTTCTCTCGGTTCTCCGGATTCCAGAATGATGGCAAGAGAGGTACTCTTCTTTGTTTTTACAAGGTGCTGATGAACTGCGGATACTGCCAGAAGTGACGGGATTGGCATATGATTTTCATCTACTCCCCTGTCTGAAAGAACAAGGATGTTTGCACCCTCACGGAATGCTTTATCTACTTCTACAAAAAGACGGTCAATTGCTCTCTCAAGCTTGGTGCTCTTGTAATATAAGGTAGAAACAACTGCTGTCTTGAAGCCCTCATGTTTGAAGCTCTTGATCTTCATCATATCTGTATTTGTCAGGATCGGGTTATTAATCTTTAATACCTGACAGTTTTCCGGTTTCTGCTCCAACAGGTTTCCGTCTTTACCTACATAAACACTTGTGCTGGTAACGATTTCCTCACGGATCGCATCGATCGGAGGGTTGGTAACCTGTGCAAAGAGCTGTTTAAAGTAGTCAAATAATGGTCTGTTCTGTTTGGAAAATACTGCAAGCGGGGTATCCACACCCATAGCTCCGATGCTCTCTGCTCCGTTTAACGCCATGTTTCTGATGGAAGTACGGTACTGCTCATAAGTATAGCCGAATGCTTTCTGCAGACGTGCTCTCTGCTCAGGTGTATATTCTTCCGGTCTTTCGTTAGGAATCTTGATGTCTTTTAACTGTACCAGATGACTGTCCAGCCATTCACCGTATGGCTGCATTTTTGCGTAGCCCTCTTTCAGCTCATTGTCATCGATAACTTTTCCCTTTACAGTATCTACCAGGAGCATTTTTCCAGGATGAAGACGCTCTTTTAATACGATCTTCTCTTCTGGAATTGGCAGAACACCTACTTCTGAGGAAAGGATCATATAGCCGTCAGAAGTAATATAATATCTGGATGGACGGAGACCATTTCTGTCAAGGACTGCTCCCATCACATCACCGTCTGAGAAGAGGATAGATGCAGGTCCGTCCCATGGCTCCATCATAGTTGCATAGTACTGATAAAAGTCACGTTTTGCCTGGGAAATGGTGTCATTGTTTGCCCATGGTTCAGGGATTGTGATCATCACTGCAAGCGGAAGTTCCATACCGCTCATTACCAGAAATTCCAGTGTATTGTCAAGCATTGCAGAGTCGGAACCGTTTCTGTTTACAACAGGAAGCACTTTGTGAAGCTGTCCCTCCAGGTATGGAGATTCCATGTTCTCTTCTCTTGCAAGCATCTTATCTGCGTTGCCGCGGATGGTGTTGATCTCACCGTTATGTACCATGAAACGGTTCGGATGTGCTCTCTCCCAACTTGGGTTTGTGTTGGTACTGAAACGGGAGTGTACCATAGCGATAGCAGATTCATAATCCGGGCTCTGGAGGTCTTCGAAGAAAGTACGAAGCTGTCCAACCAGGAACATACCTTTGTAAACGATGGTACGGCTGCTCATGGATACTACGTAAGTGTTGTCATTACTCTGTTCAAACTCACGTCTTGCAATATAGAGCATACGATCAAATGGAAGACCTTTTTCCACATCTTCCGGCTTTTTGATAAATGCCTGCATAATGCATGGCATACATTCTCTTGCCTTGTGTCCAAGCACTTCCGGAAATACCGGAACCTGACGCCAGCCAAGAAGTTCCAGGCCTTCTTTCTCAAGAATGATTTCAAACATCTTCTTTGCCTGTGCGCGTTTGATCTCGTGCTGCGGGAAGAAAAACTGTGCGATGCCATATTCTCTCTCATCGCCAATCTCAAATCCCTCTTTCTTACAGGCTTTCTTGAAAAATTTATGGGAAATCTGGAGAAGAATACCTACACCGTCACCGGTTTTGCCTTCTGCATCCTTACCTGCGCGGTGTTCCAGATGTTCTACGATCTTTAATGCATTTGCAACAGTATCGTGGGTTTTCTTTCCTTTGATATTGACAACTGCTCCGATACCACAGTTGTCATGCTCAAATTCAGACCGGTACAGACCTTGCTGTTGCTGCTGTTCTCTCACTTCTTTCATAATCTCCTCATCCTTTCTATTTCTGCTGCTGTTCTTCGCTTATTTTCTTATCGACGGCCGCCTGAATAAATCCTCTGAATAAAGGATGTGCATGATTCGGGCGGGATTTGAATTCCGGATGGGCCTGAGTTCCTACATAGAACGGGTGCCCCGCGATCTCGATCATCTCTACGATATGATTATCAGGGGAAGTTCCTACGATATTCATTCCCTTCTCCTGAAGTTCTTTACGGAATGCATTGTTTACTTCATAACGATGTCTGTGGCGCTCTTGGATTTCTTTTTTACCAAAAAGTTCATAGGATCTGGAACCTTCTGCAAGAATACATGGATAACTTCCAAGTCTTAAGGTTCCACCGATATCTTCGATATCTTCCTGATCCGGCATTAATGCAATTACCGGATGCTTTGTCTCCGGATTCAATTCAATACTGTTTGCATCTTCGTATCCAAGTACATGGCGGGCAAATTCTACGATTGCCATCTGCATTCCAAGACAGATTCCAAGATATGGAATCTTATGTACTCTTGCGTACTGTGCTGCCAGGATCATTCCTTCTGTACCTCTGTTTCCGAAACCACCCGGAACCAGGATACCATCTACATTATGAAGCTGCTGATCCAGATTCTTCTCTGTCAGTTCTTCGGAATCGATCCAGTCAAGCTCTACCTTGGCTCTGCAGGAAATTCCGCCATGTTTCAGTGCCTCTACTACACTGAGATATGCATCATGAAGCTGTGTATATTTTCCTACAATTGCGATCTTTACTGTTTTATTCGGATTTCTCAGACTTTCTACCATTTCCTCCCAGTCACTTAAATCCGGTTTTCTGTTTTCCAGACGGAGACTTGAAAGAACTACATCTGCAAGCTTCTCTCTTTCCATTGCAAGAGGAGCTTCATATAAATATTCCACATCCAGGTTCTGAAGTACATGTGATACAGGTACGTTGCAGAATAAAGCAATTTTTTCTTTAATGTCCTCTGTCAGCTCATGTTCACTTCTGCACACCAGTACATCCGGCTGGATTCCCATTCCCTGAAGTTCCTTTACGCTTGCCTGTGTAGGTTTTGTTTTCAGTTCTTCAGATGCCTTTAAATAAGGAATTAATGTTACGTGGATCAGGATTGCATTGTCATGTCCCACATTGAGCTGGAACTGACGAATTGCTTCCAGGAACGGTTGGCTTTCAATATCACCGACTGTTCCTCCCACCTCGATAATGGCAATCTTGTTTTCCTCCGGTGATTTGGCGCGGTAGAAACGGCTCTTAATCTCATTTGTAATATGAGGAATTACCTGTACGGTACCCCCGCCGAAATCCCCGTGACGTTCTTTCTGAAGAACAGACCAGTAAACCTTACCGGTTGTCACATTGGAATTTTTATCAAGACTCTCATCAATGAATCTCTCATAATGTCCCAGATCCAGGTCTGTCTCTGTACCATCGTCTGTTACAAAAACTTCTCCGTGCTGAATCGGGTTCATGGTTCCGGGGTCGATATTGATATAAGGATCAAACTTCTGCATGGTTACCTGGTATCCTCTCGCTTTCAGAAGACGCCCCAGAGATGCAGCTGTGATTCCCTTTCCAAGACCGGAAACAACTCCTCCTGTAACAAATACGTATTTCACTGCCATTTTGATTTCCTCCTCCATCATCCTTTGTTAATAAAAAAGCGTCAGATGCAGCTATCAGAGGGCACTTGACCCATCTGGTATTCTGCATCTGACGCCTTTGTCAGATCATCATATCTTCTATAATAATATGTTCAATTGGCTTTCTTTAAAAATATGCTATACTATAAAACATTTTTTTTCGTTTGTCAATAATGAATTTCCCGTTTTTAAGCAAAAACAAATCAAATAAGTTCCTTCTGATAAACTATGAAGCAGTTATATTTTATGGAATTACTCTGAACACAGTCATAATACAGAAAAAACGAATCTGTAAAAATTCATCTTCCAGACCCGTCTTCTCTGCGATAATTATTCGGTTATAAAAATGTAAAATTTATGCAACTGCAAATTTCTTCAATGTACGATCAAATTCTCGGCTCTCCCCGTGGCAGTCTACTGTCAGTTCTCTGGTCAGATCCAGACTAAGTACACCAAGGATTGATTTGGCATCAATTAAAAATCTGTTGTAATAAACATCAATATCAAAATCACATCTGCTTGCAGCATTCACAAATTCCTGCACCTCTTCAGTTGCATTTAACTTGATTTTACTCTGTGACATCGTGATCACCCTTTCTGAAAACATTCTTTGTTTTTTTCTATCAGACGCCCATATTATGTTCCACATTTCAGAATTTGTCAAGTTTTTAAATTTATCCAATTTTCATAAAGCGCAGGGGTTCTATTGTATATTTTGTTCGTTTATATATGTTTTCACAGCATTATTTTATACATTATGTATGACTTTATCCTATATTGGTTTTACCATTATGTGAGATTGATTCCATATATCATCGACAGGTTTCTGCATTTTTTATGAATTTTTGCGACTTAACACTTCACAATATCTGCAAACTCCGCATTTGTATAATCCGGAATCTCCATCGGATAATTTCCATCGAAGCATGCCTTACATAAGGGCAGGCCGCCCGCCATTCCTTCCAGATAATCTGTCTGCATGTAGCCAAGAGAATCTGCTCCGATCATTTTACAGATTTCCTCTGTGCTGTGGCTGGCTGCAATGAGCTGATCATTTGACGGCACATCCGTTCCGAAATAGCATGGATGTAAAAATGGCGGTGAACTGATACGTACGTGCACTTCCTTTGCTCCCGCCTCTTTTAACATGTGGATCAGGTTTGCAATGGTTGTTCCACGAACAATAGAATCATCCACCAGAACAATCCTCTTATCTTTTACAACAGATTCCAGCACACTCAGTTTCAGATGAACACTGGACTCACGTTCTTCCTGAGTCGGTTTGATAAATGTTCTTCCAATATAGCTGTTTTTATAGAACGCAAATGCAAACGGGATTCCTGATGCTTCGGAGTATCCCTTTGCAGCAGGGAGTCCGGACTCCGGTACACCTGTTACAATATCTGCCTCTACAGGATAAGACTTGGCAAGAGATTTACCGCCGCGGATTCTGGCATCATAGACCTTCACCCCATCAATGGTACTGTCAAGTCTTGCAAAATATATATACTCAAACACACAATGCGCGCGTTTTGCAGCAGCAGACGCAAGCTCTTTATTTGACTTCAGTCCGTCTTTTGTAATCGTAAGAATCTCACCCGGCTCAATGTCACGGATAAATTCCGCACTTACAGATGTCAGAGCACAGCTCTCAGAAGCAATAACATAAGCATTTCCTCTTTTACCGAGACACAATGGTTTCAGTCCATATGGGTCGCGGACTGCGATCAGTTTTCTCGGGCTCATAACTACCAGACCATATGCACCTTTGATCTTCTTTGCAGTCTTTAGCACTGCCTCTTCTACTGTTTTAGAATGCACACGTTCTCTTGCGATATGGAACGCAATAACCTCTGAATCTGTAGTTGTATGGAAAATCGCTCCATTCTGGATCAGTTCCCATTTCAGTTCCGGTGTATTAACCAGATTTCCGTTATGTGCAAGTGCAAGAGTTCCCTTTACATAAGACAAAACAAGGGGCTGTGCATTCTCTGCAACAGAAGCTCCTGTTGTGGAATATCTTACATGACCAATACCAATATCCCCCTCATATTTACGGACAACATCCTGTCTGAGAACTTCACTTACAAGTCCCAGATCCTTATGAAACTTCACATTTCCACGCTCTCCCTTAGTATCAGAAACTGCAAGTCCGCAGGATTCCTGTCCTCTGTGCTGCAGGGAAGTCAGTCCATAATATATGGACGGAACTACATTGCCGCCATCCAGATCATAAATTCCAAAGACGCCGCACTCTTCTTTTATTCCAGCCATCTGATTTCCTCCGATCGTATTCTCTTGTCTGACTTTAACTTTACTTTCAAAACCCGCTGACATTGTTTTCTTATGTTTGGCGGGTTCCAAAATCAAATTATAATAATAGAAACAAATTTGTCAACCTATCCTTTTTTTGCCATATCTCAAAAATTTTTTCTGAATTTTTTCAAAAAAAGTGCTTGACATCTGTTTTCATTTCGTTTATAGTACAGCACATAAAGCAAAGGCGCTTTGGAAAGATCTACAGAGATCGCATCCAGGGCGCCTTTTTCGTTTTATAAAACTTTCGTTTCATAGAAAATGTTCGATGAGGAATTTTCTATGAGACGAAAACCGCAGGCAGTCACAATGGTGATCTGCAGCGGCACTACACATATTCAGAAAATATTGCAAACCGAAAGGAGAGTACCTATATGGCACAGAATATCCCTGAACTGTACGGCAGCCTGGTCTTCAACGACAAAGTAATGAGAAGTAAACTGCCAAAAGACATGTACAAAGCATTAAAGAAAACAATCGAGAGCGGTACACACCTTGAACTTGATGTTGCCAACTCCGTTGCTGTTGCAATGAAAGAATGGGCTACCGAGAACGGCGCCACTCATTATACTCACTGGTTCCAGCCAATGACAAACGTAACTGCAGAGAAACATGACAGTTTCATTTCTCCTACAGGAGATGGTCAGGTGATCATGGATTTCTCAGGTAAAGAACTTGTAAAAGGTGAGCCGGATGCTTCCAGTTTCCCGTCAGGCGGTCTTCGTGCCACATTCGAGGCAAGAGGATATACAGCATGGGATCCGACATCACCGGCATTCATCAAAGACGGAACCCTTTACATCCCTACAGCATTCTGCTCCTACAGTGGAGAAGCTCTTGATAAAAAGACTCCTCTCCTTCGTTCCATGCAGACACTTGATAAAGAAGCTACAAACCTTCTCCATATAATAGGAAATAAAGATGTCAAACACATAAATACAACTGTAGGTCCTGAACAGGAATACTTCCTGGTAGACAAGGAATTATACAAACAGAGAAAAGACCTTGTATTCTGCGGACGTACACTGATCGGTGCTCCTGCTCCTAAGGGCCAGGAAATGGAAGATCATTACTTCGGTGCTCTGAAACCTCGTGTCGCAGCTTATATGCATGACCTGGATGTAGAGCTCTGGAAACTTGGTATTCCTGCCAAAACAAAACATAACGAAGTTGCTCCTGCACAGCACGAATTGGCTCCTGTATTCGATACAACAAACGTTGCGGTTGACCACAACCAGTTAACAATGGAAGTAATGAAGAAAGTTGCCGACAAGCACGGACTTGTATGCCTTCTTCACGAGAAACCATTTGAGGGAATCAACGGAAGTGGTAAACACAACAACTGGTCTATGATTACAGATGCCGGTGTAAATATCCTTGATCCGGGAAAAACACCTGCTGAAAATACACAGTTCCTGATTTTCCTGACAGCTGTTATCAAAGCAGTTGATGAATACGCAGATGTACTTCGTATTTCTGTAGCAAGTGCAGGAAATGATCACCGTCTTGGTGCAAACGAGGCTCCGCCTGCTGTTGTATCCGTATTCCTCGGTGATGAACTGACAGAAGTATTAAAATCTATCGAAAATGACGAATATTTTGCAGGAAGCCGCGCAGTCCAGATGGATATCGGTGCAAAAGTACTTCCACATTTCGTAAAAGACAATACAGACAGAAACCGTACTTCACCATTCGCATTTACAGGTAACAAATTCGAATTCCGTATGCTTGGTTCCGAAGCTTCTGTTGCAAACCCGAACATTATCTTAAACACTGCTGTTGCTGAGTGTGTTCACCAGTTTGCAGAGCAGTTAAAAGATGTACCGGAAGACAAGATGGAGGATGCAATCCACGAACTGATCAAGAAGACAATTATTGATCATAAACGTGTTATCTTTAATGGAAACGGTTATACAGACGAATGGATCGAAGAAGCTACGAAACGTGGTCTCTTCAACCTGAAATCTACACCGGATGCTCTTCCTCAGTGGATCGCAGATAAGAATATTGAACTCTTTACCAAATATCATATCTTCACAAAAGAAGAAATTGAATCCCGTTATGAGATCTGGCTGGAATCCTATTCCAAGATTCTTAACATTGAGTCCAATACTATGGTTGAAATGGTACAGAAGGATTTCCTTCCATCTGTATTCGCATATATCGACAAAGTTGCAGCTACTGCTGTTGCTAAAAAATCAGTTGTTTCAGATGTCAGTACAGCTTCTGAAGGAAAACTGATCAAAGAGCTGTCACAGCTTGCTGATGAGATTTCCACAGGTCTTGAGACCTTAAAAGCAGACACTGCCAAAGCGCTTGCTACAGAAGATCCTCTGGCTAATGCAAAAGCATACCAGACAGTTGTTCTTTCTGATATGGATGAACTCAGAAAGTCTGTAGATGCAGCAGAAACTCTGATTCCGGATGCACTGCTTCCATATCCTACATATGACAAGCTTCTGTTTTCCGTTTAATTAACAGGTAATAACAGGGGAATATCTTTATGAACTCTACTTCATAATTCATTATCGATTTCCTCATCCATTAATCACACGATATTTTGATATTCCCCTGTTTTACATATAATTTTGATTTTAAACTGCATTGCATACAGTCATACGAAATGTCTTTTCTATTACATCAGTTATGCAATACACTATAAATATGGATTTTATATTCGCAAAAGCGCGATGAACTGGCTACATTTCCAGGCATTGCGCTTTTTGCATTTTATAAAATATGAGGAAATTTTTATGAGGGAGGAATATTATTATGGAATTTTCCGCAGTAAACACAATATGGGTGCTGGTCGGCGCCGCGCTGGTCTTCTTTATGCAGGCCGGATTCGCAATGGTAGAAACAGGCTTCACACGAGCCAAAAACGCAGGTAACATTATTATGAAAAACCTGATGGACTTCTGTATCGGAACCCCGGTCTTCTGGCTGGTCGGCTTCGGTCTGATGTTCGGTGCAGGTAATGGATTTATCGGAAAGATCGGTGGTATTGCAACAGAAGCACACTATGGTTCAGGAATGCTTCCTGACGGAGTTCCTTTCTGGGCATTCTTAATCTTCCAGACAGTATTCTGTGCAACATCCGCAACAATTGTTTCCGGTGCAATGGCAGAACGTACCAAGTTTCTTTCCTATTGCGTCTACAGCCTTATGATCAGTCTTGTTGTATATCCGGTATCCGGACACTGGATCTGGGGCGGTGGATTTATCAGCCAGATGGGATTCCACGATTTCGCAGGTTCCTGTGCAGTACATATGGTAGGTGGTGTGGCAGCTCTGATCGGTGCCATCATCCTTGGACCTCGTATCGGTAAATATACAAAGGACGGCAAATCAAAAGCTATCCCTGGACACAACCTTACAGTTGGTGCTTTAGGTGTATTTATCCTCTGGTTCTGTTGGTTCGGATTTAATGGTGCTTCCACAGTAAGTATGGAAGGCGATGCAATCGTAAGTGCAGGTAAAATCTTTGTTACTACTAACCTTGCAGCAGCTGTTGCAACTGTAACTGTTATGATCATCACATGGGTACGTTACAAAAAACCGGATGTTTCCATGTCTCTGAACGGTTCTCTTGCAGGACTTGTAGCAATTACAGCAGGATGCGACACAGTTTCTCCTACATCCGCAGCGATCATCGGTATTGCTTCCGGTTTCATCGTAGTATTTGGTATTGAATTTATTGATAAGGTTCTGAAAATCGATGACCCTGTTGGTGCTGTCGGTGTTCATGGTTTAAACGGTGCTTTCGGTACCCTTGCAGTTGGTCTTTTCTCCGACGGTTCAGGCACAGACTGGAAAGGACTCCTTACAGGCGGCGGCTTCCACGGATTTGGTGTTCAGTTCACAGGTATGATCATCACAATCGCATGGGTTGTTGTTACTATGACAATTATCTTCCAGGTAATCAAACATACAATCGGACTTCATGTTTCAGCTGAAGAAGAGATCGCAGGTCTTGACTCCAAAGAACATGGTCTTGCAAGTGCTTATGACGGTTTCGCAATGGCCGGCGTTCCGACTCCTATGGGAACTTCCATAAAAGCTCCTGTTGTCACAGCCAGACCTTCTGCTCCTGCTGAATCAGTTCCTGAACTTCCGAAAGAAGGCGTTCATAAGCTTACAAAAGTTGTTATCATCACCCGTCAGAATAAGCTTGATGAATTTATGCAGGCAATGAACGAGATCGGTGTTACAGGTATCACTATTACGAACGTTCTCGGATGCGGTGTACAGAAAGGTGCTCCATCCTACTATCGTGGTGTTGAGATGGAAATGAATCTTCTTCCTAAGATCAAGATTGAGATCGTTGTCAGTCTCGTACCTGTACAGAAAGTTATTGAAACTGCCAAAGCAGTCCTTCATACAGGCCAGATCGGTGATGGTAAAGTATTTGTATATGATATTAAAAATGTAGTGAAGATCCGTACCGGAGAAGAAGGTTATCTTGCTCTCCAGGATACCAAATAAGCTTTCCACTCATAATAAATATCCTAGATAAATATCCAAAAAAAGAAAGTCCCGGGTATAAATCCCGGGGCTTTCTTCCTTTAATTTTAATTTCTATCATTCTGTTCTTCATGTGGAGACAATCTGGGTAAATTCCAGTGATAATGCGCAGCCAGATATCGGATCAGCACTACCACGATTGACGATACCACCATCGCTTCTACATTTCCCACAAACCGGTTCATGTATACGCAAACGATCGCACCAATGATTGATGCACAGGCATAGATATGCTTTACAAAAATATACGGCGGCACACTTGCCATCATATCTCTCAAAAGACCGCCTCCCACTCCTGTGATCGTTCCGAGAAACACAAGCAGAAATGCATTATCCATATGTCCCTGACGGATTCCCGCATTTACTCCTACTACTGTAAAAATCCCCAGTCCCACAGAGTCCAGCACCAGCATAAATTTGTCATAGGTTTCTCTTCTGTGTCCCTCCAAAAGCTCTCTTTTGAAATAAAAAATAAAGAACACAATACAGGAAGCAAGCACAGATACCAGTGCATACACCGGATTTCTGAATACAGCCGGAGGTATCACTCCCAGAACAATATCCCTGATCATTCCTCCTCCCACTGCTGTTGCCACTCCCAGAACACTGACGCCAAAAATATCCATATTGCGCTCTACTCCCACCATTGCTCCGGAAGCTGCAAACGCCACTGTTCCTGCCATTTCCATAATAAATGTTGCAATCGACTGATAATCCATATATAAATCCCAACTCCTGTTTTCTTTCTGTCTTTTCCTAACAGTATATATAAGATTTCCCTCTATGGCAATAACCGTCTTACAGATGCTCCCTTAAATAAAGTACCATCCACAGTAAAACGGTCGATCAGCGTAGTCTTTGGATTCTCAATCAGATCGATCAGCTTCTCTGCCGCTATTCTGCCGATCGCAACGGTATCCTGACAAAGCGTAGTCAGTTTTGGTTCCAGTATCTTTGCAATTGTAATACCGTCATATCCCGCAATAGAGATATCCTCCGGAATCCGAAGCCCTCTTTCCCGGATTTCATTGATCCCGCCTATCGCAGCATAATCATCCGGATAAAGAATACAGGTTGGAGGATTGGGAAGATCCAACAGTTCCCCCGTAACCTTTGCAGCGCTATCTGCATCTCTGTACGGACATTCTTTAACGTAAGCATCCGGTATCTCCACTCCCAGCCGCTGTAAAGTCCGATAAAAACCGGAAAGACGCATTCTGGTAACAGACGTATTATCTCCATGAATATATGCAATGCGTCTGTGCCCCTGGTTATAAATATAGGTAACCAGTTCTTCCATTCCCTGACTGTTATTGGAAACAACTGCAATATTTCCGTCAAATACATGGTCGATCGTAACTACCGGAATCTCTGAACGAATCAGTTCCTGCACTTCATCCGCATAAAAATCCACACAGGCAATGACTACACCATCCACCCCTCTGTAGCGGCAATGTTCATAATAACTCAGTTTCTGTCCGGAAATCCTTCCGCTTGTGAAGGTAATATCGTACCCTCTTTCCTCTGCAGTCCTCTTAAAGCTCTCCAGCACATGATTAAAATAATCATGGGTAAGCCCGCTGGCAGCTTCATCAACAAACATTACTCCGATATTATAGCTTCTTTTAGTCTTCAGCGTTCTTGCTGAAGAATTAGGCAAGTATCCCATTTCTGAAGCTGTTTTCAGAATCATTTTCCGTGTTTCCTCACTGATATCGGAATAACCATTCAATGCTTTGCTGACACTGGCCACAGAGACATTACACTTTTTCGCAATTTCTTTCATCGAAACCATAGGTATGCCTCAATCTTTCCTAAAATTTTCGTAAACGTTTTCGTGTTTTTATTATATAACTATTCGTATATTTTTTCAAGTTTTTGATTTTATTTTTTGTGCATCTTTGCCACTTTTCGTATGATTGCACAATTTTCAATCCTTATTTTTCCCTTTTATCACAAATTCATTTCATCATTTTACCAAAATTTCGCTCTTGTTTTTTGACATTTATTTTTCTGCAAAGCAGTTGATTTTGCCACTGTCTTCCGCTATACTAAAGGAAAATAGCAGTAATGCCACGATAACCGCATATTTTATTCTAAACTTATTCGTTTTCGTGTCTTTATTTTCTGTACATTCAGAATAATCACTACAAATTATTTATAAAACAGGAGGACTTCATATGAAATTCGGTTATTTCGATGACAATGCCAAAGAATACGTCATCACTACGCCAGACACTCCACTCCCATGGATCAACTATCTGGGTTCTCGGGATTTCTTCTCACTGATTTCCAATACCTGTGGCGGATACAGTTTCTACAAAGACGCCAAACTTCTTCGTATCACCCGTTACCGCTACAATAATATCCCGGTAGATTCAAACGGAAAATATTACTATATCCATGACGGCGAAGAAATCTGGAATCCAGGTTCCATGCCATCCAAAACACCTCTGGATTCTTATGAATGCCATCATGGAATCGGCTACAGCCGTTTTCTTTCTTCCAAAAATGGATTAAAAGCTGATCTTCTTGCTTTTGTTCCTGTTAACTCAACCTGCGAGATCAACAAACTGACTCTCACAAATACAACTGATGCTCCGAAAACATTTTCCCTTTTTTCCTATGCAGAGTTCTGTCTCTGGAACGCAGTTGATGACAGCACAAACTTCCAGAGAAATTTAAGCATCGGAGAAGTCGAAATCGAAGGCAGCACTATTTACCACAAAACCGAATATCGCGAACGTCGCAGACACTACAGTTTCTTCAGCGTAAACAGCCCTGTTGATGGTTTTGATACAAGCAGAGATGTTTTCCTTGGTATGAATAACGGAAATGCTTTCCCTGCTGCCGTAAAAGAAAATAAAGCAGGAAATTCTGTAGCAAGCGGCTGGTATCCAATCGCAAGTCACCAGATTAATATAACACTTTCAGCCGGAGAATCCAAGGACTTTATTTTCATTCTTGGTTACAGCGAGAACCCACAGGATCAGAAGTTTGTTGCTCCGAACGTAATCCGCAAAGACGGCGCACATAAAATCCTCGAACAGTTCCAGACAACCGAACAGGTTGATGCGGCATTCGCAGAACTGAATGCTTACTGGGATAAACTGCTCTCCCGCTATCATGTAGAAAGTAATGACGAACATGTAAACCGTATGGCCAACATCTGGAACCAGTATCAGTGCATGGTCACTTTCAACATGTCACGTTCTGCTTCTTACTACGAATCCGGCACAGGCCGCGGAATGGGATTCCGCGATTCCTGCCAGGATCTTCTCGGTTTCGTACACCTGATCCCGGAACGCGCAAGAGAACGTATTCTGGACATCGCAGCTACTCAGTTTGAAGATGGCAGTGCTTATCATCAGTATCAGCCGCTTACCAAAAAGGGCAATTTGGACATCGGAAGCGGATTTAATGACGACCCGTTATGGCTGATCGCAGCAGTTTCTGCTTACCTGAAAGAAACAGGTGACTTCTCTATCTTAAACGAAATGGTTGACTTTGATAACCAGAAAGAAAAAGCGGCACCTCTGTATGAGCATCTGCGCCGTTCTTTTGAATATACAGCCACTCATCTCGGACCACACAAGCTGCCATTGATCGGACGTGCAGATTGGAACGACTGCCTGAACCTTAACTGCTTCTCCACAGAACCGGGAGAATCCTTCCAGACTACAGGACCTTCCGAAGGACCTATTGCAGAGTCTGTATTTATCGCAGGTATGTTTGTAAAATACGGCAGAGAATTCGCAGAGATCAGCCGTCATATGGGGGACACCACAGCCGCAGACAGAGCCGAAAAAGAAGTCGATACCATGTATCAGGCAGTTCTGGATGCCGGCTGGGATGGAGAATGGTTTGTACGTGCATATGATGCAGAATCAAAAAAAGTTGGTTCCAAAGAATGCAAGGAAGGTCAGATCTTTATCGAACCGCAGGGCTTCTGCGTTATGGCAGGAATCGGTGTGAAAGAAGGTCTTGCCCAAAAGGCTCTGGATTCTGTCAAAGAGCGTCTGGATACCAAATACGGTATTATGATCCTTCAGCCGGCCTATACCCAGTATTATCTGAACCTTGGAGAAATTTCCTCCTATCCGCCGGGATATAAAGAGAACGCAGGTATCTTCTGTCACAATAATCCATGGGTTTCTATCGCAGAAACCGTCATCGGACGCGGCAACAGAGCTTTTGAAATTTACAAGAAGACCTGCCCGTCCTACATCGAAAATATCAGTGAAATCCACTGTACGGAACCATATGTATATTCTCAGATGGTTGCAGGCGCTGACGCAGTTTTCCATGGTCAGGCAAAGAACAGCTGGCTGACTGGTACTGCTGCATGGACTTTCTGGAACCTGTCTCAGGCTATCCTGGGTGTACAGCCATCCTACAACGGACTGTGTATCAATCCATGTATCCCGGAAGGGTTTGGTGATTTCAGACTTACCAGAACATTCCGCGATGCTGTTTACCACATCGAAGTCAAGAACCCGGATAACGTTCAGAAGGGTGTTAAGAAAGTGGTTGTAGACGGCAAAGAATATGAAGGCTGCCTGATTCCATTTGAAGAAGGCAAGAAGGAATATCATGTAACTGTTTGCATGGGATAATAGTTCAATTATTTTTATGTGCCCTTATCCTGAACATTTCTTATCTTCGCATATTTACTTTATGATATAGTGAATTAAAGATATAACCGAGTCTACATATACTGCCCGAGACTTGGAATGATTAAGAAAAGATTTGGAAAAATTACAATAAAAAGGGAGCTACTCAATTAAGAATAGCTCCCTCATTTTTATCACTTTTTACTACTCTGTTTGGACACGATAAATGCTTATTTTAAGCCATTTATTAGAATTTACCAGCTTTAGCAGCTTCCTCGATGGAAACAGCTACTGCAACTGTCATACCAACCATCGGGTTGTTACCAGCGCCGATGAGACCCATCATCTCTACGTGAGCCGGTACGGAAGAAGAACCAGCGAACTGTGCATCAGAGTGCATACGTCCTAATGTATCTGTCATACCGTAGGAAGCTGGACCTGCTGCCATGTTGTCTGGGTGAAGTGTACGTCCTGTACCACCACCGGAAGCAACTGAGAAGTATTTCTTACCTGCTTCAAGACGTTCTTTCTTGTATGTACCTGCAACCGGATGCTGGAAACGTGTCGGGTTTGTGGAGTTACCTGTGATAGAAACGTCAACGTCTTCTTTCCACATGATAGCAACACCTTCCGGAACGCTGTTAGCGCCGTAGCAGTTAACTTTTGCACGAAGTCC
>OIEF01000437.1_pt1 | contig 17900 bp, 25 predicted proteins | sample 1581721 | NCBI WGS metagenome assembly OIEF01 (sample SAMN01760908, study PRJEB22395) | human gut metagenome
GCGGCATGATGAGGCAAGGAAGTTGCTTGACCGGTGAACGCATACTGCGCAAGTGCGTCATAAAATGCAAGCCTTTCACGAGGTTTTAGCTTACTTCCTCCACTCCAAAACGACCGATAGAACAAAAAACTTTTACGTTCTTCCATGTGTTCCCCCTCAATTCATCAGGGGCACACCCGGCGGACGCTGGGAGCTGCGGGGGTCAGCTCCACCGGGGCGGGGTCGCCCTGCTCAAAGTACCGGGCCAGACTGTCCAGATTTACAAGCCAGCCGCGCCCGGCATTTACGAACCGAATCTTACCGGCTTTGCACAGGCGGCGGATGTAATAGGGCGATAGGCCGTAAAGCTGGGCGGCTTGTTTGACCGGGGCCATGTTGGGCAAGCGAGGATAGCTAATGCACTCGCCCATGGTCAATACTCCTTTCCATCTTCCAACAGGCTTTCCACGGTCACGCCCAAAGCGGAAGCAATTCGCCGGGCGGTGTTGTTGGTGATGCTTCCTCCATTCATTGCCTTGGAAATACAGGGACGCGACAAAATCAACTCTCTAGAAAGCTGAACCTGTGTTTTACCAGAACGAACAAGAGCACATTTTGCCTTTTTAATATTGAAGTTCATACAACCACTCCTTTTCGTTTACTTTTGTATGCAAATTTACTATAACACGATTTTTGTTCGTAGTCAAGAGTAAACATATATATTTTCGAAGTAAACATTGTACACAAACAAAAGCTGTGGTATACTCGTTATGAAAGAGGGTGTATGAGTGACAACCGGTGAAAAAATTCAAGAAATTAGAAAAAAAAGCGGCTTAACACAAGAAGAACTCGCAAAGAGAATAGGCATTAAACGTGGGACACTTGCACAATACGAATCTGGAAAGCGTAGTCCCAAGAAAGAAACGCTTGAACGATTTGCAAAAGCTCTAAATGTTTCGTGGTATGAACTTGCACATACAGATGATTCATCATGGGATTGGATTGTAAAGGTTGCTAATGACACAACGTCTAATAACGCACCGGATGCTCAGTGGTATGAGCGTGCTCTCAAAATTGTTAATGAGACCGAAAGGGAAGATGCTCTAAATTCATTCGATGAAATGAAACAAGCTCGGTCTCAATTGACACCGAAAGATCAACAACTAATCAATCAATTTGTAGATTTCGCAATGGGTCTTACTGATACCTGTATGAAAACTGAAAATAAGACTGCAAACGAAGCGATTGGAAGAGTCGCGCCACTTTTGGAGTGTCTTTTGGTTTGTCAAAACCTTAATGAACATGGCGAACGTGTGGCATATTGCGAAGGACTGCAACTTCTAGAGCCAGATTTAGAACTCTCAGGCTTAATTTTCCGTATATGGAAAAAAAGACCTGAAAAGATGTTAGAGCTTCTTGACATGTTAAAACGTTTAGCTCAAACACAGGACTACAGTAAACACAACTCACAATGTGTTACAGAAGACACAGAGGATACCGCCGGGGACACTCCCAAAGATACACCTCCCAAGAACGACTAAAACCGTCTAGCGGGGCTTCTCTGCCGCTGTGAGTGCGGATATAGCCCCATAGAGCGCACACAACGATTGTGACAGGTGAGAACATGGAAGAACTTTATAATCAGCTTGCGGCACTGGCCCGGCGGTTTGGCGCAAAGCGGCTCGTGCTGTTCGGCTCCCGTGCCCGGGGCGACAACCGGCCCAACAGTGACATTGATTTGGCTGTGTACGGGATGCCAGAGGATAACCGGGCGGAGTTCTGGATGCACTGCGAGGAACTGCCCACGCTGCTGAAATTTGATATTGTGCACATTCAGGACGGCATGGAGCCGGTATTTCTTGCGAATATCGAAAGGGATGGTGTTGAACTGATGGACAAGCTGCATGAAAAATACGACCGCTTTACCGCTGCGGTGGCCCGGCTGCGGGAAGCGCTGGACGATTACAAGAAGTTCCCATTGGATTCTGTACGGGATGGAACCATTCAGCGGTTTGAGTTCTGCACGGAACTGGCATGGAAAACCATGCGGGAATACCTGCTTGACCAAGGCTATACCAACATCAACAGCCCGAAAGAGGTCATCAAGCAGGCATTCGCCTTTGGTATGATAGACGATCAAAAGGCATGGGTAGAGCTGCTGAACGACCGCAATTTGACTTCTCATGTCTACGATGAAGCAACAGCGGCGGCTATCTTTGCACGGATAGAGGGCCAGTATCTGCCCTTGTTCGACCGTGTGACCGCCTACATGAAGGACGAATGAAGCCCGGTGGAACGGCAGAAAACGGGGTGGACGGATGGCAAAGATAACAAAGCGGATGAAGAAAGACGGCTCCTGTTCCTACTGCATCCGGGTTTCCAATGGCTATGATCGGGTAGGCCGTCAAGTGCTGGTAAACCGCACCTATACACCTCCGCCGGGAATGACCGGGAAGAAGCTGGAACGGGAATTGAAATGGCAGGCGGACGCATTTGAGCAGGAAGTGCGCAACGGCATTTCTCTTGAAGCATCTATGAAGATGGATGATTTGATAGAGCGGTGGTTCACCGAGTACGCAGAAAAGAAGCTCAAGCCTAAAACGGTTTACAACTACCGGCGACTTGTACCGCGTATCTCCGCCGGACTGGGGCAACTCAAGGTCTGCCAAGTCAAGCCCTCGCACCTGATGGCTTTTTACTCAAACCTAGAGGAACAGGGCGTGCGGGAAGATAGCACCTATACCGCAACGCCTGCTCTGCTGGAACGGCTGCCGCACGGAAAACGGGGCGAGATCGCAAAGGCGGCAGGCATTGGGGAAGATACCATGCGGAACGTGCACAGGGGCGCAAACGTGAGCCAGAGCACGGCCGAAAAGGTTGCCGGGGTGGTGGGGCTTCCCCTCTCCAAAGCGTTCACAGAGCACGCCAAGGAAGGCGGCAGACTCAACGGGAACACGGTGCAGCACTATCACCGGATGTTGTCCAGCGTGTTCACCAAGGCTGTGCAGTGGGGTCTTGTACCGGAAAACCCTTGCAAGCGGGCGGAAGCACCCAAGGCCGAAGAGATAGACGTGCAGGCGCTGGAAGAAAGGGACGTTGCCCGGCTGCTGGAAGCCTTACAGGATGCACCGGCGCAGTTCAGTGTTATCACACAGCTTGCCTTGTTCACCGGTGCCCGGCGGAGTGAGATTTGCGGGCTGCGCTGGTGTGACGTGGATTTGGACGCGGGTACACTGTCCATTGAGCGGAACGTGCAGTACATCCCGGGCAAGGGCACTGTATTCACCACGCCCAAAACAAAACGCTCCCGGCGGTGCATCAAGATAGGCCCGGAGTGTGTGCAGCTGCTGCGGGAATACCGCCAGCACCAACGGGCGGAACGGCTCAGAATAGGCACGGCATGGGTTCGGCGTGTAGAGATCGCCGGGAAAATGGTGGAAAATGATTTACTATTCACCAAATGGAACGGTGCCCCCATCGACCCCAAGACGGTAACAACGTGGTTCCCGGGGTTCCTCGCTGCCCATAATCTCCCGCCGGTACACTTCCACAGCCTGCGGCACACCAACGCAAGCTTGCTGATCGCCGCCCACGTTCCTGTTACGGCGGTGTCGGGCCGTCTGGGCCACGCCAAGACCAGCACCACAACGGACATCTATGCCGGGTTCATCCGGTCGGCGGACGCTGCTGCATCGGATGCCCTGACGGATGTGTTTACCCGGATTCGGGACGAAAACCACGCATAAAAGCAGAGCAGCCCACAGGGGGCGGGGATGATTCCGCCGGGCCTGTGGGCTGCTTTCTTTATGGTGGGCTGTGTGCTATCCTGTTTATCGGACGCAATGCGCACCGGAATGTGCCTTATTTGTGCCTTATCTGTCGCGAACAATTGGAAATGAACACGCACGAACGCGAATAAAAATGACGATGATTCTATATAAAGCGAAGCGAACGCAAACGGTTGTTTCCTAATTGGCTCATTCTTTTAATCAGAGGGCCAGGGATTCGAGTTCCCTCGAGCGCACCAAAAAACCGCGAAGATTCGTTAGAGTCTTCGCGGCTTTTTCTTTTCCCGAATCATTGCACACCACCGGAGCTGACATTGAAAATGCAATCGTACACTGCTATAATAAAATTGTGATATTATCACCAAAAATTCAAGATGCAAAGCGTTTGCGATTGGCAAACATTCAGGAGGAACGCATGGTAACAGGAACCATTAAAAATAAGGTAGACAAAATCTGGACGGACATCTGGGCAGGCGGCATCACCAATCCGCTGACCGTCATTGAACAGCTGACCTATCTCATGTTCATCCGGTCACTGGACGAGAAAGAGCTTGCCACCGAAGATTTTGAGAACATGGCGGGCGAAAAGATGGAGCACATCTTCCCGGCCAGCGCGGCAGGACAGTCTATGCGGTGGAGCCGCTTCAAGGATAAAGATTCCCGCGAAATTTTCCTGACCATGCAGCAGCGGGTGTTCCCTGCCATCAAAAAGATGAAGTATGGCCGTCTGCCGGACTTTGACGCAAACGGCGAACTGGTGGAGATTGCAGACGACCCTACCCGCCCGGACGAGGGCAACACCGCCTTTGCGCGGTATATGGACGATGCCATGTTCCTGATCCCCACGCCACAGGTGCTGCAAAAGATCATCACCGGGCTGGAGGATCTCTACACCCACGACATTGCCGACCTTGATATGCAGGGCGACCTGTACGAGTATATGCTGGGCAAGCTGGCAACCGCAGGGCAGAACGGCCAGTTCCGCACGCCCAAGCACATCCGTGACATGATGGTGGAACTGGTACAGCCCACGCCGGACGACTTCATCTGCGACCCCGCCTGCGGCACGGCGGGCTTTCTGGTGTCCAGTGCGCAGTACCTCCGCGCCCACTACGAGGACAGCATGACCCCGGAGCAGTGGCAGCATTTTGCTGGCCCGATGTTCACGGGCTTTGACATGGACCGCACCATGCTGCGCATTTCGGCCATGAACCTGATGCTCCACTCCATCACGAACCCGGAGATCGACTACAAGGACAGCGTGTCGAAGCAAAACTCCATTTGCAGCAAGTACACCATTTGCCTTGCGAACCCGCCGTTCAAGGGCACTGTGGATGCCGAGAGCATCAACGACGACCTGAAAGCCGTCACCAACACCAAAAAGACGGAGCTTCTGTTCCTTGCGCTCTTCCTGCGGATGCTCAAAACCGGCGGACGCTGCGCCTGCATCGTGCCGGACGGCGTGCTGTTCGGTTCCAGCAAGGCGCACCAGAGCATCCGAAAAGAACTGATTGAAAACCACCAGCTGCGGGCGGTCATTTCCATGCCCTCCGGCGTGTTCAAGCCCTACGCAGGCGTGTCCACAGCGGTGCTGGTGTTCACCAAGACCGGCGCGGGCGGCACCGATAAGGTGTGGTTCTACGATATGAAAGCCGACGGCCTCTCGCTGGACGACAAGCGCACCGAGGTGAAGGAAAACGACATCCCGGACATCATCGCCCGGTTCCATAACCTCGACGCCGAAACTGACCGCAAGCGCACCGAGCAGAGCTTCTTTGTGCCCAAAGCGGAAATTGCCGCCAACGGGTACGATTTATCCATCAATAAGTACAAAGAGACCGAGTATGTGCCGGTGGAGTACCCCTCGACCACGGAAATTCTGGCTGACCTGCATGAGTTGGAAATGGAGATCACTAAGGGTCTGGCAGAGTTGGAGGAGATGGTGTGATGGCGAAGTTGGGAGAGGTGTGCAAGGTTTCGGCTAGTACCAAGATGATTGATAAGAGCAAAGCGTGGCTTTTGAATCTTGACATGGTTGAACAGCAAACGGGACGGGTTGTCGAGTATAACTTTGTTGGTGAAGATGGTCTGAATGGTTCAATCACTCAATTTGATACAGAAAATGTTTTATATTCCAAATTGCGTCCAAACTTAAATAAGGTCGTACTTCCTGAAAGAAATGGATTTTGTACATCAGAATTATTGCCGCTTCGTCCAGATGCTAGAAAACTTGACCGCTCGTATCTTGCAGTGTTTCTTCGCTCTGACGGATTTGTAAACTGGGCTGTATCTAAAACAGCCGGTGCAAAAATGCCGAGATTGGGAACAAAAGACTTAATGAATGCAGAGATTCCCGTGCCAAACATTGAGCGACAAAAGGAGATTGCGGAAAAATTCAAAAAGCTAGAGCAGTTGATTTCTCTCCGTAAGCAGCAGCTTGCCAAACTGGACGAGCTGGTAAAGGCACGATTTGTGGAGATGTTTGGGGACCCTGTAAATAATCCAATGAACTACCCTAAAAGCCAACTCGGAAAAGTTTGTGATGTAAGAGACGGTACGCATGATTCACCGGAATATTATGATGTGGGTTATCCGTTGGTTACTTCTAAAAATGTAACAGGTGGCAAAATAGACCTTTCAGAATGCAATTTGATTTCGGAAGATGACTATAAAAAAATATGTGAGCGTTCCAAAGTAGATAGAGGAGACATTATAATGCCAATGATTGGTACAGTTGGAAAACCAGTCATTGTAAATGCTGAACCCATGTTTGCAATAAAAAATGTTGCGCTAATAAAATTCACACCGGATTCATTGGTGACAAATATTTACATAAAAACTCTTTTGGAGTCAGACTATTTTGACCGTGCTGCGCTTGATAAAATAAGGGGCGGAACGCAGAAATTTATTGCACTGGGTGATATAAGAAAACTAAAGATTATTCTGCCGGATTTGAAGCATCAGCAATGCTTTTCCACCTTTGTGGAATGTGTAGACCGATAAAAGCAGACCGTACAGCAGAGCCTTGAAAAGCTGGAATTGATGAAAAAGGCACTGATGCAGGAATATTTTGGGTAACTCCCTCAGTCACCTTCGGTGACAGCTCCCTCTGGGAGGGAGCCTTTATGTGGTGGTAAGGCAAAAGCCTCCCTCCTAGAGGGAGGTGGCGGGGGGTTAGCCGTGACGGAGGGAGTTCCAGAAAGGAGCGCGTCCAGATGTCATTGCCATATCAAGGAAAATTGATCCCTCGTGCAAAAGAATTGCGCAAGGGCGCAACCAAACAGGAAAATCATCTCTGGTATGATTTTCTGCGTGGCTATCCCGTGCGGTTTCAGCGTCAGAAAACGATTGATGGCTTTATTGCGGATTTCTATTGTCACGTTGCAAGGCTGGTCGTGGAAGTGGACGGTTCACAGCATTATGATGAGCAGGGACTGGCATACGACAAAGAACGCTCCGCCATTTTTGCCGAATATGGTGTGAAGGTGATTCGGTTTTCTAATCTGGAAATAGAGCAGAGCTTTCAAGAAGTTTGCAGTGCAATTGATTTGGAAGTCAGAAAGCGGGTTCAGGAACTGGAAGATACTCCCTCAGTCAAAGCCTAGCGGCTTTGCCAGCTCCCTCTGGGAGGGAGCCTATAACGTAGAGGTAAGGTAAAAGCCTCCCTCTTAGAGGGAGGTGGCACGGCGAAGCCGTGACGGAAGGAGTGGGACAGCAGAGCCTTGAAAAGCTGGAATTGATGAAAAAGGCACTGGTGCAGGAATATTTTGGGTAACGCCCTCTGAGAGGAAGGTGGCATCGCGAGAGCGATGAAGAAGAGAATTTTCAGATAATAGCAGTAGATGGAGGGCAAAATATGTGGTATAATAAACACAAAAACGGCGGCAACCCCTGAAAAATCAAGGGTTGCCGCTTTTCTTGTTACTAATTCGTTATTAGTTCAATGTTTAATCGCAGTTCTTCTATATTTTTGTGAGTATAGACCCTTTCACCTGTTCCCTTCGATTTATGACCCATGAGCCTATCAATACACACCTTGTTTGCACCCGCTGAATCCAGCCGTGAACGGAAGGTGTGGCGGCATTCGTGCGGGGTGTGTTCCATTTGCAACTTGTCCATAATGTCAGCCCAAAATTCCCGGTACTGACTTTGATTTAGCTTCTTCCCGTTGTACTCAAACAGATACCCGCTTTTGGACTGTTCAAAGCGTTTCTGAACTATGCTTTGAATTTTTGAATGAATTGGAACGATACGATTTTTACCCGCCGCTGTTTTCGTTCCCCCGGTCATCGTCAATTCTTTCAAATCAACATTGGAAGTTTTCAGGGCTATCATTTCCGAAATTCTGAACCCGGTGTAAAGGAAGAACAAAATTGAATCAGCCCATTCCAAATTTTGATTTTCCCAAAGGCGGGAAACTTCTTCATCCGTGAAGATTTCTTTTGTTGTTTCCGGGATTGGATCAGAAGTCAACAGGCTTGAACACTGTTTTGAAATTATATCAAGTTCCATTGCAAAACGGTCAAGATGCCCCCAAAGGTTTTTTATTGCCCCTTGGGTAGAATAGCCCTTCCCGCATTCGTCAATGCAATCTTGCATTTGGTATGATTTGATTTGGTTATACCGAACCTTTCCCAATTTGGAACAATGCTTGTATGCAGATTTCAGGGAACTTTGATTTGATGAACCCAATTTCACAGCCCGTTTTTCAAGCCACAAATCATAGAGTTCTTGCAAGGTGATTTTGTCCGTTTCAATATCCCACGGATCATTGTTGTACTTTGCAAGCATAATCAAACCTTCTTCCCGTGTTGCGGTGTAGCCTATGGGTTTTTGCTTCCCGGACTTACCTTCTTTGACAACCCACGGTTTTCTTCTATTCCCTGACAGCTTCGTTACTGTTCCGTACCCATTCGGATTTTTCAATAACATTCACCGCCTATTCTTGAAAATTGCACATTCAGGCGGTATAATAGTATAGACCGCCTGAAAAATCACTTCATCCTGATTTTCGGTCACTTCCCCCGTTGGTGTTGCAGCACTGACGGGGGATTTTTTGTTTTTAGAAGCAAGCCTGAACGATAGCTTTATACAGCTTATCATCTACTTCCAAAAGGCTTTTCTTTCCGTCTTTGAACAGGATTTTTACTTGATAACCATTCTTGGACATAGCCCCGGCAGTTCCACCTAATACTTCATAGCTTTCAACGGTGGTACTATTCAAACGCAACTGCTTCAAAAATCCTAAAGAAATCCCAGCGTTGGAAGAACCACCACCAACAACTAAACTTCCCGCATAGTCACCATTTATAACACGATTTTTTGCACCCATAAAAAATCACCCTTTCTTGAAATAAACTTTTCAATTCTTCAAGGTATTCAACTTCAACATGATGTTTTATATACTTTCATATTTTCAGCAACACTATAAGTTTACGATGAATAAAAACCTTCTTATATAAGAAAAGAAGAAACAACTTGAATAAGTTGAAGAATACAGTAATTGCAATGAAAATCAAGTTGAATGAAAAGTTGAATGTACTTTGAATTTACCTTGAAGATTGGAAGTCAACAAAAATTACATTGCCTGTTCGCTTGATGATCCTTCTTTTGCAGAATACTTTTCATCTTCAAGCATGAGTTCCATTTTCCCAATCACTTTTCCCTGATCCAAAGTATCAAGTTGGACAAACAGTTTTACAGCTTCAAAGGCTTCTTTTCCATAGCACTTTTCAAATAGTTCACAGGCAGCAACTTCATTTTGAAGCTGCTGTTCTAATTTTTCCAGTTCTTTTCTTCCCGCTGGAACATTGTAGCCCATAAGCCAAACTTCATTTACATTGAGAGCCATTCCTAAAATAGAAAGTTTGTCCTGTTTTGGTTCTACCTTACCTGAAACATATTGGCTTAAATCGTTTTTCTTTAACTGAACCCCATATCTTTCACAGTAAGGCTTGCAGGCTTCTAATATATCAACCTGTTTCAAACCACGCTCTGACATGATTTGTTTTAATCTGTCAGCGGTAGTCAGTTCCTTCATTTTATTATTCACTCCTTTCCTTTGATGACTGTAACCTTATTATATACGCCCTTGAAGAAAAGTTCAAGAGGAACATGAAAAAAAGTTCAATAATTTTGAAAGAACCTATTGACAAAGGGAAACGTCCTTGTTATAATGAATACAAGTTCAAAGGAATTGAACAAAACCGCTGCAACGGTAGGAAGGATGAAGTGATTATGAAATATTTTGTTATTGCTACTCATTGGGATGATAAGAGAAAAGCGCAAGTGAAATATATTGCCGGAGAGTTTAGCAGCTACATGAACGCAAATATCTTCAAGGAAGCCTACAATGCACATTATAGTGCAAACGCCGCGATTGTTGAAGATTTTGTAATGCTAAATCAATAACATTGAAAGGTGGTGGGAGATATGAGCGAAACGAGTTTGAAACCCGTAATTGATAAACTTGAAAATTTATTTTCAAAGTTCAATGAGAAGTTCTATAACGGTGAACTTCAAACCCCGATTATTACGGTAAGCCCCGACACAACAAAGGGTGCTTATGGCTGGTGTACTGCTTGGAAAGCGTGGAGCAACAAGCAGCCGGAACAGAAAAAGACGGTTGACCTTGCGGTAATGAGCAAAGAAGATCTGGAAAATCTGAAAAAGGATGAAGGGTTCTACGAAATCAATATTTGCGCTGAACACCTTGCAAGACCTTTTGAACAGGTTGCGGAAACGCTGCTTCACGAAATGGTTCACCTTTACAATTTACAGATTGGGGTTCAGGACACAAGCCGGGGCGGTACTTATCACAATAAGAAATACAAAGAAGCCGCCGAACAGCACGGTTTGACCGTTGGCAAGGATGCAAAATACGGCTGGACAGTAACCACCTTAAACGATGAAGCGAAAGCCTTTGTTTCAAGTTTTCAGGATAAGAAGTTTGAATTACACCGCAGGAGTTTTCCGAAAATCCCCGGTGCAGCCAAAACAAAGCAGTCCACCCGCAAATATGTTTGTCCGATGTGCGGAACGATTATCAGAGCAACGAAAGAAGTTCATGTTGTTTGCGGTGATTGTGAAGTCGAATTTGAGGAAGAAGCCTAAACAGCTTCTTCCAGCTTAAGAAGAAAGGAAGGACAATATGAGTTATAAATATTACAGTACGGAACGCCCGGTGATGCCGGGTTCGTTCCCAAAGCCGCAAGGAAACACGGTGCTGAACATTGAAAATTTCAATGACCGTTCCTATGTCGGAAAAATCGGGCGTGAAGCGTGGGGATTTATCGAATATGAAAAGCCGATTTCCCCGGTTCTGCTGGATGATTATGAACTGGTTGCCGCTTCTGATGAAGAAGATAAGGATAAAATTTGTAAGCTGCTTTGTAAGGTGTTGCAGCTTACCCGTGGGGCTTCCGATTTGAAAAGCCTTGATTTCAACCCCGATGCTGAAATTGTAACAGCAGTGTTTGAGGGTGGAAGCAGAACAATCAATGTTGCTTGTGATTCGGGAACGGCAATGATCCGTGACATTATGAATCATTTGGAGTGCTAAAGAAAGAAGGTGAAAACTAATGGCATACGATTATGCAAAGCTGAATGGTAAAATTGTTGAAAAGTGCGGTACACAGGCGGTATTTGCTGAAAGAATGGGGCTTTCTGAAAGAACCATTTCGTTGAAGCTGAATAACAAGGTTGCATTTAAGCAGCCCGAAATTCAGAAAGCACTTCCGATTCTTGGACTTACTGAATCGGACATTCAGGCATATTTTTTTACTTTGAAAGTTCAAGATAATTGAACTTGATATAGAAAGGCGGTGAGCAGGATGAAGAAAATTATTGAAGCCTGTATTGATCGAATTCTTGAATTCGACACACAGGAAGAAGCGGCTGAATACCTTGAAGCCTTACGGAACAAGAAAACCGCATTCCGCATTGTGAACCGGGAAGCCGTGAACGGCAAGTACCGTATCAGGGTTCAGGAGCAGTACAACAAAAGCCCGATGATTTCCGGGTAATACAGCAAAGAAAGGATGAAGTGAAATGACATTTTCAGAGAAATTGAAAAATCTTATGTCTGAATTGGGTTTGTCGCAGTCCAAACTTTCAGACCTGACCGGGATTGGTAAATCCTCTATCAGTCAGTATCTTTCCGGGAAGAACGAACCTTCCAAAGACCGCAAGAAGGAAATTGCCCGTACCTTGGGCGTTCAGGACGATTACTTTGAACAGTTTGAACCCGCTGCAACGGTTCAGCATGGTTCGGCAATCAATGTTCCCGTTCCCCTTATTGCCCGCCTGATGGGGAAATCAAAGGAATTTGTAATGCAGGGGTTGCGTGATGGGGTTTTCCCGTGGGGCTATGCGGTAAAAATGAAGAATTGGAGTTACTTCATTTCTTCCGTGAAATTCACTGAATATACCGGGATTGAAATTCCCGTGAATGACTTAGGAAAGGCGGTTTAAGAGTATGAGCGAAATTATCAAAGGCTTCAAGGTGTTCAATCCTGATTGGACTTGCAGCCCTAACGGGAACACGAAACAGTACACTTGCCCCGGCAAGTTTGAAGAAGATGTTACCCCGGTTCGGTGCGGACAGGGAATGCACTTCTGCAAGGTGGCGGCTGACTGTTTCAATTATTACGATTTCAACCCGGATAACCATGTTGCGGAAGTAGCAGCATACGGAACGGTTGTTGAAGAAGGCGATAAGTGCGCCACTAATAAGCTGGAAATCATCCGTGAAATTCCGTGGGCTGAACTGCTTGAAATGGTGAATACCGGAAAAGGTTGCGCCGGACTTTGCAACAGCGGCGATTGCAACAGCGGCGATCGGAACAGCGGCAATTGCAACAGCGGCGATCGGAACAGCGGCGATTGGAACAGCGGCGATTGGAACAGCGGCGATTGGAACAATACCAACTTTTCCAACGGTTGTTTTAATACTGTTGAACCTACCATTCACCTGTTCAATAAGCCGTCAAGCTGGACATATCGTGATTGGCTGAATAGTGAAGCCCGTTACCTGATGAATCAGATTCAGGGGGATATTCTTGAATGGGTTTACCTGTCGGATATGACCGATGAAGAAAAGGCAGCACACCCAGAAGCTGAAACAACGGGTGGTTATCTGAAAGAACTGGACAATTCCGAATGCGCCGTTATTTGGTGGCGTTCACTGGATCAGCGTCAGAAAAATGTAATCATGGCAATTCCGAACTTTGACAAGGCAATCTTCAAGGAGATCACCGGGATTGATGTTGATGCAGATTAAGGGGGTGCGCTTATGCAGCTATATCCCCACCAACAGACCGCCTTAGAGAAAACCGCCCATTTCAACAGGGTTGCTTATTACCTTGATATGGGTTTAGGGAAAACTTTCGTTGGAAGCGAAAAAGCAAATTCCTACCCTGAAAAAATCGTGCTGGTTTGTCAAAAGTCGAAAATTGACGATTGGGTGAACCATTTTCGTGAACATTATTCCTTCACCGTGTTTGACCTGACGAACAAAAAGCAGCTTGAAGAATTCACGGGAACAATCGGGAAATGCGTTGGAGTTATCAACTATGATTTGGTTTTCAGGCGTTCATATTTCGCTTATATAAGCGGATTTACTTTGATGCTTGACGAGAGTTCCAACATTCAGAATGAAACGGCGAAACGGTCAAAATTCATTCTGAAAATGAAGCCGGAAAATGTAATTCTTCTTTCCGGCACACCAACAGCCGGGAAATATGAAAAGCTATGGTCGCAGCTTCGTCTGCTTGGCTGGAATATCAGCAAAGACCTGTTCTATAAGCAGTATGTTGAAATGGAATGGATTGAGGATCACAGCAGCGGGTTCAAAATCCCCCACATTGTAGGTTACAAGAATGTTGACCGACTGAAAATGAAACTTGCTGAACATGGTGCAATTTTTATGAAGTCGGAAGAAGTTTTTGATTTGCCTGAACAGATTGTGATTCCCGTTCATTCCAAACCAACAAAGGAATACCGCAAATTCATGCGGGATGCCGTTATCACTATTGACGGGCGGGAATTCATCGGTGACACAGTTCTTTCAAAACGAATTTACGCCCGGATGATGTGCAGCTACTTGAATAAAGAACGGGTTGCAGCCTTCAAAGATTTGGTTCAGTCCACGGAAGATAGATTGATTGTGTTCTATAACTTCAATGAAGAATTGAACACTATGCAATCAGCTATTGAAGAATTGGAACGCCCCGTTTCAATCGTAAATGGCAGCTTTAAGGATTTGACCGCCTATGAAGAAGCGGACGATTCAATCACATTTCTGCAATATCAGGCTGGTGCAATGGGCTTGAATTTGCAGAAAGCGAACAAAATTATTTACTTTTCAATGACGGACAGAAGCGAATTGTTTGAACAGTCCAAAAAGCGAATTCACAGAATCGGGCAGACACAGCCTTGCTTTTACTATCAAATGATTTGCCCCGGTACGGTGGAAGAAGATATTCTTCACACCTTGGAAATGAGAAAGGACTACACGGATGAACTATTCAAAAAGTATCAAGAAGCGTTCGATTGCTAACAGAATTATCATTTCATGGTTGGTTGTGGCGGTGTTCTTTTCCCTTGTCGGGTTCATTATCGGTTCAATCACTTCAAAGCACAGTGAACCCGACAAAGCAGAAACCACCATTTACGGGCAGACCGTTGACGGACGGGTTTTTGAAGGCGAAATGTCTATGGATTGGGGTGAAGGTGATTTGAATTTCATTCCCCTTGATGTTCCGCTGGACAAAGGCTTGCAGGAATTTATTTTCTACCTGTCCGCTGGCTACAACATGGATTTCACTTTCGTTATGGCGGTTATTCAGCAGGAAAGCCAATACAACCCCGATGCGGTGAGCAAATCCAATGATTACGGGTTGATGCAGATCAACGAGGTAAATCACCCGTACATAACAGAAACGCTTGGTATAACGAATTTTCTTGACCCTTACGAAAATGTGCGAGCTGGAATGTTCATCTTGCGTAAGCTGTTTGAAAAATATGAAACCCCTGAAAAGGTGCTTATGGCGTACAACATGGGGGAAACAGGCGCAGGAATTCTTTGGGAACAGGGAATTTTTGAAACTAACTATTCAAAATCAGTATTGCAAATTCAGCAGGAAATGAACGCTGAATTGGAAAGGAGTTCAAATGATTAGGTGTAAACAGGCTATGGAAGATTCCGCTTGCGGAAAAGATTGCTGCTGTTTGGAGTGCGAGGAAAAGGAAAACTGTAAGGATGTTTGTTCCGATTTATCCCCGAATTGTGAAGATGCGGTGACAGAGGAAACCGCCCTTGCCACGATGAAGCAGGAAGCGGCGGCTGTTATCAAGGTTATTGCAGACCTGACCTTGCAGAAGAAGCAGATTGAGGATCAGGAAAAGGCAATGCGTGAAAAGTTGCGTGAAGCAATGGAGAAATACGGGGTGAAATCCTTTGAAACCCCGGAAATCAAATTCACCTATGTTGCACCTACTACCCGCACAAGCATTGACAGCACGAAACTGAAAAAGGATTTGCCGGATGTAGCTGCAAAGTATTCCAAAACTTCCAAAGTTTCCGCTTCCGTCAAAATCACGGTGAAGTAAATGGGTGGGTACTTTGACACAAAAGGAACTTCTGAACATGGTGAAGTGGTTTGTTCGCAGTCACGCAGAAAACACCAACCGTGCAGGAAAGTATCTTGCAAACACCATGTTTGCCATGTAAAGAGTTCCCAAAGTGGAACGGAATATTGGGTTAGAAATATGAAGAAAGAAGGTGGATGTTATGACGAGAGCAGAAAGGGAAGCTGATCCGGGTGAATCCTTTGACGGGGGCTATCACCTTTATGCAAAGGAAAAGCATATGGTGACAATTTGACTGATGCACAGCTAGATCAACTTGAAACAATATGTGACAAGATCAATGCAGCGCAATATCACACAATTTGGTACCGTGCCTTGCAGCTTGATCAAAGTGAGGATGGCGGAAATCTTCTAAGCGAAACGATGGTTCAGTATTGGAATGATGAAATTACCCTTGATGAGCTTGTTGATCGACTTACTCCGCGGCTCAAATTGTACCTTGATGAATAAAATGAAAAAGAATCTTCAGAGCAATATCCTTCTTCTGCCGGCACTTATTGCCGGATTTTTTTGCTATCTGTTTCCAATCTTGATTGCTTTTTGGAAAAGTCTCTTTCTTGGAACAGGAACTGATTTTGTCGGCATACAAAATTATGTGGATCTTTTTGAAAATGAGGCATTTTCACTTGCCGTTAGAAATCTGTTTCATTTGTGGGCTATTATTATACCCGTCAATTTGGTTATTGGCATTTTCATTGCGGAAGTTTATATAAAGTTCCGACAAGAAAAACTTTGTCTGTTCTTCCTTGTTCCTTCAATACTTCCGGCAGCTTGTGTTGTGACAATCGCATCAAGCATCTTACGAAAATCTCCTAGCCAGTGGGGTGAAACACCATTTGCATTTTATGTGTTCCTTGTAATTGTGTTATGGAAAACGCTGGGATTCTCAATTTTAATTTTTATGGTTGCTATGAAATCCATTGAATCTGAGATCATAGATGCCGCCATGCTGGATGGAGTCAACCCTTTACAATGTTTTTGGTACATAAAGCTTCCAATAATAAAGAGTTCTTTATTGATTTGTGGAATCTTGACGATTTACAATAGCTTTCGATGTTTCCGTGAAGCCTATTTGATTGGAGGAAGTCATCCGAATGAACAATTATATAGTATTCAGCACTTTCTACAAAACAATTTTATGAATATGAACTATGCACGACTGGAAGCGGCATCTGTTTTGGTTGTGCTTTTTGTTGGGGCCGTTGTGCTGATCGGAATGTACTTGGCAAGAAAAAAGAGGAATAACTGATGAACCCACGAAAAGAAGCTGCATATAGGATGTTATCTTTGATAGCTGCTGTGATTTTTGTGCTGCCATGCGTATTTCTTGTTTTCCCGATATTTGATATAAACCCAGATGACTTGTGGCAGATGGATTCTCTGATGGAATTCATTTGCGCCTATAAAAATACCGCGATTCTTGCAATTGTCGGAGTGCTTATTCAAATTGTGATTGCACTGCCTGCAGGTTATGCGATTGCCAGAATCCCATCTCCGAAAGCGCAGACATTTTTTCTTTTGACCTGTGTTTTCTTTTTGCTTTTGCCACAGCAAGCACTTATGCTCCCTCAATATCTGGTTCTGATGAATATTGGATGGTTGGATTCTCTGAAAGGGCTATTGATAATGACGGCTTTCCAGCCTTGGATGATTTTACTCTTTTGGTTCGCAGCAAAAAGAATTGACAGTAGCCTGTTCGATTCAGCAATTTGTGACGGCGCAAGCAACTGGGGGCTTTTTAGGAAAATTTATGCTCCAATTGTACGACCGTATGTTATGATTGCGGCATTCCTTTCTATCGCTGAGAGCTGGAATCTTTTGGAACAACCCATGACATTTTTGCAGAGCAAAGAAAAGTATCCGCTCTCTATGATTTTGATGCAGCTTTCAACGGATAATGCTGAATTAAAAAATGTCCTATGTTTGCTTTTTGCGATTCCGCTGATGATTTTGTTCGGTACAATGGTAAAAAAGATAATCGATACATGAAAAATAAGAATGACTAGCTTGATTTCATTTCATCAGCAACAGGGTGGATATTTTGATCTTTGAACAATTCTGCAATAAATATGTTGTGCAATATGGAGAAATTTAATTATAAGTTTGGAAGTTGTTGATTTGCAACGCAAAATACGTTACAATAAACTTGAGGTGATAACCATGGAAAAAACGATGACACTCAATCTCCGTGTCAACCCTACTGTCAAGCAGCAAGCCGAAGACGTGCTGAAGCAACTCGGCATCCCGATGGCAACAGCTATTGATATGTACCTGCGCCAAATCACGCTGACTGGCGGCATTCCGTTCTCGCTATCCCTGCCGAAGGCTCCTGCGGCACTGAACGCTGACACCATGACCGATGATCAGCTTCATGCAGCCTTGCAGGTGGGCATCAAAGAGATTCAAAACGGTGATACTGTTGATGCGGAAAGCGCATTCGCACAGTTCAGGGAACAGCACAGATGAAGCAGTATGACGTAAAAA
>OIEF01000443.1_pt1 | contig 17765 bp, 10 predicted proteins | sample 1581721 | NCBI WGS metagenome assembly OIEF01 (sample SAMN01760908, study PRJEB22395) | human gut metagenome
TAACCCAACCGGTCTGCATGGCTCCGCTTCCATTCATATAATACCAGGTATTTCCTACTTTTACCCAGCCTGTCTGCATGGTTCCTGAATTATTGCTATAATACCAGGTTCCTCCAACCATATACCAGCCGGTTGCCATTGCTCCACTTCCGGTCAGGTAATACCAGCCACCGGCTGTTTTAACCCAACCGGTCTGCATGGCTCCGCTTCCATTCATATAATACCAGGTATTTCCCACTTGTGCCCAACCGGTTGCCATAGAGCCATCGGCATTCAGATAATACCAGCCGCTCGGACGATTCAGCCAGCCACTGTAAATAGAACCATTGGAATTCATCCAGTACCACTTACCACCGATAACATTCCATCCCGGATTGCCTACCATAGCTCCGCTTCCGTCGCTGTAGTACAGACCGCCGTTTGCATCACGGAAAAATCCAGTCTTCATAACACCGGTACTAGTTTCCATATAGTACCATTTGCCATTGATTACTCTCCAGCCTTTTGCCGGTGCTCCGTTTTCGTACCAGTACCAATTGCCATCAACCTTCTGCCAGCCATTGCCAAAGACCTGTGTTGCAGTTCCCTGTGCCGCATCAAACATATACTCTTTTCCATTGACTGCCTGCTTTCCGGACTGTGCAACACCGTCTTTCAGGAAATATACTTTGCCATTGATGTTCTGCATACCGTTCTTTGTTTTGTCGGCAGTACCGTCCTCTTTCAGATAAAGCCAGGTTTTATCTGCCACATTCTGCCAGCCGGTTTTAATTGTTCCCACACCTTTTGTGCTGTTTAACCATATATCGCCGACATTTTCCCAACCATTCACAGACTCGTCTACCGTACCGTCTGTTTTCAGCGCATACCAGGTTTTCTGGATATTCTGCCAGCCAGCTTTTTCTTTTGTATCCACTGCCCGACCATTTTCATCCAGATATCTCCACGCAGTATTCTGTTTTACCCAGCTGCTCTTCTGGATATTTCCCAGTCCTTTTTCCGGTGTATCTCCATCTTCTGATGCATAGTATGTACCTGCCGCAACACTGTCTGCGGGTTTGCCAGATGCAAGATATACATTAACTTTTCCTGTTGTTTCATTCGCTGCTGCATCCACAAATCCAGTACAGATATAACCATCTGCATCTACATAATAGCAATATTCGCCCATTATATAAAAACAATTCCGTTCGGTCACGACTGCTCCATCCTGCTTCAGCAACTGCCACCGACCATTCTCTGTTTTTTCAGATATTTTATAAACACTGGTTTCTGTTCCTTCTTCATTCTGCTGTGCTTCCTGCGTCTGTGGAATACTCTGTGTGTTATCCGTAGCCGCATAGGTTGGAACAGACATCGATAAAGAAACTAAAACTCCCAGTCCAAATAAAAGACTTGCTCTCCTTTTCATTATCATTCTCCTCTCAAATGGGATCTTTTTCCTTATACCTGTCTTATTCTAGTACAATTATCATGGCTTTTCAAGCCTAAAAAACAGATATTCAGCAAATCGTAAGAAATTGAATACCCTATAGGACTTCCTAAAATATCTCTTATATACCCAAAAACAGACCAGAAAAGACTTCCTATCTTTCTGATCTGTTTTTGTATTTTATTTATCTTCTTGCGTCCGTATCTGTAGGATCCCAGTTCTGACCTGCCGGAATCTTAATCGTCGGTACTTTGTCAAATGGTGTATACTCTGTATCCGATACAACAACAGTAGTATATAAGCCACAGTTATCATAGATCCATTTTGCATCTCTTACACAGAGACGTACACATCCATGAGATGCCGGCTGTCCCAACATATTGTAATTACCTGCCGCTAAAGAATATGTCGGATCCGGATTACTGCATGCAACTGAATGGAACCAGTCACCATAAGCATTTATCTGTGTTCCATATTTTCCCCATGACGGTCCCATCAGTTCTACCGGATTAGATTTTCTTACTGTCTGATAAGTTCCTACATGTGTCGGTGTTGCTGCTTTTCCCACAGAACAGGTAAATGTTTTTACAGGAATACAATAATTTCCTGTTTCATTCGCTGCATACACTGTGACCTGACATTTTACTCTGTTTACGGTAAGTTTGTAGCTGGACTGTTTCCCAATCAGCTTGTCTACATCCTGTACCATTTTACCATCTGTGCCAAAGTAGAATTTATAACCATCTACATATTTCCATCCGGTTGTCATGGCACCGTCTGCGCCAAAGTAATACCAGCTTCCATTAATTCTCTTCCAGGAATTTGTCAGTTTGCTTCCATCCGGTCTCTGATAGTACCAGGTATTTCCGGATTTCACCCAGTTGGCATTAGCATCCGGGTCATAATTAGGAATCCATTTTCCATCTGCTCCAACCCAGTAAGAACCAACCCATGTGTTCGACAGCATATTACCATTTCCGCCAACATAATAGTTGCCGATCCAGCGATTGCTGTACATCGCACCACTTCCGCCAAAGTAATACCATTGGTTGTTGATCAGATGCCAGCCGGCACCCACCATATCACCATTGCCCGGATTCAGGTAATACCAGGTTCCTCCCAGATTGATCCAACCGGTTGCCATCGCTCCGCTTCCCGTCAGATAATACCAGGTTCCTCCACGATTCAGCCAGCCGGTCTGCATCGCTCCGCTTCCATTGGAATAATACCATGCACCATTCACCTGATACCAGCCAATTTTCATATCACCATTGCCCGGGTTCAGGTAATACCAGGTTCCTCCCAGATTGATCCAACCGGTTGCCATCGCTCCGCTTCCCGTCAGATAATACCAGGTTCCTCCACGATTCAGCCAGCCGGTCTGCATCGCTCCGCTTCCATTGGAATAATACCATACACCTTTCACCTGATACCAGCCGGTTTTCATAGCACCGTTTTCACCCATGTAGTACCAGGTTCCGCCAACATTGATCCAGCCGGTTGCCAGAGATCCGTTTCCATTTACCCAGTACCAGGTTCCATTCAGCTGATACCAGCCGGTAGTACTTAACATTGCGCCGCTTCCATCACTGTAGAACAACTGTCCGGTTGCATCCTTATAGAATCCGGTGAGCATTCTTCCGTCTGCCGGATTCAGATAATACCACTTACCATTGATTACTCTCCAGCCGGTTGCCACCCTTCCGTTTTCGATCCAGTACCAGGCACCATTCATCTGCTGCCAATTATTTCCCAGCTGTCTTGCTGTTCCTGCCTGCACATCAAAATAATAGGCAACGCCGTTTACTGTCTGGAATCCGTTCTGTGGTACTCCTTCTGCATTCAGGAAATAGGTTTTTCCATTTATTCCTGTCTGCATACCGGTTTTCGAAGTATCTCTGCTTCCGTCAGCTTTCAGGAAATACCAGCTTCCGTTGATCTGCTGCCAGTTCACTTTAGAAGTGTCTCTGGTTCCATCGTTTTTCAGCATATACCATCTGTTTTCAATCTGATACCAGCCCGCATTCTGAATAGCCGCCACACCTTTGTCGGCTTTCATCCATACATTTTCAATCTGCACCCAGCCTGTTTTAGAAGTATCAATGGTTCCATCCTCTTTCAGATAATACCAGTCTTCTTCCGGCTGCTGCCATCCTGTTTTTTCTCCGGTATTTCCCGCTTTTCCATTTGATCCCAGATAATGCCATGCACCGTTTTCATCTGCTTCCTGTGCCCAGCAATCTTTCAACATACTTCCAAGAGTATCTGTGGAAGGATCGTTTCCTTCTTTGGAAAAATAGTACAATCCCGGATCGAATTTAACTGCTGACAGATCTGTTGCTGGATGATCCACTTTGACGTATCCGGTCGTCATATCACCGTCTTTATTAATATAGTATGTTTTTCCATTATTGATATAGAATGTGTCATGTGCATAGCTATTCTCACCCAGTTTTAACCGCCAGGCCTCTCCACCATCAGTTTTATGTTTTTCCCATGTCGGTGCAACTTTTTTTTCTGCCCCAGCAGCATCTGCAGATTTTTCTTCATCCTGTATCTGTGGAATCTGAGCTGCATCTGTCTCATTTTCTTTCGATGCTTCCTGCTCTTGTTCATTCTCGACAGAATCCTGTGTAACAGTAGTACCTGTTACATTTTCTGCTGCTACCGCCGGAACGGCCACCGATAATGTCAGTACAATTCCCAAAGCGAATAATATGCCTCTTCTCTTTTTCATCTGTTCCCCTCCTGTATTTTTCCGTACATACAAACGTACACTTTTTATTTTATTGTATTATACTTATATTAATATTCTAATCATATTTCGTTACAGATTTCTTACATTTCCGTCTCTTTATGTGTTTTTGGTTGCAGCCTTTTCTCCCCCCACACCATTTTTCTTGACATTCCCTGAAAACTGCACTACAATCGTAACGTTATTATTGTGTTTTATTCACAGGAGGATTCTTTCGTTATGGTAAAGTCTGAGTTCGATGACTGCTTTCAAAACGGAAATTATGATGCGCTCCGTCCTTATCATGTAGACAATGCCATCATCCTTGCCGCCGGTATGTGTTCCCGGTTCAAACCTCTGTCTGATACGAAGCCTAAAGCTTTTCTGAAAGTCAAGGGAGAGATTCTTATTGAAAGGATGATCCGTCAGCTGATCGAGGCTGAGATTCCGGAAATCTATATCGTGGTTGGTCATCAAAAAGAAGCATTTTCTTATCTGGCAGAAAAATATGGTGTGTATCTGATTGAAAATACAGAGTATGCAGTCCGAAATAATCTTTCATCTATTTATGCCGCGCGAAAAGTGCTGAAGAATTCATACATCTGTTGTTCTGATCTGTACTGTATGGAAAATATTTTTGATTCTTATGTATATGAATCTTATTACGCCGGTACTTTTTCTTCAGCAAAAACAGACAAGTTATGTGTTACTACCGGTTTTAACGGAAAAATTTCCCGTATTCGAAAAGGTGGCAGCAATTGCTGGTATATGACCGGTCCCGCTTACTGGGATAATCAGTTTTCTGCCCGTTTCTGTGAACTGATGCAGAAAGAATACGATGACCCTGGCTCAAAAGACCTCAGTTGGGAAGCTTTTTACAGTAATCATCTGGACGAACTTTCCCTGACTCTTCGAAAATATCCAGAAGGTATTGTCCGGGAGTTTAACAGTCTCGATGAACTCTGTCTTTTCGATACTTCCTATATCCCCTACAGGGATTCGCTGAAAGCAACCTGATCGTTCCCTGATCATTTATCGCCTTTTATACGGGCAGGAACTCTCTCCGTATCTGTGTACACCGGAACGAATATTGTCTGATTTTGTTTATCCTGCAATACCAATCTGCTGTTTTGCTTCCTGAAGTCGTTGCTCAAACTGACTGTAAAAATCCCGTTTTCCATCATAGGGTTTCTGATAAAACAGTGTCAGCAGATACAGATGAAGTTTCTTTACCAGTGCTTCCTGTGAAATCCCCTCCAACACCTTCCGGGCATCTTTCTGAAAATAGTGCCACTGTGCCACAAAGTTCTCATATCTTCCGATCTCTTCCACGCCCAGCCAGTTTTTGATCTTTACTTTGGACTTCGGCTCTTTTTTGCACTCATATACCTGAAGAAAATACTGAAATCCACCTTCACCGTCATAGCATCTTCCCAGTGGAAATAACCGACAGATCCCCGGGCGGATCGCATGGATGTTACAGCGGCCTTTTTCATTTAAAAACGGACACTGTTCTTCTTTTCCGGTCATCTTCATATTCGGCTGGATAAATCCGTCCACCACCTGAAGTTCCACACAGGTACTTAAAAGATCTTCAAACGTACATTCCAATCCTGTTGTCAGCCGGTAAATATCCATTGGATCCAGAAAAATCGAGTTTCCCATCCCCCGACAGCAGTCAGAACACCCCTGACATTCACCGCATCCTGCCTTTACCATATCTTTATTTGTATATAATTTTCCATCAGATATTTTCTTTAAATCAATTTCTCTTTCCATAATTTCCTCATCTATTCTTTTTCTTGCGCCTTTGTTCTTTCCATATTATAATGAGTTCTGACAGCTGTAACAGCTGAAAAATGAAAAGAAAAAGGAGCGTTTATCATGTCAAATCCTGTTATTACGATCACAATGGAAAACGGTGATGTGATGAAGGGCGAACTCTATCCTGAAATCGCACCAAATACCGTCAACAACTTTATCAGCCTGGCAAACAAACATTTCTACGATGGAAAAATCTTTCATCGTGTCATTCCCGGTTTCATGATCCAGGGCGGATGCCCGGAGGGAACCGGTATGGGTGGTCCCGGATACTCCATCAAAGGAGAATTTGCACAGAATGGTTTTGCCAATGATCTGAAGCACACCCCTGGTGTTCTGTCCATGGCACGTGCCATGCATCCGGATTCTGCGGGAAGTCAGTTCTTCATCATGCATGAGACCTCCCCTCATCTGGATGGTGCTTATGCAGCCTTCGGTAAGATCACAGAAGGTCTTGATGTCATTGACAAAATCGCCAAAGTGCCAACTGATTTCCGTGACAGACCACTGGAAGATCAGGTGATTGCAACTATTGTAATCGACACACTGGGCGAGACTTATCCGGAACCGGTGACTGTTTAATCCGGAAGTTTCAAAACAATTGATCTGTCAAAACGCATGGAAAACGTCGGTGTCATTTTCGGCACCGGCGTTTCTCACCCTCTCAGTTCATCCCCCATCAGTATCTTCCCGTTCCACACCGCATAATAGCAGCTATCCACAATCTCCTGACTGGCCCGTGCATTTGTTGCCTCTGTCAGCAATTTTTGAAAGTGTTCTGTCTCACTCATTGGAAGAAGTACCTGAAACCGTACTTTATCCGTATACTCAGACTCAAGCACCGGAATTTTATTTTCTCCAATCAGATACTGGATCTTTCCCACCCCGTTGTAATCCGTTCCGATCTCCAGGATATTTCCATACTGTTTTTCGATCAGATCACTCTGTGCCAGACCTTCCTGTACCGCCTTCGAATACGCACGCACAAGTCCTCCGGTTCCCAGAAGCGTTCCACCAAAGTATCTTGTTACCACAACCGCTGTGTTATACAGCTCTTCTCCGAATAACACATCCAGCATGGGTTTTCCTGCTGTTCCACTTGGTTCTCCATCATCACTGCATCGCACACATTCTCTCCGCTCTCCGATCACATAGGCAAAACAGTTATGGGTGGCATTCCAGTACTTTTTCTTCATCTCTTCAATAAATGCCAGCGCTTCTTCTTCTGTCTCCACAAGACGTACCGTAGCAATAAAGCGGGATTTCTTTTCAATAATTTCCCCTTCTTTTCCACGATAGACTGTTTTATATCGCTCCAACATGGTAATTCTCCTTATAAGTATCATTCATTGTTTTTTTATTATAGGGGATTTTCCTTTCTGGATGCAAGGAAAATGTGAACTTTTTAATTCAGTCTTTTATTGAATTTTGAAATTTGCTATAATAAGCAGGATAAAGGAGGTACACAAATGAATTTTGGAAAAAATTCCACCCAGAAAAAGCGAAAACAACTGTCTTCCGCCTCCTCGAAAAGAGGAAAACAGGCGGGTGTCACTTTTCTGCGCATTCTGTTTCTGAGTTTTGCTGCAGTATGTGTGATCTTCTGTTGCATGGGGATTGGCGCCTTCCGTGCTATTCTCGATACTGCTCCGGATATCTCTGATGTAAACATCATGCCCAGTGGAAATGCCACCTTCGTGTATGATGCAGATGGTAATCAGCTTCAGAAACTGTCTGCTCCCAATGCCAACCGTATGTCGGTATCGATCAGCAAGATTCCGCTGAATATGCAGCATGCAATCGTTGCCATCGAGGATGAACGTTTTTACGAACATAATGGAATTGATATCCAGGGAATTTTACGTGCTTTTGTAAACGGTGTCTCCCATGGATTTCATTTTAATGAGGGCGCCAGTACTCTGACACAGCAGCTTCTGAAAAATAATGTATTTACCAACTGGACCAACGAAGGTAAGATCGAACGTTTCAAGCGTAAGATCCAGGAACAGTATCTGGCACTTCAGCTGGAAGCTTCCCTGACTGCCGAAGGAATGGATACCAAAAGTGTAATTCTGGAAAATTATCTGAATACCATCAATCTGTCTGCGGGAACTTATGGTGTTCAGGCCGCGGCTCAGCGCTATTTTGGAAAAAACAGTGAAGATCTGACACTTTCCGAATGTGCCGTACTTGCTGCAATCCCCCAGAATCCTTATGCATATAATCCGATTCGTTTTCCGGAAGAAAATGCAAAACGTCGCAAAAAGGTACTGACCAATATGCGGAATCAGGGATATATTTCCGAAGCAGAATATCAGGAAGCGCTTGCTGACAACGTCTATGAACGGATCCAGGAAACAGATTCTTCCCAGGAAACCGCTACCCCGTACTCTTATTTCATTGATGAACTGACCTCACAGATCATTACCGATCTGCAGGAACAGAAAGGCTATACAAAAGTACAGGCACAAAATGCACTTTACAGTGGTGGTCTTCGGATCTATACCACACAGGATCCGGCAATTCAGTCTATCCTGGATGAAGAATATCAAAATGAAGAAAACTTCCCGGCTCATATACAGCTCGGTATCGACTGGGCCCTGACAGTGCAGAAAGCAGACGGAACCATCCAGAACTATAGTAAAGAAATGATGAAACTATATTTCAAAGATCATGGAGAAGATAATTTTGATCTTTTATTTGACTCCGAAGAAGAAGCACAACACTATGTGGATGAATATAAAGCAGCCGTCGTTGGTGAAGGTGAAACTATTCTTGCCGAACGAATCAGCTTTGCTCCTCAGCCACAATCTTCTATGGTTATCATTGACCAGCACACCGGATATGTCAAAGCTCTGGTCGGAGGACGTGGTGAAAAGACTGCCAGTCTTACTCTGAACCGGGCAACCGATACCTACCGCCAGCCTGGTTCTACTTTCAAACCGCTGGCTGTTTACGGACCTGCTATCAATGATCTGGGACTTACTCTGGCAGACACTTATGTGGATCAGGCCATCACTTATGAGAATACAAACCGCCCGGTTAAAAATGCCTACAGCGGTTATCGCGGTACCATGACGATCCGTGATGCTCTCAAGTATTCCTGTAATACCATTGCCGTACAGTGCTTCCGTGATGTAACCCCACGACTTGGATATACGTATCTGAAAGATCTGGGGTTCGAAAAAGTTACCGATCACGAAATAATCAACGGTCAGGTTTTCGATGACGCCAGAGAACCTACTGCCCTGGGCGGTATCACCAACGGTGTTTCCACATTGGAACTGACTGCTGCCTACGCTGCAATCGCTAACGGTGGTACTTACACCAAACCGGTATTTTATACCAAAATTCTGGATCAGAACGGGGATGTGGTACTGGAAAACAAACCAAAAACAACCGAAGTCTTCCGTGAAAGCACCGCTTATCTGCTCACAAGTGCTCTCGAAAGTGTTGTCAACGATGAGGGTGGTACCGGTAACGGTCTGAAACTGGATAATATGCCGGTAGCAGGTAAGACAGGTACAACTTCTGCAACCCGTGACGTGTGGTTTGCAGGTTTTACACCATATTACACCTGTGCCGTATGGGCAGGTTATGACACCAACGAATTTCTGGAAGATGACTGTAAATCTTTCCATAAAAACTTGTGGAAAAAGGTTATGGGCCGGATTCATGCGGATCTTCCTTATGTGGATTTCGAGATTCCTTCTACTGTAAAGCAGGCTACGATCTGTACCTCCAGCGGACTGCTGGCAGGTTCCGGATGCCCAACCCGTACAGAATATTTTGAAACTTCTACAATTCCTACTGTGCGGTGTACCCGCCATTATGTGGCTCCTACACCACCTCCATTGCCCTCACCGGAAGCAGGTCCTTCCGACTCTGAGAGCAATACAGATGATGATACCACTACCGGAGAAACCACAGATTCTGCGACCGAAGATGGCACAACAACGGATGTCGGTGCTGGCGCAACACCGTCGGATACCGGTGGCACCGGTGCTGCACCACCGGATGCTTCTACTCCGGCTGCAGGCGGTGATCCTGCCACTCCGGATACCGGCGGACAGGATGCAGCTCCGGCCGCCTGACAGATCCACATAACAGATGGAATCATAATTGATCCACCGGACCGGTTATCGTGATACAATGCAACAAAAAGAACGGATACAATACCATGTTTTTCATGGATTTGTATCCGTTCTTTTTGTTATTCAGACGTAACTGTTCAGTACCTTCACAGTGGCTACTGAATAGTTACATTCAGACAACGATTTCATCTCATTGTTTGTTCTTATTTTCATCTAAGCGACTACCAGTTTTGCAGCTCCGTAGATTCCGGCATCGTTGTCCAGTTTTGCCAGAACGATCGGAGTGTCTTTACAACTGATGAAAGCGTGTTCTTTGTAGTAGCCTGCCACTGCATCTATCAGAGGCTGACCTGCTTTGGATACACCACCACCAATGACGATTACTTCCGGGTCAACTACACAGGTAAAAATAGCCAGTGCGGTTCCCAGATACTCGGCAAATTTATCTACAATCTGTTTTGCAACACTGTCGCCTTCTTTATATGCGTCAAAGATGGTTTTTGCGCTGAAATTATCCAGATGCAGTTTTGTCTCAGCAGTATTTTCTGCCATAATTTTTTTACCGATTCTTACGATACCGGTAGCAGAAGCCATCTGTTCCAGACAGCCTTTATTTCCACAGTTACAGCTTTCGGTTTCTTCCGGTTCCACACAGGCATGTCCGATTTCTCCACCTGCACCATGTGCTCCGGTAACAATCTTGCCATCCACAATAATACCGCCGCCGACGCCGGTTCCCAGTGTAGCCATGATCAGGTTCTTTGTACCTTCTCCACCGCCTTTCCACATCTCACCAAGAGCTGCAACGTTAGCATCATTTCCTACTTTTACCGGAATCTGATCCAGCAGTTTTTCCAGATCATCTGCCAGCATGGTATATCCCCAGTGCAGATTAACTGCCACCTGTACTTCTCTTTCTTTTACAACCGGTCCCGGAACACCTACGCCCACACCAGTAACTTCTGTTTTTTCAATTCCTTTTTCTTCCATTTTTTTCAGGATCGTTTCTGCTACATCCGGAAGGATTGCTTTTCCATTTTCTTCTGTACGGGTTTTGATCTCCCATTTTTCCAGAAGTACACCTTCTGTTGTAAATAATCCGCATTTTACGGTTGTTCCTCCGATATCAATTCCAAAACAATAACTCATCTTTTTAGTCCTCCTTCTTTTTTGCCAAGTTCGCCTGTACACGGTTATACAGTTCCTGTGCCGCATTATATCCCATCTTTTTCTGACGGTGGTTGACTGCCGCAGATTCCACGATAACAGCCAGATTTCGACCCGGACGGATCGGCAGAGAATGGCACACCACTTTATTGCCAAGGATCTCTGTATATTCTTCTTTCAGTCCCAGACGGTCGTATTCTTTATCCCGGCTCCATTCTTCCAGTTTGATGACCAGATCGATGGACTGGGTATTTTTTACACTTTCCACACCAAACAGCGTCTTCACATCAATGATACCGATACCACGCAGTTCAATAAAATGCCGGGTGATATCCGGTGCAGTTCCCACCAGTTCCACATCACTGACTTTGCTGATCTCCACCACATCATCACTTACCAGACGATGACCGCGTTTGATCAGCTCCAGAGCTGCTTCACTCTTACCGATACCGCTCTCACCCATGATAAGAACACCTTCGCCATATACATCCACCAGTACACCATGAATGGAGATACACGGTGCCAGCTGCACATTCAGCCAGCGGATAATCTCTGCCATGAAATTGGATGTGGTTTTTTCTGTTACAAGAATCGGCACATTGTACTTTCTTCCCATATCCAGCATATCTTCATCCGGTTCCGTCATCGTCGTAAAGATCACACAGGGAATCTGTTTGGATACAAAATTCTCAAAACTGCGTTTTCGCTCTTCCGGATTCAGGTGCATCAAATAAGTATACTCTACATAACCGATAATCTGTACACGTTCAGAGGCAAAATGTTCAAAATATCCTGTCAGCTGAAGGGCCGGTCTGTTAATATCCGGAAGAGTGATGCGTACATGCTCCATGTCCACTTCCGGCGTAAGATTCTTCAGGTTCATTTCTTGAACCAGTTTGGTCAGTTTTACAGCCTTCATATCTCGCTCTCCTTTTTCAAAACTTTATAAATATCTTATCACATGAAATCTCAAACTGCAAGAAATCAACCATCAAGAATGAAAAAATTGGTACACTTTTTGTGCAGACTGCCGATTCATCGACGGAACATTGCCAAGTTCCTCTTCACTTGCCACCCGGATCTCCTCGATAGATTTGAAATATTTCATCAGTGCCTTTCTCCGTGTCGGCCCGATACCCTCAATATCATCCAGAATCGAATGGATCTGTCCCTTGCTTCGAAGCAGACGGTGATATTCAATAGCGAACCGATGCACTTCATCCTGGATCCTCGTAATCAGCTTAAACCCCTCACTGGTGTGACTGATAGGAATCTCATGCTCCTGATAGTACAGCCCCCTTGTCCGGTGATTGTCATCTTTGACCATACCGCATACCGGAATCGTAAGCCCGAGTTCCGCCAGTACCTGTTCTGCCACATGCACCTGTCCCTTTCCACCATCCATCAGGATCAGGTCCGGGAACTGACTGAAACCACTGAATTCCTCTTCTTCTTTGTCTTTTTGTTCCTCAATTCCTCTCCGGAACCGCCTTGTCAGCACTTCTTCCATGCTGGCGTAATCGTCCGGTCCCTGTACAGATTTGATCTTAAACTTGCGATAATCGTTTCTTTTCGGTTTTCCTTTTTCATAAACCACCATGGAACCTACCGACTCAAATCCGCTGATGTTGGAGATATCATAGGACTCTACCCGCTGCAGACTGTCCAGTTCCAGAAGATCGCAGATTTCTTTCATAGCTCCGATTGTTCTTCCCTCTTCCCGTTTCAGTTTCTCCTTATCCTGGGTCAGTACCATTCGTGCATTCCTTGCTGCCAGTTCCACCAGTTTCTCTTTCGTTCCCTTTTTCGGCACCCTGATATGCACTTTCTGTCCCCGTTTTTTACTGAGCCACTCCTCCAGCACTTCAATCTCATCAATATCTCTTTGCAGCATCAGCTCTTTCGGGATAAACGGTGTCCCTGCATAGAACTGTTTCACAAAATTCAGAAGGATCTGCGATGGTGTGGCATCTGCTGCGATCCGCAGATAGAAATGATCTCTTCCGATCATTTTACCTTCCCGGATAAAAAACACCTGTACCACTGCATCTTCTTCATCCATCGCCATCACGATCACATCCTTATCCTCTCCCTGACTTCCGGTAATCTTCTGACGCTCACCAATCTTCTGTACACTCTGCATCAGATCCCGATATTCCCCGGCCTCCTCAAAACGCAGTTCTTCTGATGCCGCAAGCATCTTCTCTTCGAGTTCTTTTAACAGTTTTTTATAATCCCCGTTCAAGAAATCCAGCACCCCCTCAATCTGCTTCTGATACTCCTCTTTGGAAATATACCCCTGACACGGTGCCTTACACTGTTTGATGTGATAATACAGGCAGGGGCGCTCCTTGCCGATATCCCGTGGCAGATTCCGGTTGCAGGTACGGACATGGTAGAGCTTGCGGATCAGCTCCATCGAATCCTTGACCGCATTGGAACTGGTGTACGGTCCGAAATATTTTGCTTTGTCCTTTTTCATCTGCCGCACAAACAGTACCCGTGGATATTCCTCATTAACCGTCACTTTCAGATACGGATAAGTTTTGTCGTCCTTGAGCATCGTGTTGTACTTCGGCCGGTGTTCCTTGATCAGGTTACACTCCAGCACCAGAGCCTCCAGCTCGGAATCTGTGATGATGTACTCAAACCGGGCGATCTGCTGCACCATCTGTTCTTTCTTGATTCCAAGATTTCTGCTGCTTTGAAAATACTGCCGAACCCTGTTTTTCAGACTGATGGCTTTTCCCACATAGATGATCGTATCTTTCGCATCGTGCATAATGTAAACTCCCGGTTTTCCCGGCAGTTTTTTCAGTTCTTCCTGTATATCAAACATAACCCCTGTTTTCCCTTCTTTCCTGTGTTTCTCAGATCTCTGTTTTTGAAAAAAGGAAAATGGCGCAGTCCCCTGTTCCATTTTCCTTTCTCTTTGCCTGCCTTCCGGCAGATATTTCTTTTATTCCTGTATCGGAGATTCCTGTGAGTTTTCCTTCACCGGCTCCTGTACTTTCTTTTCTTCTGGTGTATCGCTGACAGGATCCGCAGTTACTTCTTCCTCCTGCAATGCGGCTTCTGTCATCGGTTCCGCATCCGGTGTTTCCGGTGTTGCTTCCACTGCTGTTTCTGCGGGTTCCGGTTCTTTTCCCTCTATACCTTCTGCTTCATGGAAAATCTCCATGAATTCTTTTCCGGTGATCGTCTCGCGTTCGATCAGGAATGCGGCTATCTTGTCCAGTGTTTTCCTGTGTTCGCAAAGCATCTGTTTTGCCTGCTCGTAAGACTCTTTCAGCATCTTCATCACTTCGTGATCAATCTCAGTTGCTGTTGCATCGCCACAGTTCAGAGTTGCACGGCCATTCAGATACTCATGCTCCACACTCGCCAGTCCCATCAGTCCGAACTTTTCAGACATGCCGTACTGGGTGATCATCGCTTTCGCAATCTGCGTAGCTTTTTCAATATCATTAGATGCTCCGGTTGTTACATTCCCGAATACCACTTCTTCTGCAGCACGACCACCAAGGAGACCTACCAGCATCGCTTCCAGCTCCGCTTTGGTATTCAGATATTTTTCTTCTTCCGGTACCTGCATGACATATCCGAGTGCTCCCATGGTCCGCGGTACAATCGTAATCTTCTGCACAGGCTCCGCATCCTTCTGCAATGCACTTACCAGTGCATGACCCACCTCATGGTAAGAAACGATCCGACGTTCTTCCTGACTGAGAATACGATCCTTCTTTTCTTTACCGACCAGGACAACTTCCACTGCTTCATAGAGATCTTTCTGAGAAACGGCTTTTCTTCCGTTCTTTACAGCAAGAATGGCTGCCTCATTGATCATATTGGCAAGATCAGATCCTACTGCTCCGGAAGTTGCCAGTGCAATCGCATCCAGATCCACGGTTTCATCCAGTGACACATCTTTTGCATGCACTTTCAGGATATTGACACGTCCTTTCAGATCCGGACGTTCCACAATAACCCGACGGTCAAAACGACCCGGACGAAGCAGTGCCGGATCCAGAATCTCCGGACGATTGGTCGCCGCCAGGATCAGAATACCCTTGGATGAATCAAAACCATCCATCTCCGCAAGCAGCTGGTTCAGCGTCTGTTCCCGTTCATCGTTACTGCCGCCATACCGGCTGTCACGGCTTTTACCAATTGCATCAATCTCATCAATAAAAATGATACACGGTGCGTTCTTCTTAGCTTCTTCAAACAAATCACGGACACGGGAAGCACCCACACCGACAAACATCTCCACAAAATCAGACCCTGACAAAGAAAAGAATGGTACATGCGCCTCTCCAGCAACTGCTTTGGCCAACAGAGTTTTTCCTGTTCCCGGAGGTCCTACAAGAAGGGCTCCTTTTGGCAGTTTTGCACCGATTGTCGTATATTTTCCCGGATTATGCAGGAAATCCACCACTTCCTGCAAGGATTCTTTCGCTTCATCCTCACCGGCTACGTCTTTGAACGTAACACCGGTTTCTTGCTGTACATAGGCTTTGGCTTTGCTTTTTCCAACCCCCATCATTCCGCCGCCTTTGTTCATCTTTCTCATCAACCAGTTCATCAGGATAATCAGGAATACAAAGGGTACCAGCAGACTTAAAATAGTATAGATGATCGATCCGGTTGGGTCTGGCTGAATCTCATTAAAAGTAATCTTATTTCCGGTTTTCTGTTCTGTCTCCAGAAGTCTCGCTGTCAATGTTGTGCTGTCTTCCATCGCAGTGGTAGAATATTCAAATTCCACACCCTCCACTTTCTGTTCCCTTGGAACAATAGTCAGCACACCACTTTGCAGTTCTACTGATTTGACTTCTCCTTTATCCAGCATCTCCAGAAATTTATCATAAGTGATTTCTTTCGATGTGGAACTTTGTAAAATATTGCTGAACACTGTCCAGATCAGCAGGGTTGCCAGTACACAGATCAGCAGCACCAGCAGAGATGATTTATTCTTTGGGCCTCCGGGTCCGCCATTTCCATTCGGTCCCTGTCCGTTCGGCCCCTGATCGTTATAATTATTCGGTCTCTGGTCCATAATTTCCTCCTTTTAATACCTACATTATTATAAAGATTTCTTCCCGATAAATCAACTCTTTTCCCCCTTTCGTCATCGAATTTTCAAATTACTGTTTTTTTTTCATTTCTGTATAGCATTTCTCGTCTCTTTTGTAGTATACTAGAGAATGTATTTTTTAACTGTCCGATAGGCGGTGTTTATAAAAGACACAGAACAGTTACGTTATTTTATTTTTTATACAGGAGGACAAGGTTAGATGAAAATCGGATTTGATAATCAAAAATATTTATCCATGCAGTCTGAACACATCCGGGAACGTATCAATCAGTTTGACAACAAACTCTACCTAGAGTTTGGAGGAAAACTTTTTGATGATTATCACGCATCCCGTGTGCTGCCCGGTTTTGCTCCGGACAGCAAACTACAGATGCTGATGCAGCTTTCTGACCAGGCAGAAATCGTTGTTGTTATAAGTGCCGGAGATATCGAAAAAAACAAAGTTCGTGGAGATCTCGGTATCACCTATGATCTGGATGTACTGCGATTGATCGAAGCATTTCGCGGAAAAGGTCTGTATGTGGGAAGCGTTGCGATCACCCAGTACACCGGTCAGAAAAGCGCAGATGCCTTCAAAAAGAAACTGGAGAACTTAGATATCCCGGTATACATTCTTTATTCCATTGACGGATATCCAAATAATGTTTCTCATATTGTCAGTGACGAAGGCTATGGAAAGAATGATTACATCAAAACCACTCGTCCTCTGGTTGTTATCACAGCTCCGGGGCCTGGAAGCGGAAAGATGGCTACCTGCCTGTCTCAGCTGTACCATGAGCAGAAACGTGGTGTTCGTGCCGGTTATGCGAAGTTTGAGACATTCCCGATCTGGAATATCCCGTTGAAGCATCCGGTTAATCTGGCATACGAAGCTGCCACTGCTGATCTGAACGATGTCAATATGATCGACCCTTTCCATCTGGAAGCTTACGGAGAAACTACAGTCAATTACAATCGTGATGTGGAAATCTTCCCGGTACTGGAAGCCATGTTTGAACGGATTTTCGGTGAATGCCCTTACAAATCTCCGACAGACATGGGGGTCAATATGGCTGGAAATTGTATCATCGATGATGAGGTATGCCAGGAGGCTTCCCGTCAGGAAATCATCCGCCGGTATTATCAGGCAAAGACCGGACTGGTAGATGGTTCCAAAAAAGAAGACGAAGTCTTCAAGCTGGAACTGCTGATGAAGCAGGCACATATCACACCACAGGATCGTAAGGTTGTCAGTGCTGCCCTGAATCGCGCAGAACAGACCGGTGCACCGGCTGCTGCCATGGAATTGCCCGACGGTAAAATCATCACCGGAAAGACCTCTGATCTGCTGGGATCCTCTGCCGCTCTTCTTTTGAACGCACTGAAAGAGCTGGCTGGCATCTCCCATGAAACACATATTCTTTCCCCTGCTGCCATCGA
>OIEF01000451.1_pt1 | contig 17578 bp, 17 predicted proteins | sample 1581721 | NCBI WGS metagenome assembly OIEF01 (sample SAMN01760908, study PRJEB22395) | human gut metagenome
TACCATCTTGAAGGTAGATCCCGGTGCAGTCTGCTCCTGGGTTGCATAATTCCATAGTGGATTAGACTTGTCCTCTCTTAGAGACTGGTAGTAATCAGCATCTACAGTGTTTGCAAGCTTGTTGTTGTCATAGCCCGGATAGCTGACTAAAGCCTTTAGCTGTCCTGTCTTTACATCAGTTATGACACAGGAGCCTGTACATGGGTCAAGGGCAAGCTGTGCAGGTGTTATCTCTATGTTGTTTATTTTGCCCATAAGAAATGCATATGGACTGATGGAGCCATTGGCAATGGCAGCCACGCGGCTGTTTTCGGGCAGGATCTCATGCAGCACGACCTCATAATCCGGGCCGAGCGTCTTGCCGAGATAATCGACCAGCACGGTATATTGCCGGAGCATCTGTTCTGTCATGGGCGGCGAACTCCTTTCTGTTTCATGCTATGCGGCAGCAAAACAAATTGCCAATGATCCCTCTATCTTGTATAATGATGGTATCGACAAAAAGTGACAGGGGGCAAAAAAATGGTCATCCGGCGGTACCTGGCCATCGGCGCGGCAGCGCTGACCGTGGGGCTTGCGGTATTCCTGCGGGCAGGCGGCACAGCACTGGCTGTTTTGCTGGGGCTTTGCCTTGCCCTGGGGCTCATCAAAGCCCTGCGCCCGCTGTGGCGGTCCCTGCTGTGCGGGCTGCTGGCCGCAGCACTGATGGGCGGCCTTTACGCCTGGCGGTATACCGCCGCGGAGCAGCTGACCGGCTGCGAATTGCCCTTCACCGGAACCGTGCTGGAGGTAAGCCCCTACACCGCCCATCGCAGCACCATCTATGCCCGGGTGGGCGGGCAGCACCGTGTCATCGACCTGACCGCCTACCTGCCGGAGGAGGAGACCCCCTTGGCCGGGGAGCGCATTGCCGGCACACTGACCATTACCGGGGCGGAAAGCGAGGGAGACACCCTGCTGCTTTCCGGCGGAGTGGCGCTAAAGGCCCGGCAGCTGACCGCAGAGCCGGCGGAAGAAAGCTTCTCCCCTTTGGGGTGGCTGCTGCGGCTGCGCCGCCAAACCATCGAACAACTAAATGCACTGGGCGAGGGCGAAAGCGCCGCTTTGGTCGCCGCCATGCTGACTGCCGATACCGCTGATCTGCCGGCTGGGCTGCGCACCGCCCTTTCTAGGGCGGGCATCAGTCACCTGCTGGCGGTTTCGGGGCTGCATCTGGCGCTGCTCTGCGGGTTGCTGGGCTTTGGCCGCAAATGGAAATTTTATAAGCCGCTGATTTTGCTGCGCGCTGCGGCGGCGCTGTTTTACCTGCTGCTGACCGGAATGCCGGTCTCTGTATCGCGCGCCGGGATCGTGCTGTTGGTGGCGCTGGTGGGGGACTTCTTCCTGCTGCCGCCCGACCTGCTGACCTCAACGAGCTTTGCGGCCATCCTGCTGGGGCTGCAAAACGCCTATGCGCCGTGCGACCTTGGCTTTCAGCTGTCGTTCTGCGCCGTGCTGGGCGTGCAGGCTGCGGCAGCACTGGCCCGCACCGAGCAGCGCGCAGCACAGGACAAGCCCGCCGCCGTCAAGGCGCTATGCCAAGTGGCAGAGCCTGTGCAAACGGCAGTGCTTGCCAGCCTTGCCACGCTGCCGGTGCTGGTGGCCCACGGCATGGCGGCCAGCCTGGTCGGGGTGCTCTGCAACCTGCTGGTCGTCTGGATGGTCCAGCCCGCCCTGCAGTTGGGCATCCTGCTGCTGGTGTGCAGCGCCGTGCCGTTTTTGGCGGCAATCACGAACCTGACCGCTCTCGTGCTGAGTCTCTGGCTCAAGGGGCTGCTCTGGCTGGTACGGTGTTGCGCCGCACTGCCGTTTGCGTCGATTTGTCTGCCGCAGCGGTACACGCTGTTTGCGCTGGCTGTGCTGGGCGCGCTGGCGGTCTGCTTCTGGCATGCCAGGCGGCTGCGGCTCTATCTGCCCGCGGCGGCGCTCTGCACAGTGCTGGCCGTGGGGCTGGGTGTCTGGATGCAGCGAGATGTTGTGCAGATCAATCTGGTCGGCGCATCCAACAATCCCTGCGTCGTCTGCGTGCAGAACGGGCAGGCTGTGGTGTTCTTCCGCGGCGGGGAGAGCAACCGGAGCGCCGTGCAGAACTATCTGGCCGGGCGCAGCAGACAGGAGCCCGCGCTGGTCGTTGACCTGCGCGCCAGGCCGACGCAGATGGAATTTTCCGCGGCAGAGGTCGTGACGGTGCAGGAGCTTGCCGACTTTACGACCCGTCCGGTGCTTGACGGATTGACGCTGGATCTGTATCATAATAAAAGCGCAAACCTCGCTGTGCTGGGCGTGGGGGAGCGGCACATTGCCGTGGGGGCAGGCAGGCTCGAGCTGGCAGAGCCGGTGAGGGTGGATGTCCTCTGCGCACCGGGCACGCTGTCCGATTCCGTGCAGCCAGACACGATTTTGTACACCGCTGCCGCACCGCGCTGGCTGGACGACGCTGCAGGCTGCACCCTGCGCTATGGCGAGGAAACGCCCGGGCTTACCCTGCGCCCGGGCCGCAGCATGATTTGGGAGGAGGCACAGACGATTGCTGTACAGTGAAAAGGAGCTGGAAAAACGCCTGAAGGCAGGCTGCGCGCTCTACTATTTCTACGCATCGGACGAGGCGCTCGTCCACACGGCGGCGCAGAGGACGCTGAAATATCTGAACCGCGACGACCCCGAGACGACGGTGCTGGACGGGCCGACCCCCTCGGTGGAGGAGATCGTGCTAGCTGCCGGTACGATTTCATTCTTTGGCGGCAAACGCCTGGTACTCATGCCGCTGATCCGTCCGTCAACCTATTCCGACAAGGATTTGCAGGAGCTTTGCGACACGCTGGCCGACACCGAGAACGCCATCTTTGTGCTGACGAGCATCATCGAGGAGAACTACGGCAAACTGCGCCCCGGCAAGCGGGAGCAAAAGCTCATTGCCAGCTGCGAGAAGCTCGGCTACTGTGTACAGCTCAACCGCCCCACGGGCGCGGCTTTACAGGCCATGGCCCGTGATTGGGCGAAGGAGGCCGGTGCGGACTTTGCCCCCGGCGCCGAAGCTGCGCTGCTGGCCCGCTGCGGCGAGGATCAGTTCCTGCTTAAAAATGAGGTAGAAAAGCTGGCCGCGCTGGCCAACTACAGCACAATTACAAAAGAAATGGTCAGCCGGCTCGGTACGGTCACGCTCGACGCGGACACGTTCGATATGGTCAAGCTGCTGACGAGCGGCCAGGCCGATAAGGCCCAGCAAAAGCTGAAAACGCTGCTGGCGCTGCAAAACGAGCCGATCATGATTACCGGCGCACTCATCAGCAACTATCTGGATCTGTACCGCGTGCTGCTGGGCCGCCGCAGCCGCCGGAGCCTCGGTGATGTGGCCAAGGACTTTGGCTACAAGGGCAATTGGAATTACCGCCTCAATTCTACCGAAAAAACCGCGTTGCGCTTCAAGCGTGCCCAGCTGGAGGACTGCCTGCACATCCTGCAAAGACTGGACACCGACCTGAAAAGCAGCAAGCTGGACGCCGACCTTTTAATGCAGAAGGCGCTGTGTGAGCTGGCGCTGGCCGGGAGGGCATAAATGCTGAAATTGGAACAAGCCCTGCTGGTGGAGGGCAAATACGACGCCGCACGCCTTAGCAATATCGTGGACGGCACGATCCTGACGACGGACGGCTTCCGGGTGTTCAAGGACGGTGCGCTGCAAAGGCTGCTCAAGCGCATTGCTGCAGCGCAGGGGCTTATCATTTTGACAGACTCCGACGCCGCCGGGTTCAAGATTCGCCACTTTGTCACGGGTCTTGTCGGCGCGGAGCATGTCCTGCAGGCCTACGTCCCGGCAATTGCGGGCAAGGAGTCACGCAAGGCCGAGCCCGGCAAGGAGGGACTGCTCGGCGTCGAGGGCGTATCCGACGATTTGATTGTACAGGGCCTTGAAACCGCCCTGGCAAGTAAAACTGCTTGCCAGCAGAAAACGACCCAGTCGCGCTCCATCACGTACACCGATTTGTACGACTGGGGCATCTCCGGCACGGCCAACAGCGCCGAGAACCGCCGGGTGCTTTTGCGCCGCCTCGGTCTGCCGCCGCGGTTGAGCAAAAAGGAGCTGCTGCAGGTGCTCAACACACTCTACACCTACGACACTCTGAACGCCGAAATCAAAAAGCTATAAAAATTGCCCGGAACCGTGCAAGTGGTTCCGGGCATTTTTATACGCGCGTAACGCGATCAGACTTCCAGTTTTTCTAATTCTGCCATCCACAGCGTATTGTAGGCGTCGCTGGGCATGCGCCAGTCGCCGCGGGGGGACAGCGTGACCGAGCCGACCTTCGGGCCGTCGGGCAGACAGCTGCGCTTGAACTGCTGGGCAAAGAAGCGGCGGTAGAAATTTTTCAGCCACGCCAGCAGGACCTCCGGCTCATACCGGCCGTCAAAGGCTGTGCGGGCCAGATGGTAGATTTTTGTCGGACTGAACCCAAAGCGCAGCACATAGTAGAGATAGAAGTCGTGCAGCTCATACGGGCCGACGAGTTTTTCGGTCTGCTGGGCAATCGTGCCGTCTGCAGCGGTGGGCAGCAGCTCGGGGCTGACGGGGGTGTCCAGAATATCCACCAGCACGTCCCGCAGCGTGTCATTGCCGCAGGTGTCGGCCACGTACTGCACAATATGGCGCACCAGCGTTTTCGGCACGCCGGTATTGACGCCGTACATGCTCATGTGGTCGCCGTTGTAGGTGGCCCAGCCCAGCGCCAGCTCGCTTAAGTCGCCGGTGCCGATGACAAAGCCGCCGTTCTTGTTGGCATAGTCCATCAGCTCCAGCGTGCGCACGCGGGCCTGGCAGTTTTCAAACGTGACATCGTACTTGTCGGCGGGCTGGCCGATGTCCGCAAAGTGGCTCTTGACGGTCTCGGTGATGTTGATCTCGCCGAACGTCACGCCCAAAGCCTCGCACAGAATCTCGGCGTTGGAGCGGGTGCGCTTCGTCGTGCCGAAGCAGGGCATCGTCAGGGCCACAATATCCTTCGCGTCGCGGCCCAGCACCTTACAGGCGCGTACGGCCACCAGCAGGGCCAGGCAGCTGTCCAGCCCGCCGGAGATACCCAGCACGCCGCACTTGGCGTGGGTGTGCTCCATGCGCTTGGCAAGGCCCTCGGCCTGGATGCGCAGAATCAGCTCGCACCGCTCGGCGCGGGTCGCGGCGTCCTGCGGCACAAACGGCGTGCAGGAGACAGGGCGGATCAGCGCCAGCTCCACGGGCGGCAGCTCAAATTCCACAGTGGTGTAGCCGTTCGTTTCCGGCACAAACGTCGTGTTGCGCTGGCGCTCCTGCACCATGCGGCCCAGATCCAGCTCGGTCACGGCATCCTCGCCCGCAAACGGTGCGGCGTCGGCCAGCAGACTGCCGTTCTCGGCAATCAGGTTGTGGCCCGCAAACGTCATGTCGGTGGTGCTTTCGCCGTGGCCTGCGTCGGCGTAGAGGTACGCACACAGCAGACGTGCGCTCTGCCCGCAGACCAGCTCACGGCGGTAGGCTGCCTTGCCGACGGTTTCATCGCTGGCGGACAGGTTTGCCACAACGGTAGCCCCGGCCAGTGCGTGGGCACAGCTCGGCGGGATGGGAGACCACAGGTCCTCGCAGACCTCGGCTGCCAGCACAAAGGCGGGCAGCTGTTTGCAGGCAAACAGAAGGTTCGTGCCGATCAGCGTCTCCTGCCCGGCCAGCTCGATGCACTCGGGCTCACGCATACCGGGGATAAAGTGGCGCTTCTCGTAAAACTCGCCGTAGTTGGGCAGGTGTACTTTCGGCACCAGACCCAGCAGCTCACCGTTGCAGAGCACCGCCGCACAGTTGTACAGCTTGCCGTTATGGCGCACAGGCAGGCCGACGAGGACAACGACGTTCAGTCCCTCGCTGGCCTTCAAAATCGCGGCAAGGCCGTCCTCGGCCCCGCGCAGCAGGGTATCCTGCAAGAACAGGTCACTGCAGGTGTAGCCGGTCAGCGCAAACTCCGGCAGGCAGAGCAGCTGCACATTTTTTTCGGCGTACTCGCGCATGACGCCGATGATCTGGTCGGCGTTGTAGGTGCAGTCGGCCACGCGCAGGGCGGGGCTGGCCGCAGCAGCGCGGATAAAGCCGTTTTCAAAAGCGGGAAAGCTGTACTTCATAGCCAAACTTCCTTTATCATAATCTATAAAAACTATCATAGCACAGTGGGCGAATTGCCGCAAGTGTGGGTTTTACAGGGAAAATTTATTTTTCAAAAAGTAATATATACTTGACATAATGTAAGGCGTGTGCTATAGTAAAGTCACAGCAAGAGGAAAGGAAACGAAGGCAATGGCAAAGAATCTGAAGCTGAAGGCCGCCCGCGCTGCGCTGGATATGACCCAGGCGGATCTGGCGGCGGTGGTGGGCGTGTCCCGCCAGACCATCAATGCAATCGAAAAAGGCGAGTACAACCCCACCATCAACCTCTGCCGCAGCATCTGCAGGGTGCTGGGCAAGACATTGGACGAGCTGTTCTGGGAGGAATGAGCGATGAACATAAAAGAATTTTTTAAGCGCGACAATCTTGATGAAATGCAAAAGCAGACCCTTTTAAAAATTGAGTCCTGCGGCTTCTGGGCGCTGTGGGTGCTGCTGCTGGCGGCGCTGATCATCGAAAGTCTGCTGGGCTTTACCCCGCGGGAGATGGCGGCAGAATGGTTTATCTTTATGCTGGGGAGTGCCTATTCGGTCCTGAGTGATCTTCGTGCCGGTATCTGGGACCGCCACCTTAAGGCGAACACGAAAACCAATGCCGCTGTGTCCGTTGTGGGCGGTGTTGCCGTGTTTGTGTGGGGGCTTATCAAATTTGCAGAGTTTGGCATGGGCGTTGCGGTGCTGCAGGCGGTCATCATGGGGGTCTGTACCTGGGTGCTGTGCTTTGCATTGCTGCAGCTCAGCATGAAGGTTTACAAAAAGCGCCACGCTGAGTTGGAAAACCCAAAGGAGGACGACGATGAAAACGAATAAAAAAGAGCTGACTGTCTTTGCGCTCTGTGCTTACGCAATTCCGTTTCTGATGATGCCGCTTTTGTACATCTGCCTGCAAAACGGGCGGGACACCTCGATTTTTGCCAACGCCCAAATGTTCTACCCGGCGGCGGGCGTTATGCTGGCGTTTTTGCTGGCAAGACGGCAGGGGACGCCAAAGCGGTTTTACATCCTGCACATCGCGGCCACTGCGCTGATGCTCGCCATGAGCGTTCTGTCTGCGTTCCTGCCGCAGGAGGGCTGGCTGAATATTGCAAACTTTGTCATCATTATCGCGTCGGTGCTGGGCTGGATCTTCCTGCTGACCGAGAAAAAGACAAAGTGCGAAGACTACGGTCTGCGCCTGCATGGCAAGCTGCTGACGGCTCTTGTCATCTGCGTCTATTTCCTTGCGGTCAAGACCGCTATGGTCTTTCTTTCGATGGCGATGCAGGGCGGTGATAGCTGGGCTGAATATCTGGCCTACTGGCGTACATCTGCACCGTGGGTTATGGCAGTGGTGCTTGTACCGAACTTCTTTTTGAGCTTTCTGCCGTTTTTTGGCGAGGAATACGGTTGGCGCTACTACCTGACGCCAGCCCTGCAAGGCCGCTTCGGCGCACGGCGCGGCGCACTGGCGGTAGGCGTGCTGTGGGGGCTGTGGCATCTGCCGCTGAATCTTTTCTTCTACAGCCCCGACACCTCACTGCAGAGCATTGCCGCACAGCTTGTTGTCTGCGTGACGCTCGGTGTATTTTTCACCTTTGCGTATGAGAAGTGCGGCAAAAATATCTGGCTCCCCGTGGTGCTGCACTACCTAAACAACAGCATGGTCTTAGTCTGGACCGGTACGGCGGATATTTCAAATCAGATCATCAGCTGGACAGATGTGGCAATCAGTGCCATCATGTATGGGGTTGTATTCCTGCCATTTCTGGCAGCAAAGTGCTACCGCAAGAATAAATAAAAAACAGGTGCAGCCCTTTAAATGGGGTTGCACCTGTTTTTTGATTGCCGTCAGACTGCAAACGCCTTATGCAGGGTATCGAGGGCGGTGTCCTCGTCCTGCTGGCGGATCAGCAGGGAGATGTCAAGGTCGCTCGTTGTGATGAGCACGATTTCAATACCTGCACCGGCCAGTGCGGCCAGCGCACGGGCGGCGACGCCGCAGCTGGTGACCATCTCCTCACCAAAGAGGTTGATCTTGCTGTAGCCGCCGGAGACCAGCGGGGGATTGGCCTTGGCTGCGGCGGGCAGAGCCTTCATAACGGCGGCAAAGTTGTCATAGCTCGTCGTAAAGCTGAAATCCACCGCGGAGCCGCGGGGTGCGCTCTGGCAGATCATATCGACCACAATACCGGCCTTGGCAAAAACGTCCAGATGCTCGGCCAGGCTCTGTGCGCTGTACTGGGCACCGGGGAAGGTGGTGAGCATAATGTTCTGCTCGCTGCTGATCTTGCTGACACCGTACATAAAAATCATCCTTTCATTCAATCTAACGTGAGGAACTCCTCGTCAATCGTACTGCGGAGCATGCTCTCTATGTATTCGCGGGAGAGGGTGAACTCTCCGTGTGCTGCACCCAGTTCGTCTGTGTACTGGCTGTAGGGGATGACCCGGATATTTTTGTACCCGGCCTCATACTGGCTGATAACGCAGTGCAGCTTCGGGTCACGGATGGCAATGCTCACACTGCCGTCAGGCTGGGTCGTCTTATCAAAATACACGTCCAGAATCGCGCCAATGACATTATCGCGCGAGGACTGCGCGTTGATGAAGTTGCCCAGGCTGTAGACGATGAAGGTCGTGTTGCCGTTTGCGCCGGTCAGCCATGCGGCGTTCTGTACTACATGCGGGTGGGTGCCGATGATGACATCGACGCCCTGGTCGGCCAGCCACTGAGCAGTCTCCCTTTGAAAGTCGTTGACCTCGTGCGTGCCCTCGGTGCCCATGTGGGCACTGACGATAAGAACATCGCAGTTCGGGCGCATATCAGCAATCTGTTTGGCAATCGTTTCATGGTCGTCCAGATACACAACGCCATAGTCTGTGCCGGACGGCGTGGGCAGGCCGTTGGTGTGCTCCGTATAGGAGAGATAGCCGAACGTGATGCCGTTGACGGTCTGGTAGGCGTAGTTGTCATAGGTTTCCAGATTGTAAAAGCCCATTGTGACCACATCGTCCGGCATGGCAGCCCAGTGTGCCATGGATGCCTCAATGCCCGCCGCCCCCTTGTCGTAGCTGTGATTGTTGGAGATACTGAAGACGCGGAAACCCAAATTATACAGCGTGTCGGTGATCTCGCCGGGGGTGGAGAACATCGGATAGCCGCTGGCGGCGAACTCGTCGTTGACGAGCGTCTCCTGATTGAGCCAGTTCACATCAAACTGGTCGTAGTAGCCCTGCATGGCTGCGTAGGCGGCGTCAAAATCGTAGTGGTCGCCGCCGTGCGCCTTAGCCTGCAAAAAGATACCATCGTGAATCAGGTCGTCGCCCGTGGCGGAAAAGTGCACGGTCTCGACGGTGGGCGTCGGCTCGGGGGTCGGCTCCGGTGTAGCGGTTGGTTCCGGCTCTGCCGGCATATCCACGACTACGGGCTGCGGATTGACCGCGGGCAGGGTCACAGCCTGATTGCCGACGCCCAGCAGAGAGCCGACAACTACGCCGCCGACGCCCAGTGCGATGACCGCGCAGGCGGCAAGGTCGTTGCCGTTCATTCGCATATCAGTTTACCTCGCAGCAGGTCGGTCATCGTGTAATAGCCGGGGGCCAGCGCAGCAATATAGAGCGCAGCCTGTACGGCACCGTCGGCAAAGACGCCGCGGCTGCCCGCGCTGTGGCTCAGCGTCACGACCTCGTCGGGGCCGCAGAACAGCACGTCGTGCTCGCCCACAATGCCGCCGCCGCGGATGGAGCTGATGCCCAACTCCTGTGCGCCGCGCTTCTGGCGAACCTGCGTGCGGTCATAGACGTACTCATATTTGCCGTTCGCCTCGGTGTTGATGGCGTCGGCAATCATCAGCGCTGTGCCGCTGGGCGCGTCCAGCTTGTTATGATGGTGCTTCTCGATGATCTCAATGTCAAACTCGCCGCCCAGAATCTTCGTAGCCTGGCGGGCCAGCTCGATCAGCACGTTGACACCCACCGACATGTTTGCGCTGCGGAAGATCGGCGTCCTGGTGCTGGCAGCCTCCAGTGCAGCCTCATCCTCCCTGGAAAGGCCGGTGGAGCAGATGACGCAGGGCAGACCGTTGGCGGCACCGTACTGCGCTGCTGCAACCGCCCCGGCGGGTGAGGAAAAGTCGATGATGACGCCCTTGCAGGGCAGTGCTTCAAACCCGGCGTAAACGGGGATTTCGCCGATCCGCCCGGCTTCGCGATCCACACCGGCGACGATGCGGCAATCCTCGCGCGCACCAATCTTCTCGACCAGTGCGCGGCCCATACGGCCATAGATGCCCTGAATGATAATATCCGTCATGTGTTATTGTTCCTTTCATGCAAAAGTCGTGCAAAAGCAAAAAGCCGACCCGCGGCATGGCAGTGGGTCGGCTGTGAAATTATTTCAGCAGGCCGAACTCCTGCATGGCAGTCTCCAGCTGCGCCTGCACTGCGGCGGAGGGCGCAACGAGCGGCAGACGGCAGTCGCCGGCATTCCAGCCAAGGCGGTTCATGGCCCACTTGACCGGGATGGGGTTGACGTCGGCAAACAGTGCCTTGATAAGCGGCACCGCCTTGAGCTGCATGGACAAGCTCTCGGCAGTCTCACCGGCGAACCATTTGGCACAGATGTCATGGGTGTACTGCGGGGCTACGTTGGACAGCACGCTGATCACGCCCTTGGCGCCCAGAGCCAGCAGCGGCACAATCTGGTCATCGTTGCCGGAGTAGATGTTCAGGCTGTCACCGCAGGCCGCTGCGATCTCGGCCACGTGGCTGATGTTGCCGCTGGCCTCCTTGACGGCGTTGATGTTCGGGTGCTTCGCAAGCTCGGCCAGCGTGGCGGGCGTCAGGTTGCAGCCCGTGCGGCTGGGCACATTATACAGGATGCAGGGGATATGCACGGCGTCCGCAATGGCTGTGTAGTGGGCCAGCAGGCCCGCCTGGCTCGTCTTGTTGTAGTAGGGCGTGACCAGCAGCAGTGCGTCGGCACCGTCGGCCTCAGCCTGCTGGGACAGCCAGATGGCGTACTTCGTGTCGTTGGAGCCGGTACCCGCAATCACCGGGACGCGGCCTGCCGCCTTTTTGACGGTATAGCGGATGCACTCGGTGTGCTCCTCGTCGGTCAGCGTCGGGGACTCACCCGTCGTGCCGCAGATGACAATGGCATCCGTGCTGTGGGCAATCTGGTCGTCGATGATGCGGCCAAGCTCGTCATAGTTGACGCTGCCGTCGGTGTTCATCGGGGTGATGATTGCCACGGCGGCACCGGTAAATACGGGTCTCTTCATACGAATTCTCCTTACACCAAGGCTGTCATGCGCAGCCAATCAGTCAAAATAGCCCTTGGCAGCCAGCAGCTCGGCCAGCAGCACCGCGCCGCCGGCAGCGCCGCGCAGCGTGTTGTGGGACAGGCAGACGAACTTGTAGTCGTACTGGTTATCCTCACGCAGACGGCCAATGCTGACAGCCATGCCTTTTTCCAGCATACGGTCCAGCTTGGGCTGCGGGCGGTCATTTTCCTCAAAGTAATGCAGGAACTGCTTCGGGGCGCTGGGCAGCTCCAGATCCTGTGCGGGACCGTGGAATTCCTTCCAGGCCTGCAGAATTTCTTCCTTAGAAGGCTTATTCTCAAAGCGCACGAACACCGCGCCCATGTGGCCGTCAGAGACAGGCACACGCAGGCACTGGGCCGTAAAGCGGGGAGACTCGGCCAAGACGATCTTGTCGCCCTCGATGTGGCCCCACAGCTTCAGCGGCTCCTGCTCGCTCTTTTCCTCCTCGCCGCCGATGTAGGGGATGACGTTGTCGAGGATGTCGGGGAAGGTCTCAAACGTCTTGCCTGCGCCGGAGATGGCCTGATAGGTGCAGACGAGCACGTCAGAGATGCCGTATTTGCGCAGGGGATGCAGGGCAGGCACATAGCTCTGCAGGCTGCAGTTGGACTTGACGGCCACAAAGCCGCGCTTGGTGCCCAGGCGCTTGCGCTGGGCAGGGATGATATCGATGTGGTCGGCGTTGATCTCGGGTACGACCATCGGCACGTCAGGGGTAAAGCGGTGCGCGCTGTTGTTGGACACGACCGGGCACTCGGCCTTGGCGTAGGCCTCCTCCAGTGCCTTGATCTCGTCCTTCTTCATGTTGACGGCGCAAAAGACGAAATCGACCTTGGCGGCGACCTCTTCCACATTGGCGGCGTCCAGCACGACCATCTTTTTAACGCTCTCGGGCATGGGGGTCTTCATCAACCAGCGGCTGCCGACGGCCTCTTCATAGGTTTTGCCAGCGCTGCGTGCGCTGGCCGCAAGGGCAACCAGATTAAACCAGGGGTGATTTTCCAGCAGCGTAATAAAGCGCTGGCCGACCATACCGGTTGCACCGATAACACCAACATTGTACTGTTTCATCCTGACTAAGACCTTCCTTTCGCGATACCCTTCCTTATATCTATGCGGCTCCCACGGAAATTTGCACAGATAATAAAAAAACCGGCTTGAAAACCGGCACAAAATGCAATATAATATCATATTGCATATAACACAGCGCAACACACTGTTTTACAGCGTGACAGTCCCGCACCTATTCGGCTGCGGACCCAGAAAATGCGTGCCGCGCATTTTCTTCGGCGAAGAACCCTTTCCCGGCTCTCGCCCCTGGCAGGGCATGATGAAAACCGGTACTAATGCGCTTCGCGCCTCTGTGTTTGGATTCATTATAATATTCCCACATAAGAATGTCAAGACGATAACGCTTTAAAGTAAAAAAGGATGATACAAAAATGCTCAAAAAAGATTTCTGGTACGACCTGCCGAAGGAGCTGATCGCGCAGGAGCCTGCCGACCCCCGCGATGCCGCCCGTTTGATGGTGCTGGACCGCAAAAATGATAAGATCCTGCACTCGGTATTCCATGAGCTGCCGCATTATCTTGAAAAGGGCGATCTGCTCGTTGTCAATAACTCCAAGGTTCTGCCTGCCCGCCTGATGGGCACCAAGGTGCCCACAGGCGCTGTCTGCGAGCTGCTGCTGCTCCGCCAGGTCAAGGGCGATACCTGGGAGTGCCTGGCCCGCCCCGGCAAGCGGATGCAGCCGGGCACGAAGGTGGAGTTCGGCGACGGCAGCCTGACCGCCGTGGTGGATGAGACGCTGCCTGACGGCAATAAGTATGTGACCTTTACCTACGACACCGAGACACTGTACGAGAAGCTGGACGAATTCGGCAAGATGCCGCTGCCGCCCTACATTACGAAGCAGCTCGAGGATCAGAGCCAGTACCAAACTGTCTACGCCAAGGAACTGGGCAGCGCCGCCGCGCCCACCGCGGGCCTGCACTTTACCCCGCAGCTGATGGATACGATCCGCTCCCGCGGCGTCAACATTGCCGAGGTCACGCTGCATGTCGGCCTGGGCACCTTCCGTCCCGTGAATGAGGAATCCATTGAGGACCACCAGATGCACAGCGAGTGGTACTCCGTCAGCGAGGAAACGGCGAAGCTCATCAACGAGACCCGCGCCGCGGGCCACCGCGTCATTGCCGTGGGCACAACGAGCTGCCGCACGCTGGAATCTGTCTGGGCTAAGTACGGCAAGATCGTGCCGTGCAGCGGGAATACCAGCATCTTCATCTATCCCGGCATCGAGCTGAAAGCCATCGACGGCCTGATTACGAACTTCCACCTGCCGGAGAGCACCCTTATCATGCTGATTGCCGCCTTCTACGGCTACGACAAGACGATGGCCGCCTACAAGGTCGCCGTTGAGGAAAAGTACCGCTTCTTCAGCTTTGGTGATGCGATGTTCATTCGGTAACAGAAAATATCTTTTGCGAAAGCGCCGGGGCAGATCTTCGGCGCTTTTGTTGTGATGCGAGGGGGGCACTGTATGGATCAGGGCAGACTGTTCAAAATCGTCTATCATCTGTTGGACAAGGGCAGAGCCACGGCCCCCGAGCTGGCAGAAAAATTTGAAGTATCGGTAAGAACGATTCACCGCGACCTGGATGCCATCAGTGCTGCCGGGATACCGATTTATACTGTGCAGGGAAAGGGCGGCGGTATTTTTATCCTGCCGGAGTTTGTGCTGGAGAAATCGCTGCTGACGCCGCAGGAAAAAGAGCAAATTTTGATGGCACTGCAGGGCCTTGCCGCCGCGGAAGACAGCCAGACCGATGAACTGCTTACCAAATTGAGCGGGCTTTTCCGGGTACAAGGCGCAAATTGGATCGGGGTCGATTTTTCCGACTGGCACAAAAATACGGCGGGTGCGGAGCTGTTCGACGAGCTCAAAAGGGCTGTTTTCAGCTGCCGCAGGGTCAGCTTTTCGTATTTTGCGGGCGAAGGCGGCGGCACTGTCCGCACGGTGGAACCGGTCAAGCTGATTTTCAAGAGCAAGGACTGGTATTTGTACGGCTTCTGCCTTTTGCGAAACGACTACCGCTTTTTCAAGCTGACCCGCATCAAGGATTTGACGCTTCTGCCGGAGACCTTCCTGCGCAGGAAGGCGGATGTCCCGGAGCTAAAACCGACGATACAGCAGGAGCGGCTGATCTCGGTAAGGCTGAAGTTCTCCCCGGCGGCTGCCTTCCGCGTCTATGACGAATTTATCGATACCGTGGAGAAGGATGCGCAGGGAAGCCTGTATGTGACCGTCGATATGCCGGAAAGAACGCTGTATAGCTACATTTTGTCCTATGGCGACGCAGTTGAAATCCTGGAACCCGACGAATTGCGGCGCAGCATGAAAGAAAAGCTGACCCGCATGGCAGAAAAATATAAAACATGACAGGGGGTGTCATGCTTTCTGCGGTATTCTGAAAAGCGCAAGGAGGCGCTTTTTATGAAATACGAATGGAGAAGGCAGGAAAAGCCGCTTTACGGTGCAAAAACAACCCCGGTCTTGGTGACGGTTCCGACACAAAGCTGCATCATGATAAACGGTGAAGGAAACCCGAATGACACGGATTTTTCAAACCGCGTATCGGCATTGTATTCCGTGGCCTATGCGGTCAAAATGGCTTACAAAAAGACTGCAAAGGGCGAGTATGACGACTTTGCCGTCTACCCACTGGAAGGCGTCTGGCAGAAAATTGAGAACTGCGAGCTCATCAAGGAAAAGCTGCGCTACACTCTCATGATCCGCCAGCCGGATTTTGTCGGAGAGGACGGCGTGTGCGCTGCGCTGGAACGCACAAAACACCGAAAACCAAACCAGCTCTTGGAAGAAGTCCGCTTCGACACCGTGCCGGGCGAAACCTGTGTGCAGCTTTTGCATGTCGGCGCGTATGACGATGAGCCGGTTTCTTTCGCAAAAATGGACGAATTTGTACACGCCCACAGCCTGACGCGCACGGAGGAAGGCCACCGGGAAATCTACCTGAGCAATGCCACCCGCACAGAAAAAAGCAGGCTCAAAACCATTTTGCGCTATAGGGTAAAATAATTTTCCCGGCGGGGGTGGTGAGCCTGCCGATTTACAGTTGACGAACCACGGATTTTCTTTTATAATAATTTATTAGGCGGTGCAGGGAAAAAGCCCCCTGTGCCGCCTTTTTCGATGAAATATTTTTAAAACGGAGATAGAAAGCTATGCCTTACCGCCTTATCAAACAGGAAGGGGCTGCCCGCCGCGGCGAATTTACCACGGTGCACGGCACGGTCCAGACCCCTGCGTTCCAGAATGTTGCCACGGCTGCCGCCATCAAGGGCGGTCTGTCGGCGCTGGACCTCAAGGACATCCGCGCACAGGTCATGCTGTGCAACACCTATCATCTGCACCTGCGCCCGGGCGACAAACTCGTGGCTGAGATGGGCGGTCTGCACAAGTTTACCAAGTGGGACGGCCCCATCCTGACCGACAGCGGCGGCTTTCAGGTGTTCAGTCTGGCCAAGCTGCGCCATATTACGGAGGAGGGCGTGACCTTCAACTCCCACCTCGACGGCCACCGTATCTTTATGGGACCGGAGCAGAGCATGCAGATTCAGGCAAACCTTGGCTCTACGATTGCCATGGCCTTTGACGAGTGCGTCGAAAACCCGGCTACCTACGAGTACGCCAAGAACAGTTGCGCCCGCACGGCCCGTTGGCTGCTGCGCTGTAAGGACGAGATGAACCGCCTGAAGCATGAGGAAAAGGCCGTCAATCCCGACCAGCTGCTTTTCGGCATCAACCAGGGCTGCACGTTCGCCGACCTGCGCGTTGAGCACATGAAGCAGATCGCCGAGTATGATCTGGACGGCTACGCCATCGGCGGTCTGGCCGTCGGTGAGCCCGCCGAGGTCATGTATGACATCATCTCTGCCGTAGAGCCGTTTGCGCCGAAAAACAAAATCCGCTATCTGATGGGCGTCGGCACGCCGGGCAACATCATTGAGGGCGTCTACCGCGGCGTTGATCTGTTCGACTGCGTCATGCCCAGCCGCAACGCGCGCCACGGGCATCTGTTCACCTGGGACGGCATCATCAATATCAAGAACCTGAAATACGAGCGCGACGAGTCGCCCATCGACCCGCACTGTGACTGCCCGGTCTGCCGCAATTTCTCCCGCGCGTATATCCGCCATTTGCAGAAAGCAGACGAGCTGCTGGGCATGCGCCTGGCTGTCATGCACAACCTGTACTTCTACAATCACCTGATGGAGCGCATCCGCGAGGCACTGGACAACGGCACCTTCCAGCAGTTCCACGACACCTATGTGCATAAACTTGATACCCGCATCTGATTTTTCCGGCAAAACGCTTGCACAATGCGCATTTATCCGATATAATAGAAGAAATCGTTATTTTTAAGGAGTATACTTGCTATGATCCAGTTTCTGAATGCCGCCACCGGCACGGCTAGCACGGCTGAAATGCTGCTGAGCTTCCTGCCGATGATCCTTATCATCGTGTTCATGATCGTCCTGATCTACCTGCCGCAGAAGCGCCAGGACAAGAAGGATGCTGCCATGCGCAGCTCCATCGAGATCGGCGACAAAGTCACCACCATCGGCGGTATCGTCGGCATCGTCTGCGCCATTGCGGACAAGGATGACACCATCGTCATCGAGACCGGCAGTGACCGCACGAAGATTCGCTTCCGCCGCTCCGCAATCTCCTCTGTGGAGAAGCTGGACACCGGTAAGGACAGCAAGTCCACCCCCGTCAAGAAGTAATTGACATAAAACCCACGCCCCCTTGCATAGTGTTGACTGTGCAAGGGGGCGTTTTGTTATGGCTAAAAATCTGCGCAAACCAAAAATCGGCGTTAAAAATCCGGCCGCGGCGGCGCTGCTGCTGTCCTTTGGCTGCGGTGTGGGCGTGTGCATATTGCTGCTGGCACTGGCGGCGGTTCTGCTGACGCATACAGGGCTGCCATTGTCCGCAGTGCGGCCTATGGCCTGTATGGCGGCGGC
>OIEF01000488.1_pt1 | contig 16896 bp, 14 predicted proteins | sample 1581721 | NCBI WGS metagenome assembly OIEF01 (sample SAMN01760908, study PRJEB22395) | human gut metagenome
CCCGGGTTAGGAACCTGGGCAGAGTATCGCCGTTCATTTCATTGAAGCGTATGCCTTTGCGCGCAAAAGGACGTGGGCCTCGGTTCTTAACCAGGGCGCACGTCCTTTTGCAGAATATTATCTTATCGGAGAGTAGCGGCGCGGCGAAGTCCATTAAGTAGAAAAGACGGTTCCAACCCCAGACCGAGCCCAAGGCGGAACCGCCAAGCAGCTACATTTTATCAGTCCTTCGGGATTAATCTGGTGCCGATAGAAAACGACCAAGAGGCAGAAGATGCCCGGCGCGGGCACTCTCACACATGGGCCTCCGCGGGAAGGTCGCCGTCGATGACGGCATATGGCCGACCGCCTCGATCCTCCCAGCTCGCACAAACGTAGTCGTATTTCTCGAGCTATACGTTATCGTTGTCAATCCAGGCGGGTGTGAACTCATCCACAAGCTCGTTCGGGACGGCCCAGCCGAACATGTCCTCGCAGTGCTTCCCGCCAATGACTTGCTGAGTGGCGTCAACGGTATCGAAGAAGAACCTCATTCCATGACAACCCAGCTGGACGTTGGGCAGCTCAACAGAATCAGTGATGTATTCTCTGAACCTATCATCCAGCCCCACTGTAGATTCCGCCCCAAAGCTCGTCATATCGTGTTCTCTTTCTTATATCAAATAGCTTCCAACGGCCGAGCAATCGCGCTCTACAAGATGCATCCCTTGGGGGCTTCGCACTTGCACGGCTCCCCGGTCTTAAGGGCCTTCTCAACCGCAGCAACTATATACTCGTCTGCCATGGCAGAAAGACCCCACGGGATAAAGCCGAAGCGTCCCATGTGCGCCTCTATCGCTTCGTCAGCAGTCTTTATATCGACTCTCTTCATCTCACCATCTCTCTTTCCAGCTAATCGGACCTCGCGAGGGGTCTTGGAAACGGCCCACCCATCACCTCAAACGATTCGTCCTTAGCGTCCTTCGTGCTTGATCGTCCGATAAATCGACACTACCCCGAAACACGAAACAACTCGTAATTTCAATGAGCATTATGGACCATGCGTACCCAGGTATTTCCCGCATGCCCATGATGAGCATTTCCATAGCGAGTTCCATAAAATCCCGACTATGGACGGACAGGCCGCGGTTGACCGCGTTGCTTCAGAATGGAAAATATAGACAAGGTAAGTAGTAGCACAGCCTGGAGTGCCCTTGATGGAGGAGACCCCGGTTCAAATCCGGGCGCTTGCCGACAGCCGTCCCCCGGGACGGCTTTTTATTGCCGATTTGAGGCAATCGCATGCCCTTAACAAAGCCCCCTCTTGGCATCGAATTGGACGCTTTTGAGTCCACTTAATAGGACGAGCCGACGTCGACACATCGGACGCCTTCCCGGCATCGCTGACAATCGATGCAAAAACGGAACGTCGTGTCCCAGCTATAGCTGGGACGACGACTTTATCGCGCTCAAGGCGTTTGTCAGGCTCTTCAGTGCTGGCTTAACCAGCCCAGAATCCGCCGATCAGCTAAGGCGTTATTTCATAAAATCGGATAAATTATTCAATGAGATGCTTGGCAAGTTGGGAAGAGGCTGACATGTACATCTACCTCAGCAAGGAGGACAGCGCGAAGCTGGAGCGCCTTATGCGTGAGTATGAGCAGACCTTCCATGAGAGGTGCTACGCCTACTGCATGAGCGACCCTATCGCCGAGATAGAGAAGTGCCTGAAGATCGGTAAGCCATCCAAGCTCAAGCCTGAGCCCGAGGCACTCTACTAGAACAGTTTAAGGTCTCGCCCCGGCGGGGCCTTTTTCATGCCGCGTGAACGCGGCGCGGATCGCGTCGGAAATGTTGGTGTAAGCGCGCCGACGGCTGACCGCCAAACGCAAGCGGCCCCTGTCCTAGAATCTGGAATTGCTACATAACACAGGTTCTGGGAAAGGACAGGGACCGCTATGGAGATATTAGCAGACGCGATGCCGGATAAGGCCGCCATCCCGAGGTCGACCGACGGGATGGTCGACATCCAGTCGCTGCTCAGGCTGCTCGCCGAGCAGGTGGTCAACGCCATCATGGACGAGGAGGCCGACCAGCTCTGCGGCGATGGGGCCAACAGCAGGAACGGCTACAGGGACCGCAGCCTCGAGACGTGCGTGGGCACGCTCAACCTGAGAATCCCCAAGCTCAGGACGGGCAGCTTCTTCCCCGAGGACGTCCTCGAGCGCTACCAGCGCGTCGACCGCGCGCTCGTCGCGGCGGTAGCCGAGATGTACGCCACCGGCACCAGCACCAGGAAGGTGCAGAGGATAGCCGAGAAGATGGGCATCGAGAGGCTCGGCAGGGACCGCGTGAGCGCGATCGCCGCGACCCTCGACGCCGAGATAGCCGACCTCGCGGAGGGGCCGCTCGATGCGCGCGCGATACCCTACATCTGGCTCGACGCGACCTACGTCAAGGAGCCCACACTTCTTCGAGATTGTTTTCCGCAAGATAGCCAAAGCAATATCATTCCAAAGGCGTATTTAAAACCCAGCCCCACTGGGGCGTAGCGGTAGTGTGGTAGTAGTTCAGCCACCAGGCCAGTGATATCGTCCTAATAAATTTAACGGGTTAAAGGGCTAGCAAAAACCGATACATCATCTGCATTATGCATTACAAAATGATGCGTAACTACACACCACATCGAAATTAACCTAAATGGCTCGATAATGGAATTACGCTCTTTTGTAATGGAGTCCTCCGGCTGATTCTATTATCTGTTCTACATTATTAATACAAAACTATTCGACCACGACATAACAGCTGAAACAACATTGCAGCCGGAGCAGGGATATCGCCTCCATTGACAAGCAAATGGCAACCCGCGATGAGAATCATCGGATTTGGTACCGATCCAGACCTCAGCAAAGGGTATAAGCAACGTTTGTATAAGGCAGATTTCCACTTTCCTCAACTAGCAACATTGAAGAACTAAAAGTAAACTGAATCAAATAATTGTATCAAGCTCAGTCATAATAATCCAACCGATTCTCAAGCTCTTTTTCGAGCAAGGCAATCCTTTGTGTAAGGCTTTTGATTGCCAAAACATGACGGCTCACCGCAACGCTAAGGGATAGAGAGATTGCAAGCAACAGCACAATTGCACCCAGGAAGAGGAAATTGGCCGGGTTAACAAACCCAATAGCCGTGGAGCAATAAAAAATAAGCTGAGGGAATAAATCACAAAGCAAGGCCGCCATGCACATTAAAATCCAAAGCAAAGAATACTTAAGAAGCATCTTTCCTTTGGATACGAGTCGAAGAACATAAACGAGGAACCCACCAAAAAAGATGGCTGCCCCAATCCTTAGAAAAAAATTCATTATTGGTCTCCCCTATGGATCCAACACACAAGGACAATAGCAAGCGTAACTTTAATCATGTAGTAGACGGAAGAGAGGACCCCAATGGATGAACGCCCGCCCTGGCGCTCATTCATCTTTACAGGTGCCTCCATAACGGGGAGACCAAGCTTCATAGCCAAAGCTATCGATTCCGGCTCCGGATAATCATCAGGATAGCTCTTGCAGAATAAGTCGATGGCGTCTTTATTGCAGGCTCTAAAGCCAGAAGTGGGATCGGTGACCGCCTTACCTGTAAGCAACTTAAGCAAAAAAGAGAGCCACCTGATTCCAACACGACGCATAAAGGTTGATTGGAAACCGTCGGTCTCGACCAAGAATCGAGAGCCTATCGCCAGACTCGCCCCACCCTCAATCAGCTTAACAAGCTCAGGTATATAAGAAGGATCATGTTGGCCATCGCCGTCAACCTGAATGTCAATATCATAGCCAAATCTCTGAGCATACTTATGCCCCGCCTGGACCGCCCCACCGATACCAAGGTTCTGTGGGAGATCCAATATGTTGACATCATGCTCTCGACAAAGCCTAAGTGTCCCATCCTGTGAGCCGTCGTTAATTACGACATAGTCATATCCAGCAGCCTTAATAGAAGCAACGGTATTGAGAATGCATTCCTGCTCGTTATAAGCGGGAATAATTACCAGAACACGCGGATATCCTTTTGAATCTTTTGTTAAAGCAAATGACAATCGAGTTTCATCCATTCCAAATAATAGTTGGCCCTTAGCGACGCTCGAAGAAAATGCGGCCCTTACAGTCCAACGCACTGTCTAGTAATGAATAAAGTTTACAGCATCCGGACTAACCATCGCGAAGTTACATCTCAAGCTTGGATATTTAGTTTGCACGGCTGGCATACAGCTGACGTTCACCTGGAGCCCCCATCTGCCATCGCGAGATACAAATCCGCTGCGGCTCTCGCCCAATTGCGCGGTGCATAAGACTTCGACGCCATTCTAATCGGACAAAACTGCTCCAACTATCCCCCCCATCCCAACGATAGCCTTAATCTTTGGCACTAGCTTAAAGAAACACGGTCTGGGTTGATACAGGCGAGGCCAACATGCAGCAGCGACGCGACGCCGGACGCTAGCAATAAATAGGCGCCGAGACCCATGTCGGCCCCAAAGCCAGGCGCAATAACAGCGGCGTGCTTCTTGATATTCAGCGGTGCTCAAGCGAGCAAATATTCATGAAATAGGAGGAATCGACAATACCAAAATCGGCACTTATATCCAACTTCACGCAAAAGCCGAACAAAAGCCCTTGATTATCAACTTCATCCGAACAAAAGCCAGCCAAGTATCACTTAGCAAATACAAAACGCCTTCTCGACATCCATAGCAGTGGCATCCCAGTTATATCGACTTTCAACAAGCGCCCTAGAGTTTCGAGACTGAAGAGAAAGCAGCTCTCGATCATCAAAAAGCCTGCATAATGCCGAAACCACCTCATCAGATGCCATGGACCGAATTATTGTGCCGTAGCTATCATCTAAGATAAGCTCGCGTGCCCCGCCCACATCTGTTACCACTGCAGGCGTTCCGCAGGCTGAAGCTTCAAGAAGTACCGTTGAAAAGCCTTCGGAACGAGTTGGAAGACAAAGCACATCTGCTTGCTGAAGTAAGGAAGAAATATCCTCTGTGTTACATCTCCCAAGCCAAAACAAGTTAGACGAACAGGCTTCCTTGACCTCATTAGCCAGCGGACCATCCCCTGCAAGAACAAAACAAATATCACGCTTGGTAATATCTTTTGTGCGAGCCGCCTCAATAATTGAATTAATTCCCTTTTCAGGAATAAGCCGCCCGACAAAAGCTACAACCAAAGATGACTGAGGGATACCTAATTCAGATCGGAAATCTCTCCCCGAAGAAATACTCCTATAGAATGAGGCATTGATTGAGTTTGAAATGACGCCCTTTGCAGTGATATTAAAGTGCTGAAGCCATTCAACACTTTTAGAAGAAATCCCATAGAAATCAGGGTCAAACGTCTTTACGCGATCCGTAATCCAATCCTCATATCGGCGCACAAAAAAATCAAGGAGTGGCTGATTGAAGGAAAGATACGCTGAGCCGTGGTCGAGAACGACAGCCTTAGCACTATGATCCGCAGCAAACCTCAGCCCTTCGAGCGAGAGAGGGAAAAGTCTCGTGTTTATCAGAACACCATTCCACTCATAATCATCAAGGGTTTGCAGGAGTCGGTAATAATCACTGGTTTTTTTGGGAAGAGGAAGTCTTCCATCAAGTAACGGAATGCAAGGAAGACGAATTACCTCCAGGCCGTTTTCGACTGAATGACCGACTCCCACGCGCATCGAATCATTAGTAACGATAACCACCCTATCGCCGCGTGCAGTCAAGGCATGAGCGAGACCATCGACAAAATTACCAATTCCACTAAGTTGCGGGTGATAATGGTGAGTGAAAATACAAATAGAGGAGCTCATCACATAACCTCATCTGATATAGATGTCATATCCTTAATTCTGTGCCGTCCAGACTTCCCCATCTCCAAAGTCGAGCAAGAGCGGAAGATGGGTATGTCGATTATCCGGTGACGGTATTTTTTTCCAATCGCCATACATCGTTGTAAGATATTTATCCGTCATACGAGGAACAGGGAATTCACTGCCTTCGAAAACCGCGCTGCTCAGAGGGAAAATCTCTGAAATAGGCACTGGCGCCATATTCGGCCAGCTTAACGTCAGACAGTAATCAGAGACCTCACCCGTATTTGAGTCGGCAATACAGGAATCGAACAAATCCTGGTAAGAGCATGCGCCTCGAGAAACCAGTTGTTCCACCACGTGCATAGCAGAACAACCAATTTGCTCGAGTTGACCAAGGAACCCTTTATGAGGGACAACAATGGAAGAAGAATGATATAAATAGGCTCTTTTCTGTGCAATTGATGCAGTTCGGACTTGCTTTGCACGAAGGCGTTTATCTGCATAGAGCTGGTCATATGGAAAGATGTCGACAAAAATGCCCATCGAACTGGAAGCCTCTCGAGCCTCTTGATTCTCGAAGCGAGTTCCATCGCGATACACCTTAGCAAACATCGCAGCATAGCCAGTAGTATTCCGCGATGTATGGAGCGAATATCCTTCCGGTAACCCACCCTCGGCTAAAGAGCAAAAGCGGTCATAATCTGAACGCATCATTCCGATATCTATATCATCATCCCAAGGGATAAACCCCCTATGACGCATTGCTCCTAAACATGTTCCACCGTCAAGCCACCACCTGATGCCGTGCTTAGAGCAGAATGCGGCGACAACCTGAAGGATATCCAATTCAGTGTTTTGAAGCTTTAATAGCGCGTGAGCTTTAGACATCATCGGCCTATCTCTTTTCCCCGAACCATTGTTGCGTCTGTTTCCCCAAAACAGAAGACTGATAAATAAGGCAAATGGCATTGGATATAAGCGCCGATACAGTAGGGCCATTTAAGCCAAACAGCATTTGCGCAGGAGCCATAACAGCGACAGCACTAATTAAGGACAGCATGCTGCCAACAAATACCCCTCGGTAATTATCAAGAGAAACCAACAAATCGTTGACAAACCAAGCGATGCCAGTCAAAAAGGCACAAGCCAACATAGGCTGAAGGAGATCGGTATGTTTAGCTATTCCAGCGCCATAAAACAGTGACAGCAATAATTTACCGAAAAAGAAAAGGGCAACTGAAGATATGACACCGACAAAAAAGATGCCAGCAAGTATTTTACCTATGAGCGAAAAAAAGGACTTCTCTCTAGAATGGTAACGCTCTACTAGATAACCTAATAAAGGATTATAAATATAGGTCGCACCCATTTGGATAATTGCCACAGGTGCAGCAACTGATGCATAAATACCCAGAGCAGAATCTCCGAATGAATAAGATAAATACTGCCTGGGAATATTCGGCGCCGCAGAAGCAGCAATGCCGCCCAGAACGATGGGCAAACAGCTACATAGGAAGGCTCTGACCTTCGCTCGGCTAATTCCAAGCTTGATTGCAGAAATCCGATTTGATCTTGGATAATCGTAAATAACTCCGATGCCTATTGTCACTACCGTCATAAGCAACAGTGCACCTTCGAGGCTATTAAAAAATCCAAAGACAAGAATGAATGAAAGGAGAGAGCCGATGCCCTGCATTATGAGGGATTTCCCAATATAGTCCATCCTATGACCAACCTGATCATTAGCATGCATGACATCAATGACTAAGCCAGCGGTTTTATAGAGAGCATACAGAAGAATAGCGGGCACCGTACCAATACGACACGTTGCAATGGAATAGACGGCTAACATTGCAAACGCTATAAAAGTAGTAAAGAAACGAAAAGTCAGGTATTCACCAGCAGAGTTTTTCCTTTCAACATCTGCAATTTGCACCGTGTACATCCTGTATTGGGCTAATTGAGAAAACATGTTGAAAATAGACATAGCCAGCGAATAAATGCCTGCAGCACTATATCCATCAGACAGCCGAACGACCAAAATGGTGATAAGCCACTGACAGCCTAAATTAGTCAACGAACCGACGGTATTCCAGAACATATTATGTTTAATCGAAAGAGTCTTCTCTGTGGCCTTCACAAATATAAGCGCCCTTCTAAACCTGTCGAAATGAGGATACGGAGCTATCTCGCAGCTTTAAGTTCTTTTAAAATCAAAATAAACAGCCAATTCGGCACAAGACGTATAATGATATCTGCTTTAGCGATAGACGGGCAAGCTCGTCGGTATTTAAGTAAACCAATTATGGAGCGCCGCTCCCTTGCTTCAGCGAACCCCAATATTTCCTTTAGATGCGGTGAATCGGGAAATCTATCGGCAAATCGCCTAGCAGTATCAACCCTGTTTTTAACTCTTGTCGAATACCAATCATCTTTTGAAGAAACACCTGCAAGGAATCCAGTTTCGTTACCACCATGTCGACGATACTTAACCAAAGGAGTCATAGTAAAGCTGCACTTCCCCAGTTCACTGCAACCCAATGTCAACCACAAGTCATGTGCAGTCGATTCCGGAAAGGGAATCATCGACTTCGCCGCACTCGCATCTAACATGAGAGCCATACCAATGCCGTAACATACGCTTGCGGCCTGTACAGTAATATCCTCTCCAGAGCACCAATTTACTTCCGGCGAATTAGGATGAGCTTTCCTATAACTCTTTACCAGAATATTTCCGTTTTCGTCAATTACCGATCTATCACAAACATCTAGAATTGAGCCTTCTTCTAGCATATGGTTGAGCGAAACTTCAACTCTATTAGGCTCCCAAATATCATCCTGATCGCAAAGTACTACGTAATCCCCTTCCGCCAAGGAGAGCAGCGCCTCGAACGATTTGACATAACCGAGATTATTATCACCGTGATAATACCGATAGGCGTTTTTCGTTATATGCGCTTGGATAAACCGCTCTAATGAATCCGATTCAGGGCAGTCATTTCTAACTAGAAGCGTAAGCGGAAACGTTTGTTTATCTATCGAATCAAGTTGTTCCGCGAAAAACTTAAGATCGGGTTTATAAGCTGAGAGAAGTACGCATACGCCAATATCATTTCCCATTTCTATTTCCAAAAATCCTCCCAAATTCATTGCTAAAGATTATCAAAGCACCCTCAGTTAAAAGAAACTCTTTTGAAAATAGAGTATTTATCCCTGTCTCTTAAAACGAGTGCCTAATATCAATAAGTAACAACCTTTGTTCCATAAGGAATGTTATCGTAAATCCATTTTGCATTCTGAATCTCAAGGCGTACGCATCCAGCAGAGGATGGAACGCCCATCGTGGGATCCATCACGCGGTTGCTGTTGACGTAGTAGGGTGAGGAATGGAATAAGTAATCACCATAGAACTGCGTGTAGTAATAGCAAGTATATCCATGCCCAAAGGAGTATCCCTTACCGTAGACTTGATACTCCCCTATCACCGTAGGCGTGCTAGCTTTTCCCGTCGAACATACATATCGACGGTTTAAGGACCAGTTATTCCAGGATCCAGTGTAAATACTCGTAACGCAACGTGACGTATCGACAAGTATCAGCCAATTTGTATTGCTTGAATAACTTTGAGCCTTAGCATCCATATAGTCTGACACCCACGCGCCGTTAGCCATAAAGAAATTCCAGGATCCGTCCACAACGCGCCAGCCAGTAGCCATAGCTCCACTAGCATCAAGCCAATACCAGGTGCCGCCCAGATTGAGCCATCCTGTCTGCATATAACCAGACGAATTCAAGTAATACCAAGGTCCGTTAACGGCAACCCAACCGGTTTTCATAGCATAAGTGGACGGATCTAAATAGAACCAGGAGCCATCCTTGTACAGCCAGCCAGATCGTGCATAGCCAGCGGTCTCATCAAAAAAGTACCATTTTCCGTTAACGTTCTTCCATCCAGCGCAGGGGGAGCCATCGGTTGGATCAGCATAGAACTTACAGCCTCCAAGCATCACAAACCCGTGAGCTTCGACCAATTCGCCATCGCCGTTTGATGTAAACAGTTTTCCATTACGCAATGCTCCACACAATGAGCAATCAGAACCAGCAAAAGCCTTAGATGGCTCATCCTGAACCGAGTCCTGGACATCTACCCATTCACGACAAGCAACAGCGCCTGAAGCTTTTGCATAATAGCTTTTCCCATTTACAGAAAAATGATCAAGAAGCATTTTACCGTCGGCGGCAGGATCGAGATAATAGTATTGACCACCGTCCTTCAGCCATTCAGTCTTTATAATGCCCGACGCTTGAGAAGGCTCAGCGTAATACCAGTCTCCATTGCTCATAAACCAGCCAAGTGACAACGCTCCCGTTGAAGAAAAATGATACCGGTTGGATCCGATGACATAAAAGCCGGTAGCCATTCTATTGTCATTTGCGACATCGAGCCAATACCAAACGCCGTTCACCAAACGCCAGCCCGATGCAAGTGCGCCGGAACCGTCAGCGTAATACCAGTCCGTCCCATCAAACGCCCAACCAACAGCCATTGCGCCGGAATCCGATAAATAGTAAAGAGACGAACCGACAGAAACGATTCCTCTAGACATAACACCATCATTGGCGGGATCAAGCCAATACCAATTATTGCTAGTTTGAAACCAGCCGGTTAAGACTTCACCATTGTTACCCCAATACCATAAACCGTTATCAAGGCACCAACCATTAATCAGTCCATAGGTTCCAAGAAGATAAGGGTGCCCATCAATAACACGTCGACCAGTAGCCATAGAACAGCTGTCAAGGGAGTCAAACCAGTACCATTGGCCTCCGATAAACTGCCAACCACTTGCCAAAGCGCCTGATGGACCCGCGTAATACCACTTATTTTCAGTAAAAATCCAGCCGCAGCTCATTGCGCCGTCACGAGCGGGGTCCAAGTAGTACAACGAGTCGTCAATATTCTGCATTCCGGTCAAACGACAGCCGTCTAGATAGTAGTACCAGGACAAACCGTTCCATTGCCATCCAGATAGTTGTTCTGTCGTCGACAGGTCTTGACTTTCGACAACCTGTAGGCTCGAATCTTCCGTTGTTTTGCCGGCACAATCACTGGAGTCTTGAGAGCAACCGCCACCGACAAATGCTCCCGACCCTCCTGTCGAGTCGCGCTCTACGACACCGTTATCCGCCCCCTCTTCCACGGCATAGGCAGTGCAAGAAAATGCGGGGACGGAAACTGAGAGCAAGGCGGAAAATAGCATCAAGCCAATTACTCGCCAACAAATTCGATGTTCAATCCAGACATTCATTCCAGGCCCCCAACCGATATCGACCGGCTTGCAGCAAATCAATTAAATAAACGGACGGGCTGCGCCGATCACATTTCCCCTTGCGCTAATGGAATGAATTCCGACGCCCTGATGAGGCCAGGAGTCAATCATCATACCGCCGCCAAGTGCAATTGCGATATGCCCGCGAAAATAAATCACATCGCCACGCTGAATTGAGTTCGCACTCACGGGCATAAAGATATTACTTCGATACCAATTCATGGAATTGTAGGTTTGGCTTGGATCCCAGCGATGGTTATAAGGGTTGTAAACACCCATATCCATGCCAGTAGCATAAAGGCACTGCAAGACAAAACCAGAGCAATCAACAGCTCCACCGGGAGCGGTAGACCAAGGCTCAATATATTGCGTACCAATATACTCATAGGCGCGCTGGATAAAGGCGTTCACGCAATCTTCCCGCGTTGCCTCGACAGAGATGCGAGAAGGGGTCACATAGGTAAAGTATCCGGTGCAATAGCTAGGCAGCTGAACAGTCCAAGAACTGACCTGAGGATACTGGGATGGATTTTGCCAGCCAACTTTGTCGCACTGGCCATCACTCCAGAAAACTCGACGAACGCCATCGATGGTCCTTGCGCCCGTTGCCATAGCGCCGCTGCCGTCTAACCAATACCACTTACCCGAATCTTTAAGCCAGCCAACATGCATGCTGCCATTGGACTCAAGGTAATACCATGTTCCATTCAAGCATTTCCAACCAGTTGCCATTTTTCCGTCAGCGTTTAGGTAATACCATGCACCGCCAGTAAAAACCCATCCGGTCCTCATCACGCCAGAATCGGCATCAAGCCAATACCAATCGCCGTCAATCTGCAGCCATCCAAGATGAATGGCACCCGTTCCGGGCTCAGCGTAAAACCTAAGATTTGCGACATTAACCCAGCCGGACGCAATCTGCCAACCATCAGCTCCAGCGGTTTTTAGGATAGTGCCGTTTTCGCGAATCACATCCTTGCAAAGATATCCATTATCATTAGCGTATCTTTGAACGCCGTCATTAACGGTAACCCAGCTTGAAACCACAAGCCTACCGCTCTGGTTTGCAAAACAATCGTTGCCGCCCACCTCAAATAAGCCCGTTTTCATGAGATGGCTAACAGGGTCCAGGTAATACCAGCTCGTGCCCTCTTTATACCAGCCAGAAATAAGTGCACCAGATTGGGAGGCGAAATACCAGCCGTCCTCGACCTGAGCCCAACCAACAGCCATAGCCCCGTTAGGCTTTAAATAATAAGCTGCATTGCCAAGGTCTAAATACCCAACGGACATCTTACCATCGGAGGCTGGGTCGAGATAATACCAAGCGCCGTTAACGAGTTTCCAGCCAGTGGCCGCAATACCGTTAGAGCAGTAATACCAATCTGCTCCGTCTTTGTACCATCCATTTGCGAGGCCATAGTCACCAAAAATGTAGGTTCTTCCATCAATCTTTTGACGACCCTTAAACATGATGAACGTCTGTGGGTCAAAATAATAGCGAGCCCCACCTATCGTTTGCCATGACGAAGCAAGGGCACCCGATGAATAAGCCCAGTACCAATTCCCGTCAACGAGAATCCAGCCGGTTTTTATAGCACCAGTGGCATCTAAATAGTATTTCCCGCTCCCGAGGTCGACAAAACCAACCTGCATTATATGGGTGGCAGGATCCAGGTAATACCATGTGCCGTCTTGATAAAACCAACCAGCAGCTAAATCGCCTCCAGCATTGGCATAAAACCAATTTCCATCTGAGTTACGTAGCCAGCAGTTCTGATATAGCGCGCCAAAAGGCGTTGCGGCATTGCCGTCATTCGCATAAAACGAAGCAGTCGATCCGCCAGCATCGGTCACATTGAAATAACCTGTCTGCATTGCACCATCATTGGCTGGATCAAGCCAATACCAATAGCCCCCGCTTTGCAGCCAGCCAGTTTGGTGTTTACCGTTTTTTCCGTAATACCAAACTCCAGACGACTCGTCTCGTTGCCAGCCATCTTTTATGACGGAAGAATTATCAGGTTGCAAATCATCGGAAACCACAGAAGAAAAAACCGCTTTTGACTCAATACTCTGAGCCTCAACGGAATCCTGTGCAAACGCGACATTCGCACTCAGGGGCAAGCAGCAAGCAGTGATTAATGACGCAGCAGCACAAACAAGCGTGGCCTTCTTTTCGAATCGATACATAAGCGACCCTCCCAGATATCTTATTTATTTATTTTAATCCACATTCCAAGATTGATTTTCGTTACTGTCTGTTCAGTCTATATAGATTAATATATTAAATTGAACATAACGTTCAATCATTCTATTCTTTCCCTAAGCAATGAACATCTTAATTGGAGGCCTGCAGTGGAACTGACCAAGCGTAACTTTACAGTTCTATACGAATACTTAAAGAACCCATATGCCAGCCAGCGAGAAGTCGCCGAGCGCACCGGCCTTTCACTTGGATCAGTAAACGCAGCAAATAAAGAGCTTACGAATGAGGGCCTTCTCGAATCGGACAGCCTAACCGACAATGGTTACGAAGCACTTCACCCCTATAAGGTTGAAAACGCAGTGATATTAGCTGCGGGGCTTTCGAGCCGCTTTGCTCCTATTTCGTATGAAAAGCCCAAAGGCCTTTTAAAAGTACGTGGTGAGATTCTCATTGAGCGTCAGATTAGGCAGCTGCAAGACGCGGGTATCAGCAATATCACCGTCGTTGTCGGCTATAAAAAAGAGTATTTCTTCTATCTTGAAAGCAAGTTCGGCGTTTCGATTGTCGTCAACAACGAATACGCATCCAAAAATAACCACGCATCGCTTATGTGCGTAAAAGAGCGGCTTGGCAACACCTACATTTGCTCAAGCGATGATTACCTTCTAAACAATCCGTTTGAAGCATATGTTTGGAAAGCATTTTATTCTGCTCAATATGCTGAAGGCGCCACCAAAGAATGGTGCATTCAAACGGGAGCAATGGATAGAATCACCAATGTTACGATTGGCGGTTCCGATGCTTGGTATATGCTCGGACATGTCTACTTTGATAAAGCCTTCTCACTTGCATTTAAGCAGATTCTTGAAACGGAATATAACAAGCCCGAAACAACGGACAAGCTTTGGGAAGATCTATATATCGAGCACATCAAGGAGCTCGATATGGTGATCAAAAAGTATCCTGAGGGCGAGATTAACGAATTCGATTCTCTTGATGAGCTGCGTGTCTTTGATCCGCATTTTATCGAAAACGTTGACTCCGACATTTTCGATAACATCGAGCAAGTGCTCGGCTGTTCCAAATCAGAGATTCACGACGTTTATCCCCTTAAACAAGGCCTTACGAATCTATCGTGCCACTTTAGAACCAATGATGGAGAGTACGTTTACCGCCATCCGGGAGTCGGAACCGAACTGCTTATTAACAGAAATGGAGAAGTAGCCGCACTTAAAAAGGCCAAGGAACTCGGCCTTGACGATACGTTCATCCATGAGGACCCAAAGCGCGGTTGGAAAATTTCGAAGTTTGTACCCAACGCAAAGCAGCCTAATCCACACGATGCTGCCCAAATGAATCGAATGATGCAGATGTGTCGTTCGCTTCACGAGAGCGGTGCAAACGTCGAAACCGAATTTGACTTCTACCTCGAAGCGAAGCGCTACGAATCACTTCTTCTGGAAAAAGGTCCCATCGACATTCCAGGCTACAGGGAAATGGCCGCCGAAATCGATGAATTGGAGCGCTTTGTTCAGGCCGACAATGCGCCAAAATGCCTTTGTCACAATGACTTCTTCTACCTCAATTTTCTTATCGATGAAAACGACAAGTACTATCTCATTGACTGGGAATATGCTGGCATGAGCGATTACGCGAACGATTTTGGAACTTGCAGTGTCTGCTGTGAGCTTTCCGAAGATGAAGTCGACCGCGCGCTTGATGCATATTTTGGGCGCAGGGCAACAAACAACGAAATTGCGCATAACTATGCGCACATTGCCCTTGCAGGATGGTGCTGGTACCTCTGGTCTCTTCTGAAAGAAGCCGAAGGCGACTTCGTGGGCGAATGGCTCTATATCTACTTCAATTACGGTGCCAAATACCTTAAAAAGGCACTGGAGATCTATCGGAAAGGTGAGTAACGATGCAATTCGGCTTTTTTAGCGGTCTTCTTTGGGGCCTTGATACAGTAATTCTTGGAATCGGCTTGGCGCTTGCGCCCTATATTGGATCGGCGGAAGCGCTTGCATGCGCCTCCATTGCGGGATCCTTTCTCCATGATGCCTTCTGTGCAATCTGGCTCTTTGGCTACATGGGAGTCCGAGGCAGACTGAAAGACACGCTCGCTGCACTTAAAACTCGTTCGGGCAAGGTCGTCATCGCCGGCGCTCTACTCGGTGGACCTATCGGAATGACCGGCTACGTATTGGCAATTAATAACATCGGAGCTGCCTACACGGCAATCATCTCCGCCTTCTATCCCGCAGTCGGAGCATTCCTTTCCTTCGTGCTGCTGAAGGAGAAAATGGGCAAAGGCCAGATTCTTTCCCTTCTCGTTGCTCTTTGCGGCGTAATGACGATGGGCTATCTATCGGCCGGGTCGAGTGAGATTGCAAATGCCCCCCTCGGCTTACTCGGGGCGGTGCTTGCCGTTATTGGATGGGGATCCGGAGCGGTGTTGTGCGCATGGGGAATGAAAGATGATGCCGTTGATGACGAAACGGCTTTGCAAATCCGCGAAACTACAAGTGCACTTGTTTATGGAGTGCTCGTACTCCCCCTCTTCGGAGCATGGCATTTCACGTTGGGCGCTATCCCAAGCATGCCCACATTGATTATTGCACTCGCCGGACTCGCAGGAACTGCATCCTATCTGTTCTATTACAAGGGCATTGCGGCAATCGGAGCAGCGCGTGCGATGGCTCTGAATATCTCCTATTCGGCATGGTCAGTGGTCTTTGGCCTGATCTTGCTTGGAACAATTCCCGACATGGCATCCGTAATCTGCTGCGTTGTAATTGTATGCGGAACAGTTTTGGCAGCCAGTAACTGGGACGAACTATTTGGACGTAAGAAGACGGCGTAGCTAGATTAACAAAGTAGCAAAAGGGGAGAGCTCGTCGAGCTCTCCCCTTTTAGCATCATGGCTATTCAATTACCACGGCCTGGCTATCCATCTGTTGCCACGTGCCGAAGAACACTTGGGCATTTCGCGTAACATTGCCGTTAATCGAATCCGAAAGATAGACAATTCCCTGCTCGTCATCATAGCCTTTAAGGACTACGGCATGATTACCGCCCCACAGACCATAGGAATGCCCGTTATACCAACGCGCAGCATAACGGCCTCCTGGCCAACTTCCCCATTCGGTATTCCACATCTCAACAGGTTGACCACAGGTCAGCCTGTTCTTAATGGAAGAAATTGACGAGAAAGAAACGTCTTTTGCCTGCTTGCCACTTCCAGCAGCACGCAGAAAGTTATTACCAGCAATAGTAATCGCAGGTGCGACGCATCCCATGAGACCCCCGCTGCTACGCCTTGGATTGCCATCAAAAGCGGTAACAAAATTGCCATTGCTTCCCTTGGGCAAATAGTAATCCGCAATAATCGTCTTACCTAAACCGAAACCATAGTAGTTAAGCAAGTTTGTAAGGGCAACCGACTCACAGCCAGTAGGAAGTTCCGGGTACTGCGAATAGCACGGGACATCGACCCAGGCGCCAACCATT
>OIEF01000498.1_pt1 | contig 16666 bp, 19 predicted proteins | sample 1581721 | NCBI WGS metagenome assembly OIEF01 (sample SAMN01760908, study PRJEB22395) | human gut metagenome
TCTGGCTGTGGTCGTATGCCGTCTTGCCGCGGTCGCCGCGGTAGGCGGTGCTCGCAGTCTCGCCGATGGCGAGGTCGTTGCCGATGACGGCGTAGGTCGTCCCGCTCCAGCGGTACGTCTTGTTCTGGTGCTCGCCTTCGCTCAGGATGACGTAGATCTTGTCGGACTCAGGTGTCAGGGCGGCGCCGCCGGAGGTCTTACTCAGCCAGTCGGCACCGAGGGCCGTGGCGCCGGTGCGGATGTAGGCGTCGACGACGTCGTCCACATAGCTCGGGAGCTGGTTGGCCGGCACCTTGCCGCCGCTGTCCAGCTCGGCCACGCCGCCGGCTGCGCCCTTTTCCGTTGCGGGGATCGCGCCGACGTCAGCGGCAGCGGACGGGATCGTCGGCTTGTCGCTCAGATCCTTATAGCCGCCGGAGAAGGCCACGGTCTTGAGGTCGCTGAAGAACTTCAGCACCTTGCCGAGCAGGACGCTCAGCTTCTCGCCAGAGGTGGGCGCCTCACGCTTGGCCGATGCCTCGAAGGCGACGGTCACGTTGGAGCCGTCGCCGTCCGTGTTCAGCTTGCTGGTGTCCTTGGGGTGGACGTGGTCGCCGCGTGCGAACGCCATCTCAGTGCCGACGGCGGCGGTGCCGTTCATCTTCGGCGTAGTCGTGGACGCTGCTGCGCCCTCGGGGATGTCGCCGGAGGTGATAAAGCCGCTGTCGTTCTCGAGCTGCGAGGTCTTGGTCGGCACAGGGATCCATTTCTCACCTGTCCACAGGTACAGCGTCAGGTCGATGCTGTTGAAATAGATCTGGCCGATCTTCGGGTTGGCCGGAGGTGCAGCGAGCGGCTGCATGATGGCGTTTTGGATCTCGTTCTGTGAGAGATCAATGCTTGTCAGGAATTTCACGGGTTTACCTCCTTAGTTGAAGTATGCAGTCCCGGAAAAGGCCGCGCAGAAGGTCAGGCGCACGGTGTTGTCGTCGAGGTAGTCGACCTCCCCGATGACCACAGTGCCGGCGCTGTCGACGACCGTGACGGCGGGCCGCTTTCCGAGGTTGTGGGCGACTGTCCACACCTTCGCTGCCTGCGCCTGCTTGTGGGTGTGGTGCCTGTCGTCCGTGATGCCGAGCTGCGCCGGCGTCATGTCACCGATCAGCTCGTGCCCGTTGATCTTGGGCTTGTTGCGCAGGGCTTCGTAGTTTGAGGCGCTGCCGCCGCCCGTCTCCTTCATAGAGGCGGTCATGGAGGCAGGCGTCTCGGTCATCTTCGCCCCGAAGGTCTCCGCGCTGCCAGAGAACGAGGCGTTGAAGTCGACGCTCACTTAGATGACGCCGTCCTTCAGGATCCGGCTGAGCGGGGCGGTCATAATGTTGCTCGCAAACGCGCGCCCGTCCTCCGTCCTGCCGCGGATCTGCACCTCCACCTGTTGATCCTCGTCGGGAGACAGAGAGCCGAGCAGCAGCGTGTCGGCTTGCGTCAGGCTGACGGTGACGACCTTGTCGGTCGCGTCGACGCCCTCGTCCCCGAGGTGCTTGGTGACTTCCACCTGCTTTGGCGGGGCATAGGTGGCGAGCTGCTGCGTGCGGAATGTTACCCACATGGTCACGAACTCGCTGACGTCGATGTCACAGTTGATGGTGATGGTTGGTGTGGTGCCTCTATACATGGGCGGCCTCCTTTCTGGCCTTTGGCCGGTAGTTTAGCACTCGAGGCGCTGGAGTCCGCTGTTCCAGATGCCGGCCGTCAGGGTGATGCCCGTCAGGTCTGCAAACGTGATCTGGAAGGGGTTGGTCGTGATCTCGCTGAAAACGGCGTCCCACAGCGTTGCGATCTTGCTGGTGTTCTGGCCGACCGCGTTGCTCAGGTCGTTGACCGATGCCTCGGCAGCCTGCGCGATTGCGATGGCCTGCCGGGCGAGCGCCAGAGCCTCCTCGGCCGTAGCCTGCGCGCCGAGGGCGATGGCCTTGTAGGTCTCGTAGTCCTCTTTGGTGGCATAGGCGTCGGCGGGGATGTAGGCGGTCACATTGGTGGCCGTGCCGATCGCGGTGACGATGTCGATGGTTTTCTCGACGATGGTGGCGCCGCCGGAGGGCGGGATCCACTCGGCCAGATCGCCGCAGTTGCCGTAGCAGTACAGCACCTCGCCCACGTCCTCGTCGGGATCGTCCGCATAAAGGCCGAGCTCGCGGTAGTAAAAGCCGTCGTTGGTCTGGTCGTTGGTGAACACGCCGCCCACGGTGACGGTGCCGTCGCCGTTCACGACGCATTTGGTGATGTCGATGGTCGCCTTCGGGCTGACCACGCCGGTGAGGGAGCGGGGCGTCTGGCCCTCCTCGAGGTAGCCGTCGCCGAGGACGATCTTGGTGTAGTTGATCTGCTTGCCCGCCACGCCCTTCGCCAGAACGAGAAGGCCCGCGGCGGTGATGTCGTTGTTGATAAATGCAGCCATGTCTATCTCCTTTCCTTAGTCTGAGATGACCGCCGCGTCGGTGCCGATGCTGACGGTCTCGCGGTTGTTGTCGTGGACGACGGCCCCGTGGTAGAGGTGGATCTCGTCTGTCCCCATGACGTGCCGCTCCTCGCCGTGCTCTCGCACGGCCATCCCGGCATAAAGGAACATCTCGCCGGTCAGGCAGATCAGGATCGCGTCGAGCCATGCGCTGCGCCGCTTCACGGTGCGCAGCAGCGAGAGGAACAGGTCGAGGTTTTCGTTGACGAGTCCCGGGTTGTCGCTCAGCACTTTGAAGTGGTAGGGCTTGCCGCCGTACTGATACCACTCCCTGACCTCCCCGGTGCCGAAGTAGTCGGCGATGATCTGCGCCACGGCGTAGGGGGTACCGAGCTTGGCATAGACGCGGTCGCTGTTGCGGATGACGGCCCGCTTGGTCTCGATGGGCGCGGTGCTGTCATACCACTGGATGTTCAGCTCCCACGCCATTTCGTCGAGCTCTGCGTCGCTGAGCTGGTCGATCTTGTCCCACCTGCTCAGGAGCTTCAGGCGTGCATAGGCGTCGCGGCTGATGATGTCGCAGCCAGTGGCGAGGCCCTTGTCGCCGCCGTCCTCCTGCATCCACGCAGGCAGCAGCTTGACCATCTCGGTCTCATTGAGCCGCATTTACACCACCTCGCTCTCGACCTTGTGACTGACAGTCAGGTGGCCGCTGAACTTGGCGACTTGCGTGTCGTCGAGGGCCTTGTAGGTCGGCTTGACGACGTCCACGCGGAAGGCGCCTGTCAGGTTCTCTCCCCACGAAGGCGAGAGGATCCGCTTGCGGAGCTGGTCGGGGTTGATGTCCCGGCCGAGGGCTGCGACTTGCCACTCGTTGTAGCGGTCGATCGCGCCGCCTGTGCCTTCGACGTTGGCGATCACCTCGGCCTCGCTCTCCGGCGTGGTGTAGTACACGATCTCGATGTCGTAGGTCTCGACCTCCGGGGGCACGGCGCTCACTTTGTCAGTGAGCGGCCGGATGTCCTTGGCGTTGACCACGTCCAGCACCTTCGCCAGCATGGCAGCGTCGGGGATCCCGCCGCCTTCCAGCAGGGGCACGATCTTGACGCAGCCCTCCAGCGTGCGGGTGATGATGATGTCGATGCTTTCAGCAGCCGCGAGACTGCCCTTGAGCGTGATGGCCAGCAGGCCGTCGGCGTAGTCGACGGTGTAGTCCGTGTCCTTGACCGCCGCCGTGCTCTGCCCGTGGGCCTTCACGACGAGGGTGTCGGTCAGAAGTGTGCCGCCGCCCTTGAAGGCTTTGCCGTCGTAGACCGTGAGGGTCTCGCTGACGGTTTCCTTCTCGCTGACGGCCTTTGCGTCCACGATGGAGCTGTCGGCCGTCATTACCCAGTAGATGTAAGCCTGTTCAGGGCCCGCGGTGGATCTCTTGGCGGGCGCCAGACGGATCCGCTCGCGGAGGCGGTTGTCGCCCTCGGTGGTGTAGGGCTCGCCGTCATCGCCTCCGGCCGTTTCGGTCAGATTGGTGACGGACTCGATGTAGGGGATCAGGTCGACAAGGGTGGTGATCGTGCCGGCTGCGTAGCCGTTGAACTTCGTGCCGTTGCTCACGGCCGAGGTCGGCACCTCCACAGAGTAGGCGCCAGCTTGCAGCACAGCGATCTCGTCGGTTGCAAAATAGTTTTCGCTGTCCGGCGTCACCTTCGTCCACTTCGGAATGATGATGTTTTTCTCCTGCGGCGTGGAGACGGAGAAGCGCATGGTCGTCTTGGCCGGTGTGCCTTCCAGTCGTTTCACGTCCTGTCGCTCGCCGATGGCGTCCAGCACCTCGCCCCTCGCATAGCGGAGGAGCGTCTGCCGGCCGACGTCGTTGAGGCTGTTGTAGAGGGCAACGAACACGGGCACGAGAGCCTCGCCGAAGATCCGGCGCTCGTCGCCCGGGTAGAGCGGCTCGCCGGCGCCCTTTTCGAGCTCGGTGATGATGGTCTTGTATAGGGTGCTCGCGTCTGTCGTGGTGAGTTTGATGTCCTCGCCGTAGGTGTTTGTCGCGTCGCTCACGCTGTTCACCTCCTTCATGTGATGTTGTCGATGCTGGCCCGCAGCTCGAAGTCGCCGGCCTGAGCGGTCAGAGCCTTCAGGTCGGAGTCACTGAGCTGCACGCGGGGCTCGTAGGTTTCCACGAGGAACTCCACGTCGGCGGCCAGATCGGTCGCAGCGGTTTCGCTCGGCTTGTCGATCAGCGTGCGGTCGATCCCCTTGATGCGCTCATAGGGCACCTCCCCGCGGATGGTCTTGAGGAGGTTCTGCACACAGATCTCGGGCGCTCCGTTGCCGGATGCTTTCATGGGATCACCTCGCTTTACTTGAGCTGTGCGTTGTTGGGTTTCTTCGCAGCTTTGTCGCTGCTGGATGCTCCGACGGTGACGGCGCTCAGACGCCGGCCGACGCCGCCAGAGGACGAGACGCCGGCCGCGGACGAGCTCTTGCTCGAGCCGCCTGCGCCGGCCTTCTTGCTGCTGGCCTCCTCGGCGTATTCCGTCAGGTTGATCGTGATCTTGCCCTTCAGGATCCGGCCGAGGTTGTCGAGTGTGGTGTCTGAGAGGCTGACGCCGGTGAGCTGAAGATTGGCCGGGCCGAAGCGCCGGCCGGCCAGATAGAAGGGGGCGTACTGCCCGACCAGCGACGTCCACGACTCGAACTCTCCCCGGGCGTCGCCGCCCACGGCAGACGCCAGATCGAAGTCGAAGCTCATGCTTTGCAGCTTGAGCGCCTTGGTCTTAGTGGCCGGGGATCCGGCCTTGTCGTCGCTGTTTTCCGTGTCGAGCTCGACGCTGGAGGAGACGCCATTCAGGGCGGCGATCCTCTGGCTGGAGACGCCCCACGTCTTGCCGTTCCATGATGCCATGACGGCCATGTCTATCCCTCCTTACTGCGGGCCAGAAGTGCCGCCTCCCATGCTGTCGGTGTGGGTGTGGCCGGTCAGGCTGATGCCCGTGGCGATCACGTCTGCCGACGGGACGCTGATGCCCTTGTCCTGCATCGTGAGCGCGCCCTTCTTGACGGTGATGTCGCCCGGGACGATACCGTCCCACTCTCCGTCCATGCGGGAGAGGATGATGCCGGTGCCGTCCTCGAACATAGCATAGGCGACTTCTGTTCCGGGGGTCAGGTTTCCCATCTCTCCGCGCAGATACCACGGGATCGTCAGCGGCCGTGTGACCATGCTGTCGGCGGTGCTCGGGAGCACTCTGGCCGTGGTTTTGTCGCCGTTCCTGTCGGCCTTTCCCTCCACGCTGGAGATCTTGCCCTTCTGGATCATTTGGTTGTTGCTGTTCATCAATATCCCTCCAGTGGCTTGCGGAGGTATAGCTTGCTCCGCGTCTTGACGTAGTCGTGCCGGATCCGGCTGATGAAGGCCGTGCCGTCCCACGACTTAACGCCCTCGGTCGCCAGCGTGACCACAGAGCCCGCCGCATAGTCTCGCAGCAGCGAGCCCGTCCAGAGGGTGCCGACGGTCGCGTTTTTGTTGGCGTCCCGGAGGAGGCCCTTGGCGAAGCGGTCTGCCTCGCTCTGGTCAGTCATGCGGAAGGGTAGGATCCGGCGCAGCACCTTGTCGCCGCCGTTCGGGGCTGCGAAGGTGCCGGTCAGACCGCCGTTGACGGCTTCGGCCGAGCCGTAGGCGTTGGCGCCCTCGTCGCGGTACTCGAAGTCATTGGCCGGGGTGATGGTGATGGTGTCGACGGGCTGCTGACTTTCCATGTACGTCTCGTCGTAGACGACCAGCTTGCCGTCATACACCAGAAACGCCGCGCCCTCGAGGGTGCAGCGGTTTTGAAAAAATGCGAAGTCTGCGAGGTTGTTCTGCTCGACGTAGTCGTAAGTCTGGTCGGTGATCCCGTAGGTCTCGAGCGTCAGGCCGTGGCGGCCGGCGATCTCCTGAGCCAGTTGCAGGAACTTGACCTTTTCCCACGATTTGCTCCGCTTATCCTTCGCAGACTGCGGGACGGAATAGGCCCGCAGGGTGATGATGCCGGACTCGGGGACGACGCTCTCGACGAACATTTTGCCCGTCTTGGCAGCGCCGTCCTCGATGGCGATGGTGTCGCCCTTCTTGGGGTTCCACGAGTCCCACAGCTCGCGGGTGTCGTTGAGCTTGAGCAGCAGCTCGTCGCTCTGCTTTTCGGCGTACATATCGTGATAGCAGCGGTGGACGCTGACGTCCGGGTAGATGTCGACGCCTTCGTATAGGATCTTCACGGCGTCACCTCCTCCACGGCGGCAGGGTCTCCGGCGTCTCCACGGTCTCGACGATCGGGATCCGCACAGCCTCGCCGCCCTCGAAGATCAGCACGTCGCTGAGGTCGGGGTTGGCCTCGATGATGGTGCTCGCCATGCGCTCCTCGTTATAGGCGACGAGCGCGATGCTGTCGAAGGTGTCGCCGCCCTGCGCCACATAATCAATAAAGCCGACTGTCTGCTGTGACATAGGCGCCGCCCTCCCTTCTGCTGAGTGCCTCGAGGATGAAGTCGATGAACTCCGGCTCGAGGTCGCGGAGCTTTCGGATCAGGGCGTCCTCGTCGGTGTCGCCCTCGACCTTGATCTGAGGTGAGAAGGACAGGCCGCTCAGGTCATAGACCACAGCCGTGCCCGATCCGCTGCTGATGGGCTCGTAGTCGGCCTCGCTGGATGCGCCCAGCATCCGGCCAGCCTCGGCCCAGTAGGACAGGTTTTGCGAGCGGTACGCAGGGTTGAAGCTGATGACCGCCTCGGTCGGATAGCGCGGATCCTCGCCCGCGATGGACGGGCCACTCGTGAAGCCGCCGGTCGCATAGCCGGAAACGTCGGCGCTGCCGCCGCCTCCACCTCCAAACAGGCCCGCGATCTTGCTGATGACGCCGGAGCCGAAGCTGACAATCTTCGATACCCAGCCGACGATCGTGCCGAGCACGCTTGCGATGGGCTCCAGAATAGCCAGCAGGGGCGAGAGGAGCGGCATGATCGCATTGAGCAGGCTCACGACCGGGGGCAGCAGGGCCTCGATCAGTTGCATCAGCGGAGGCAGCAGCGGCATGATGACGCTGTTGACGATTTGCAGGGCAACCTCCAGCAGCGGGGTGATGACCGGCAGCAGCGCGGCGATCAGGTTCGCCAGCACAGGCAGCACAGTCGAGATGATCTGCGTCAGCATCGGGAGCACGGTGGCAAGGATGCTGGCGATCGGCGGTAGAATAGCCTGAACGATCTGCATGAGCGGCGGGAGTAGCTGCTGTGCGAGGTCGAGCAGAGGCGGCAGGAACGAGCCCACGAGCTGAGCCAGTAGTGGCAGGATGCCCGCAGCCAGCTCCGTGACCATCGGCATGACCTTCTTCAGGGTGTCGCCCATGCCGACGAGGAAGTCCTGCACAAACGGCATACAAGCGTTGAGCGTGTCGGTGATGACCGGGCTGATTTCCTCGAAGGTGTCGGTCAGGATTGGGGCCAACGATGTCAGCGTGTTGGCGATCATCGACGCCATAGGCAGTAGGGCCACTTCGGCCGACCTCTTGACCGCCTCGAAGGCAGAGCCGAGGTCGTTGTACTTGACGTCGTTGATCTGCTGGAGCGCGGCGGCGCCGTCATAGGCTGCGGTCTCGATGTCGCCGAGCACGGGCAGGATGCCCGCCTCCAGATCCTCGAACTGCGAGCCAAACAGTGCGACGCCGATCTCGTTGCGCTTGAGAGGATCCTCGAGCTTGTTCAGAGCCTCGACGGTGTCGAAAAATGCAGCCTGCGCGGTCTCGCCGCCGGCCGCAAAGGCCGCGAACATTTTGTCGGAGTTGAGGCCGAGGCCCTTGAAGGCTTCGGCGCTGCTGTCGCTGCCGTCTTTCGCTCTGATGTTGAACTCCTTGACGGCGTCGGCCACTTTGTCGATGCTGAACAGGCCGGCGTCAGCGCCTTCCACGAGGGAGCCCATGAACTGGTCGGCGCTCAGGCCGAGGGCCGCAAACTGCGCCGAGTATTCGTTCAGGGTGTCGAGCAGGTCGCCGTTTTTGTCTGCGCCGTTCTGTGCGCCGGTGGCGATTAGGCCGTAGGCTTCTTCGGCGCTGATGTTGAAGTTTTTCATCAGAGCCGAGGCGGCTCTGGCGCTTTCACTGATGTCGTAGTCGAAGGTGTCACGCAGCACGAAGCCGGCCGCGGTGGCCTGCTCCAGCGCTTCGCCGGCCAGATCGCTCGCTTTCTGCGTAGCGGCCAGCCCTTCGGCCACGTCGTTGAAGTCCTCGCCGAGGTTCTGCGCGTAGATGTTTTTTACACTCTCGCCCAGCGCGTCCAGCTCGTCGCCGGTGGCGCCGGTAGATGCGGAGAGCTGGTTCATGGCTTTGTTGTAGTCGTCGCCCAGCTCTGCCAGATACTTCCCGGCCTCGACGACCGCCTTGCCCGTCGCCACAGCGATGCCGCCCACGGCAGCACCGACGGCAACGGCCTTCCAGTTTACTTTGTCGAGGTGTCCCGCGACGTTGTCCATCGCCTTCCCGAGGGAGGGGTCGATGGTGCCGGCGAAGCTGACGACGGCCTGCATGATCTTGTTTTTGCCTGCCATCAGTGTCACCTCCTTCTGTATTTCCTGAAGTTATTCCGGGGCATTGAGGCGGCCTTGTCGCGTTGCCGCTTGGCCTCCTCGGCTGCCTCGTAGTATTCCATCAGGAAGTCGGTCAGGCGTTCCCGTCGGAGCTCGCCGACTGAGGTGTGGAAGGCTCGAGAGTAGTCTCGGACGAGCTCTCCGAGCCGCTTTCCTCGGATTGTGCCGCCGACCTCGCCGTAGTAAAATTTCGGCCGATCCTCATAAGCTCCATGACGTCGGGGCCGCTGATGCGCTCGAGGTCGCTGACGTCGATGTCGCTGTTGACGGCGACGATCGCCATCATGGCGAGATAGGCGTGCAGGGAGTAGTCGAGCTCGCAGGCGCCGGCGCTGCCGCCGCCCTTATTGGAGGTCGCGCGGAGCTTGCGGGCCTCAGCATCGGCAAACATTCCCACGGTGATCGCGTCGGTGTCATAGGTCAGAGTCTTGACCTTTTTGCCGTTGATGGTGATGGGGTTCTGGAGTGTCAGCTTTTCCATGTGTGTCTCCTTTCGATAAATAGAGGGCGCCGCCCGGAGGCGACGCCCTTCTTGTTACAGGACGCTGCGGATGTCCTTGGCGTAGTCGACGCCGCCGACGCGCATGATGGTGTTGAGCTGGTCGATCAGCCAGTATTCGTTGCCAGCGACGAAAAGCTGGTAGCGGCTGACGGCCAGCGCGATCTCGTTCTCGCTGGCGTTGCCGGGATCCACGTTTAGGCCGGGGATGCCCTTGGAGACGCAGCGGAGGAACGCCTTGCAGCCTTCGGTCTTGGTGGAGCCGTCGGAGAGTTTGACGTCCTGCGCCCAGCGGATCTCGATGGTCTTGCTCGTCAGCTTGACGAGGCTGCGCAGGCCGAGGTCAATGCCGATCTTGGTGATGGACGCCTCCATCGCCTCGATCTGGCCGGGCAGCGGCGCCGTGTAGGTTCCCATCGCCTTGAAGTCAGCCGTCACAAGGTTTACGGGAGGCAGGGCGATGGTCACGTCCTTGGCGGCGAGAACGCCGTCCACATAGACGGTATCGGCGAGGATGGGGCCCTTCAGGTCGAGCCACAGGTTTGCCATTACTCGTCACCTCCTTCGTAGTAGACGGAGAAGCCCGCGTCGGTGTAGGCGACGTAGACGCTCGCAGACTTGAGGGGCGGGGTCGGGGTGACGGCGATGTCCCAGCGGAAGTCGCCATTCATCACGTCGGTGGTGCTGTTCTCGCTCTCGAGGAACAGGATCACAGGGGATCCGAGCAGCGCGCCCATGCTGACATAGCCGTCGAGCTTCTCCTGCTCGCGGTTGATGATGCGATCCTTCAGCGCGCGGGTCATGGGCTCGTCGATCTCCGGGCTCCACTCGCGCTGGAAGTCGTTGGTGATGTGCATGAGCATCCGCATGGAGACGTCGAAGATCGCGCGGGGATCCACGTCTGCGCCGTAGGTGTAGGCAGCCGTATGGTCGCCCCACAGTACCCATTCGCCGCCCCATGCCACGGCGGTGCTGATGCCGTTCTGCGTCAGCTCCTTGCCGCTCTGCTGGTCGAAGCCGCGGTTTTTCGCGTTGGCGCCGAAATACTGCTTGATGACGGGGATCGCCTTGTTGCCGCAGGTCTCCATCGGGACGCTGTTGTGGCTGAAGTCGGCACGCATGAGCTCGACCACGGCCAGCGTGCTCAGGTGGAACACGTTGCCGAGGTTGTCCACAGCCTGCGGCCAGTAGACCTTAGAGCGCTCGCCGGTGAAGGCGTTGGCCTTCTTCCATGCGATCGCCTTGGTGATCGTGTCGACCGCCTGCGCGGTGCTGTCCACGAGGGGCAGGTCGGCCACGACGAAGGCGTCCCAGTGGCCGTTGATCTTCTTGCAGGTCGTCAGCATGGCGTTGTAGACGGCAGGGCTGTGACTCCAGCCGGGGGCCGCGATCAGATTGCAGACCGCGAACTGCTCGGGATAGAGCAGCGCGATCGCGCTCAGGCCGCTGTACTCGCCGGAGGAGGTGACGCCGCCGATGATGTCGCTGTCTGCGATCTCAGAGTCGTCCACCTCGCTGAAGCTGGCCGTCAGGCTGCCGGCGAGCTGCGCGTCGTCCTTCAGGCTGGTGATGATGACCGTGCCCTTGGTGAAGTTATAGTCCACAGCGTAGTCGGTGCCCTCGACGTAGTTGCCGCTGTCATTCTTTGCGATGGTCAGGGTGTCGAGGATGATCTTGTCGCTGGCGAACTCGGCGCGGCCGCCGGTGAAGGTGAGGGTCTTGGTGGTGGCCGTCTCCTTGCGGTGCTTGCCCGCGGAGGGGTCGAGCACATTGATGACGTAGATCGGGCCGATGTTCCCGAGGGTGTTGTTGAAATGCGCGTGCACGGCCTCGCACAGGGTAAAGGTGCCCCAGTCGGACGAGTAGCCGATCTTCTTCTGAGCGTCGACCAGACTGGTGATCTTGATCGGCGCGTTGATGATGCCGGCCTCGCCGAAGCCGCGCACGAGGTTGACGGGTGCCGTGCCGATATAGACCGGCGTGGTGCCCGCCTGCACGGCGCTCTGTGCCACGGTCTCGCCGATGTGGCCGTAGGCGCCGTAGAGGTATTCGTTTGCCATCTGCTTATCCTCCTTTGCATGAAATTAGAGCAGCCGAGTGGCTGCCCTTAAAGCAGGTGTTGGTAGCTTTTCGGGTTGCGGGTCAGGGTCTCCTCGACGGAGAACTCAGCCCATGCAAACCAGTACGGGTAGAAGTCGGGAACGGCGTCTTGCTCCGTGACGGGGCCGAAGGTGATGCCCTTCTCCTTGATGACGCGGAGGTCGCCGAGGTACTCGGCGTTTTCAATCAGCCGGAGAGCTGTGTCCACAAAATTCCATGCGTCACGCCAGCCCTCTCCGTTCTTCACGAAGTAGGAGGCCGCCGCCTCGTTGTATTGCTGGATGTAGGTGCCGCTGCCGTCGCCCTTCGGCTTGAAGATGTCGGGCCCGTGGTAGCCGGGATCCCACGCTGAGAAGCAGAGCCGGATCTTGATGTCTCGGGCACTCTGGAGCAGGTCGTCGTCGCCCTGAACGATCTGCACGCAGACCGACGGGATCGGCGCGGCGATGTTCGGGGGCGTCCTGTCCTTCGATGGTACGAAAAGCGAGAACGCGGCCGGGTTTACCAGCTTGTATGGGTAGGAGGCGTCCGTTGCGTTGTCGTCGGGGAGCTTCAGCTTGACCAGAGGGCAGACCTCGGCGGTCAGCCAGTCCCGGACGGTTTCGATGCTGTTGACGATGGACATGGGGCACCTCCTACATGGTGACAGTCTGGCCGAGGGCCACGGTGGCGATCCCCATGTCCTCGCTCCAGTCGTTGACGATGTACTCGCGGCCGTCGACGTTGAGCCCTTCGCCCGCCGGGCGCCGAGCGGGCAGATCCTCGACCGCTGCGTAAAGCAGCAGAGAGGACTCCGCGACGCTCAGCTCTTGCCCCCCTTGGCGTTCCTTCAGGGCGTTGTCGTCCAGCACGGCGGCGATGGCTCTGCCTTCGACGGTGTGCTTCTCACCGAACTCGTCGAGATTGAGAAACGTGCGCCGACGGTCAGCCTCGACCATCGCCTTGAAGCTGAAGGCCATCAGACGGGATCGGCGGCGCCGATCTGAGGGGGCTCCTCGTCGTCGGCACCGTCATCAGGCTGCTCGGCCTTGGTGGCCTCGATGGCAGCGATGACGTCGGCCTTCTTGCGCATAGCAGAGGCGTCCACGCCATAGCGCGTGGCCACTTCCTTCAGCTCGTCGAGCTTCATGTCCTCGTTGTACTCAGGGGCCTCGTCGGCCGCGGTGTTGGTGCTGGCAGGCTCGTCGGCGTCGTCGCCGGGAGCGGGTGCGGGCCGCTCGGCAGTCTCGCCCAGCTCGCCGATGTACTTGGCGACGCCTTCCTTCACCAGACGGGCCTCCAGCTCGTCGTCGAACTTCTGAGGGCCATCTGCTTCAGTGATGGGGATCACCTTGCGGCCGTTATAGTAGCCGAAGGTGCCCTTGATGATCTGGATCATGCTCTGCTCCTTTCTGCTGCGCTCAGTCCGTCAGGACGTCCGCAACGATGAACGGGTTCTTGTTGTTGGGGATCATCAGCGGGCGGCTGGAGATGGTCAGCGTGCGGCTGTTGCCTTCGGCGCTGCTCACATACTTCGGCACGCGGCGGCCGGCGTAGGTGTGGAACTCGCCGTCGCTCTGCTCGACCTGAGAGACGGCGCCGTAGGCGGTGCGGCCAGCGCCGGGAGCGGTGAGGACGCACTTGCCGGACGGGATGTAGAGCTTGTCCTTGCCCTCGTCGTCGGTGTAGGTCAGGTCGTAGGAGATGACGCTGATGATGCGGCCGAGGACGTTCAGACGGGCCACGATGGCGGCGCCGTCAGGCAGCAGCTCAGGCTCCACGTTGCCGATCTCGATGCGGCGGTTGTCGAGGAGCTTCTGCACGGCTGCGTCGTTGATGATGGTGTCAGCCACGTCCGGGGAGCAGACCAGATCAGAAGCGCGGAGGCCGCGCTTGGTCAGCATACGGATCATGGCCTCCAGATCCTTCAGGATCTTGCCGCCGGTGGCGTCCCACTTGGCCGTCGGGGTGTAGGTCGCGGGGTTGCTGGCCTCGGAGTAGAAACGGATCTCCATCTCGTCGGCCTTGTCGACGTCGTCGGCGATGTGCTTCATCACGCAGCCATTGGTCAGCATGGTCTCGGCGGCCATCGCTTCTTCGCGGTTGGTGATGAGCTCGCCCAGCTCGTCAGCGTCGCGCAGGATGAGGGTCTGCTGGCGCTGCTCAGGGGTGAGCTGAGAGTAGAGAGCCTCGCCGAAGCCACGCTTGCGCAGCTCGTCGAGGGTCAGGACGCGACGGGGAGCCACGAAGGGCGGGGTGTAGCGTTCCATATTGTAGCCGGCGCGCAGGACGGTGACGCCGCCCTTGCGAGGGGCCACGAAGGGCGCCAGCTTCTTGCTGCCGTCACGGAACTCGACGAGCACGTCGTCGGTGGCGAAGATGTCGCTCGCGTCGTTGGTGGGGAAGTAGCGGTCACGCAGGAAGGTCGCAGCAGGGGTGAGCTGCTGCACGGCCATGAGCAGCGTGTGGGTGTCGTAGAAGTTAAAAGGCATTTTGTTGTCCTCCTTCTCTTAGTATTCGATGGCGTCGGAGAGCAGGATGCCGGCCTTGCGCAGCTCCTCCTCGTCGGTCGCCTTCAGGGTGTAGCCGCTTGCGACGGCCAGCTTGTTGCGGGCGAAGTGGCCGGTGCGGTAGGCCAGCACAGTCACGTCCGCGGTGGTGCCGACTTCCACGTCCTCGGCGAGGATGCAGTTGGCGGTCAGGGTTTCGTTGGTGGTCGCGGTGGAGCCGAGGATCACCAGCTTGCCGTCGCCGGCGGTGCCGGCAGACAGGGCCAGCACGGTGCCGCGCTTATAGGTGGCTGCGGCGGTGGCCTCCTTGCGGATGGTCACGGTGCACACGTCAGCGACGGGCTCGTTGGCAACGATCAGGCCGTCATAGCCGACGCTGCCGAGGTTTTCGTCCAGTCTCTTGCTCATTACTTCTTACCTCCGTTCTGAGACTTGGTGGAGTTGTAGAGGCCGACGATGGCGTCCACCTTTGCCTTGTCGTCGTTTTCGCTGCCTTCCTCGCCGCCGTTAGGGGCAGCGCCGACGCCGGCAGCGCCGGACTCGTCGTTGTCAGCCTTGGCGTCCTTCAGGTGCTTGGCACCGAGGGCCGCCTGCTTCTGCATAGCCTTGAGCGCGAGCTGCTCAGCGGTGCAGGGGGTCTCGCCGTACTTGGCGTCCCTGACGAGCTGCGCGTCGCCCACACTTGCGGCGATGCTGTCGATGGCCTCGATGCGGGCGCGTTCCTGCGTTCTGGCAGTTTCGGCCGCCTGCTGCTCGATCTGAGCCACGACGTCGGGGTGCTGTGCTCTCATTTCTTCGAGGGTCATGGTCTTGTTGTCCTCCTTCTTGGGGCCGTCGTTCTTGGCGGCCGCGTGTTTATTTCCAGCCGCAGGGGCGGCGTGGATGCTGTTGTCGATGGGGATCGTCCCCGGGATGTGTCTGAAGCCCTTGACGTCGTGCCGGATGCCGGCGACGAGGAGCACCTTCTTGTCGGCGCTCAGGGTGACGTCGGGGCCTTCGTCTGTGAGCAGGGTGTCGGCAAAGCCGTTGTCAATGGCCTCCTGCCCGACCATCCACGTCTCGCGGGTCATCATGCTGCGGAGCTGGTCGACCTCGATGCCGGTCTTGGCGTGGTAGATCTCCGCGATGGCCCGCTCGCTCGCGTCGAAGTCCTTCTGGAGCTTCTTCAGGTCTGTGAGGGTGTAGTAGTCGTAGAGCAGCCCGGCGACGCCGTGGATCATCACCATGCTGCCGGGATAGACCTGCACCTCGTCACCTGCGCAGGCGATGACACTGGCCGCGCTGGCCGCGATGCCTTCCACGACGACGACCTTGTGGCCGGTCAGGCCCTTGATGGCGTTGTGGATGGCGATGCCGGTGTAGAGGTCGCCGCCGCAGCTATTGATCTTGATGGTGATATTGCTCTTGCCCTTGACGGCCGCGAGATCCTCCATGAAGCTCTCGGGCGCGATGTAGAGGCCGGGCTCGGGCTCGCCCGTCCACCAGTCAACAGGCTGACGGCTCACGACGTCGCCGTAGAGGGTGATCTCGCCCTCGTCGTCGCCGATGCTGGCGACGTTCCAGAACTTGATCGGCGTGCCCGCAGTCTGAGGCCCGGCGCAGAGCCGGGGAGTGTTATGCGTTCTCATGCTTGTCTCCTTCCTTGATGCTTTTGATGGTCTCGGCGACGATCGCCTCCCGCAGAGCTGCGGAGATCGTGCCGCTGGCCGCTGTGCTCTGGTCGACCTGCCCCTGCGCTGCGCGCAGCTTCTCGTTTTCCCGAGTGAGCTGGTCGACGTTGGCGTCCCACTGACCGCCGTTGAGTCGGATGGTCGCCTGCTCTCTGGTCGTGATGCCTTCGCCGATGGCGAGGATCTCGGCCGTGATCTCCTTCGTCGGGTCGAGCTGTCCCTGAGAGGGGCCGATCCACTCGGCGCCGAGGTATGCGGCGCGGATCGCCGGATCTGCGAAGAAGCCCGGGGCGCTGATGCGGCCGCGGGCGACGGCTTCAGAGAGCCAGATCTCATATACCGGCGTGCAGAAGTCATCGACAAACCACTTGCGCCTCATGCGGAACGCCTTCCACGCCTCCATCAGGGCGGCACGGCTGGCGCTGTACGAGCTGTTGAAGCTCTTGAGCAGAAGGTCGGCCGGGATCTCGAGCGCGGCGCCCACCTGTTCACAGATGGCGCGCAGGAAGGTGTTGAAGCCACTGGCCGGCCGCTTGGGGTCTGCAAAGGTCACGTCCTCGCCGGGCTCCATGATGTTGATCTGGCCGGGGCCCATCTCGTACTCGTTAGGATCCCGGCTCACCTCCGGCAGGCTGCTCCCGACCTCGTTGAACGGGTTGTCGCCGGCGCCTGCCTCGGTCTTGATGAAGGCCGTGAAAAACGACTCGACGACCGCCGCAGTCAGCTCGCTCTCGGTGTAGCGGCGAAGCTGGAGCAGGGGCTCGATGACCTGCGCGAGATAGCTGACGCCGCGGTATTGATCCGGGCGCTCGCTCTCCATGACGTGCAGGATGTTCGGCAGGCCAGTCCGCTCG
>OIEF01000530.1_pt1 | contig 15965 bp, 12 predicted proteins | sample 1581721 | NCBI WGS metagenome assembly OIEF01 (sample SAMN01760908, study PRJEB22395) | human gut metagenome
GATTCTTTGTGTAATAAATTTGAAGAGCTTAAAGACAGTAAGGAAAAGATGTACAATGAACCTTTTTCTCAAATAGCTGAATTATATATCAAGCAGATTGATGATATTGACAAAAGGAATTACTTTGTTTCCAATTTTACCGATGTGAAAATCCGAGAGAAAAATAAGATTGACTTTTTAAAAATTGAATGGCCCTACATTTACACACTAAATATTGATGATGCAATCGAAAAAAACAGTAAATTTAATCATACTATCTGTTGTAATAATGAGAATGTAATTGAATCTGTCTTTGACGAGTTTAATTGTGTTATTAAATTACATGGTGATGTGAATAATTTAATTAATTATGGAAATTATAATTCAATTATTTTTTCAAGTAAACAGTACGCAACAAGTTTAGAAAGTAACAAAGTCCTTTTAAACAAATTAAATCATGATGCTTTATACCAAAACTTATTGTTTATAGGATGTAGCTTAAATGACGAAATTGATATATTAACTGTTCTTCCAGATGAGCGTTGCGAATGCGTTACGAGCAGATACTTATGTTTTGTAGGAGAACCTACTAAACTTGAAAGCATGAAGTATGAAAGTTTTGGAATTACTCATATAGTTAAGTTTAATTCTTATGATGATATTTATCAGAAAATCTATAAATCCTGGGTTGAAACTCAAAAAATAGCTACTGACGATTTAGATAATTATAAAAGTTTTATTGTTGAACAATCAGATGACTCGTTTGAAACAAATAAATCTTTTTTCTTATATGGTAAAAGTTTAGTAAACAAAAACAAAATTATACTTCCTCACTTTTTTATTAGTCGTGAAATAACAAAAAATATAATAACAGATATAGAAAAATTTAATTTACAATTTGTAATCGGAAGTAGCTATTCAGGCAAGACTTACATTTTTTACGATATTGCTACCAAAATTAAAGATCAAGACATATTTATTTTTGAAACCAAAGACAGAATTTCTGATAAAGCATTTATAAATTTATTAAACAAGGAAAATTCCATATTCTTATTTGATAGTAATTCATTATCCATAAATCAAATAGAACTGATTATGAAAAAATTATATTTACTAAAAAGTAATAACAATAAGGCAATAATTTTTTCGTTAAAAGGCAACAGCGAACTATTTGGTTTAATTAGGCTATTAGAAGATGATAAGATAATCAATAAGCGTAATTTTTCTATAAAAAGTGTAGATAATAAATTTTCAAGTGATGAAGCCAAAAACATAAATTCAAAATTAACTGGTACTGGTATTGGTATAATCAATAAAAGTAAAACTATATTAGATAATATACTTGATTTAAACAGTAACAATAGAATATCTACAAGTAATAAATTCAATAAAATTCAGCTGTCATTTGATACTGAAAAGCAAATTGCTACATTAATAATATTAGCAATTGAGAAAAAAGTCTATTCATCTCAAGTTTTAAAATTTAATATATTGAGTGAAATTTATAATCAAAAATCAAGAGCATATCCATTAATAGATCTTGAAGAAACTTGGAATTTTGAAATAAGCGCTAGTGATAACTCCCCTCAAAAATATGTAGTTAATGCGGAATATTGGCTATATAAACAACTGGAATTATTTTCAGAAAACGCTGAACACCATAAGATTATTGTTAATGCTTTTAAATATATAGTTTCAAAAATAATAGAAACAGAAGGAAAACCAGATATATTAAAGTACAATAAGCAATCTTATAAAAAATTTATTTTATTCGACAATATTAATATGATTTTTAGGATTTATGGAAGAGATAGTTTAGTGCTTATTTCTAAGATATATGAAGGATTAAATTGCTACTTATCTAATGATCCAAATTATCTTCACCAAAGGGCAAAATGTTATATAAAATTGGCTTCCAGTGAAAGTGGTTATGATAAAAAAATCGAATTGTTTGAAAAAAGCCATAGAGATGCTAATCTAGCTTATCAAATATTTGAACAAAGGTATCATGAGTGTGGTAATAATAAAATTTTAATATCTTTAGCTCATGTAGAATACACACAAGCTGTGATTTTGTGTCATAAATGTAAGATAAATGATTACCAAAATGTCGATGATAACACTACAGCCATACTAACATTAGATAGTGCACTTGCTTCTCCACATAATTCATATGATTATGCAAAGAAGGATTATATTAATTATGATAACGTGGTTCAGAAACTTTTTGATAAAGCTATGCTCGACAGTTCCATAATAAAGGATGAAGCAAAAAACAGCGTAGAAAACTTATTTAAACTACTAAAGGAAAATTGATGCCTATCCATATGTTTTGTTTAGTCATCTAAATCAACTAATTATTATCTTTACAATTCAAGAACTCGAAATTCAAATTAACGAATTCCGAGTTCTTTATTTTTATGATATAAAAGATATAAAAATAGATAATTAATACCAACCTGCTTTTCTAACAAGAACTTTCTTATCCCAGTTATCATTTGCAGATACTTCCTCGTCGTAAGCTGGAGTGATTGTTTCTGTATAAGCTTCTCTCCAATGACCGTCTTCTACTGTTTTTGTGCCTGTCTGTACATATTCCTTCTCATAATGATAAGAACCCTTACCACCGTGATCTGCCTCCCACTCCAAATGATCTAACAGAGTGTTAGAGTCAGGTAACTTTTTACCGCAGTCATTGCATACATTGCAACCTACCCAACCATATACTGGTTCCTCGTGAGTACCTGTTACAATCCATTCTCTATCGTGATGTTTTGTCACAGCATCGTGATGCTTATAATACTTATATTTCTTAGCTGCTGTTGTTTCAGTCTTTGATGACTCACTTGGCTTAGACGCTGGCTTCTGATTATTACTTGAAGAGTTGCTTGGCTTAGCTGGCTTCTGATTATTACTTGAAGAGTTGCTCGGCTTAGATGCTGGCTTCTTGTCGTTATCAGATGTATTTGTCTTTGAAGTATTGTCTTTCTTTGATGATGTGTTTTCTTTCTTTTCGGTGTTACCATTGTTGCTGTTGTTTTTGTTAGATACTGTAGTTTTTACATCGTCAACCTTGACTGTAACTGTCTTACCGTCATCGGTTTTTACTTCTACCTTACCGTCTTTTACTTCGACTTTCTTACCATTCTTGTCTGTGATGTTGCCGTCTTTGTCGACCTTGATTTCACCCTTGTCTACCAAATCTTTAACTGCCTTTGGTACTGTTACCGCAGGGACTGTAGTTGCCTGTGCAGTGGTCTGAGCAGAAGTTGTTGCGGTCGGAACTTTGTCACTTTTACAACCTGCAAGAAGACTTGTGCCGACTGTTGTGCCTGCAAAAAGTAAGGTCATACCGCAAGCCATAGCTATGACTTTTGTCTTAACCGCTGTAACTGCACCTGTCTTAACCGCAGTTGCGGTACTCGATTTTACCGCTGTTGAAACACCCTTTGAAGCCACAGTTACAAGGCTTTCTCCGTTTGGAAGTGTGATTTTTATGCTCGGAACGCAAAGGCTCTTTGCTTCTTCCTTGAAAATAGTTGTAAAGAAAGGTACAACAACAAAACCGTGAAGCTTGTCACCGCTTTTGTTTTCGTAATCTTCAATTGCAGTTTTCATCTTTGCCCTTGAATAATTGAGCCTTGAAAGCACAGTACCCCTTGAACATTCAAAGACTTCTGCGATTTCATCAACAGTCATTTCATTAAAATAGTGCATAATCACTGTCTGATACTGAACATCGGACAGTACTTCCTGCATAATCGAAAGAATAATTTCTCTCTTTGCCTTGTCTGAAATGTATTCTTCGGGAATTGATATACGCTCGTCAACTATTGCCTGATTTTCAAAAATTTCATCGTCCAGTTGGATTTCACCTTTACCTTTCAAATAATTTTTGCACTTATTAACGGCAATTCTGTTAAGCCAACTTCTGATTTGTGATGATTTTTCCAAAGATTGGATTTTTAAAAAAGCCGTTATGTAAGTTTCCTGCATAATGTCCTGTGCAGTTGTTTCGTTCTTTAAAAAGCTGATACAAGTAAACCACACTTCACGCTCTGTAAGCTTGTAGAGCTTTTCAAATGATTTGTTATCTCCCTTTTTAATTTTCTCTACTAAGTGGGAAATGTTCATAAAATAACCTCCTCTCATTTCCTTTCATAATATAGACAATTTAAAACGGCTTTTGATTTTATAAAATCCGAAAAAATTTTAAAATTTTTCAAATTTTGTCGATTTTTTTAAAAAGCAAATATTTTTCGCATAAAACAAAAAGTGCGTAGCTGAAGCTACGCACGAAAAATACATAGCTTTGATTGTTGCGACACAATATTTCACTTATAAGGTGTGAAAAGTAAAGCCTGTATTTTTACCGAAATAAAAATACACACTTAGGTGAACTTAAAATTAAATTTTTGTTTGGCATTTTTATTTTAGCATACAATATGTGAAAATTCAATATTATTTAAATTAACTTTTAAAATTTATGTAAAAGAATTTAACAATATCAATTCCGTACTATCATATTTCTGTTTATCAAGCATCCCGTTTACAAGCAAAAGTATATCGTTGTATCATTGTTATTATACAGAATTAAATTTGCATAAAAAATCAGGCAATCATTATGACTGCCCGATTTGTTTTTGGAAAATTTACAATTTTAATCCTATTATGCACTGTTTTACACGCACTAACCGTAATCAGAGTGCCATGACTTTTTGAGAGATTTCTGCCGGAGATGACACTGTGCCAACGCATTTGTAATCTTCGGTTTCTTCCTTGGTTCTAAAGCCCCAGCCATATAGCACAGCGAGGAAGTCCATACCTATTTCTTCCGCACCCTTTGCCTCAATTGTGCTGTCACCGACAAGGATACTTTCTTCAACGGAAACTCCTGTCTGCTCACACGCCTGCAAAAGCAGATGACTCTTTGTGAGGTTTGTACCGACATCTGTTGCACATACTGCGTCGAAAACCTCCGACACCTCGTAGGTTTCAAGCATATCCGTTGTGAACATTCTGTGCTTTTGAGTTGCTATTGCAAGCTTAAAACCGCTTTTCTTGAGTTCACGAAGAGCGTCATAAATTCCGTCATAGACGGTGAACATCTCTTTTCCTTTCTGGGAATAAAGCTTGCTGTAATTCTTTACGGCATATTCAATTTCGTCATCACTCATATTAAAGAGCGTTTTAAATCCGTATTCAAGCGGTGCGCCGATTACTCCGTAGAGTGCGCTGTGTTCAACAGGCTCATAGCCCATTGCAACTGCTGTTGTATTGAAACAATATAAAATTCCGGGGGCTGTGTCGGCAAGAGTGCCGTCAAAGCCAAAAACAACTAATTTTTTCATAAAACCACCCAATCTGCAAATAGATAAATTCATAAACAATTTTTTACAAAAGTCTTTGTCCTGCAAATATGGAAATACATCTCAAGGGGAATTATACCATTTTACGGAGATAAATACAATACTAATTTCTCCACAAGTATTAATTTGGGAATAAAAGTGCCGAAAAATATGCAATTATTGTTCTTTTGCAAGCATATGCCAATCGAAACAAGTCGAAAACCAGAGCTTTCAACTTACTTTATTTCTTGACAACATCGTGCGTGCGTTATAAAATTAAAGTATATTACATTGAAAGGTTATTATATTATGGCTTCTACAAAGCATAAAGATCCCGCTGCTAAGCCAAAAGAAAAATATTCGGTACAGCAGGCGCTCACAAACTATTATCTGCTTATTATGTTCACGCTTTTTCCGTTGTTTTTTACCGACGCATATTTTAACATCAGGCATGACAAGTATTACTTTTTCATTATATTGACGGGTATTCTCGTTATTGCGGAATTTCTTATTATTATGACCGCAAGCGTTGATAAACCGCCGGAAGACTCAAAGCTTGAAAAGCCTAAACCAAAGCATTTGTATGAAGAGCTTTCGTTTATGGACTGGGCATTTATTGTATTTCTCGGGATAAATGTCATTTCAACGCTGTTGTCTGCAAACCCTTTGGATGCACTTCTGGGTACTCAGGGACGAAACAACGGTCTTGTGCTTATGGCATTTTACACCGCAGCATATTTTATGATTACAAGGTGCTTTAAATATTTTGAATACATATTCGTTGCGCTTGCGTTCGGTTCAATGATAGTTTATGCACTTGCGGTGCTTAACTCATTCTATATTGATCCTCTCGGGATGTTTACTCTTCTCACCGACCAACAGACTATTACCGACTTCACTTCAACAATCGGCAACAAAAATCTGCTTTCAAGCTACATCTGCATCGCTATGCCTGTTATGATTGCAATGTCGGTTATCACGGAGAAAACCTTGCTCAGGGCAATTTATCTTATTGCAACAGGATTTGGCTTTGCGGCTCTTATGACTGCCGACAGCGATTCCGGCATTCTCGGCATGGCTGTATTTATGATTATTTACCTTGTATGGTTTTCAAACAGCCTTGTCAGACTGAAAAGATTTTTCCTTTCGTCAACTGTTATGCTGTTGTTTGCAAAGCTGCTCAGATTGTTCTCGCTCTGCTTTGACGACAAAAGCAAGGGCTTTGATAAGTTTCAGGAAATTTTCGTTTTCTCAGGCATCGGCTGGATATTGCTTGCAGCTTGTGCCGTTATTACAGTTTTTTTGTATCTTATTGATTACAAAAAACCAAACATCACAATTTCAAAAGCCGTGCCGATTGCTCTTGCCGTTGTATTCGGATTTTGTGCTGTTGCCATGATAGGAATTATGGTTTATTTCAGCTGTATTGACACCAAAACCGACCTCGGCAGTTTTGAAAGAATTATCCGCTTTAACGATATATGGGGTACGCACAGAGGCTTTATGTGGATAAGGTCGATATGGATTTTCGGCGACGCTTCATTCATTGAAAAGCTGTTCGGCGTAGGTCCGGATATGTTCTACTCCGCATTCAGTCCGTACTTTGACGACCTTTCAAAATACGGTGACAGCTCAACAAATGCCGCTCATAACGAATATCTAAACTATCTTATCACAATCGGAATTACGGGACTTCTCTCCTATCTTGCCATTGTGTGCGGTACGATTAAGAACGCAGTTAAGTATGCAAAGGAAAATCCGATGCTGATTGCGTGCGTTTCGGCTGTTATCTGCTATGCTGTTCAGTCTGTTGTAAACCTTTATCAGCCGATTACAACTCCGCTGTTTTTCATCTTCATAGCTTTGTGCGAGGCTTTTGTAAGAAACGCCAAGGCTGAAAAATCTGCCGTATCTGCCGTAGCCGTATAAATATTATGACTGCATTTCAATTCGGATAAGAAGATTCTGCATTGACTCGTTGCGGTCACGGCGGTATCGTCCCAGCTCGTAGAGGCTGTCGGGATTTTTAGTAATTATATTGGGCTTTTCCGTACAGGTTAGTGTACACGAAAAGCCCATTTCTTTTATCAGCTTTTCGGTCAGGTCATTTTTTGCACCGAACGGATATACAAAGCAGGTCGGTTTTTTCCCTGTTGCATTTTCAAGCAAGCCTTGAGCTTTGACAACATCTTCCGTAAGAATAGATTTATATGCTTCGTCACTCTCCCCCGCTTTTGGCAAAACACCCTTTCGTGATTTCAAAGAATGCATATCGTACGAATGATTCTGAATTTCAACATAGCCCGAATCGGACATTTCTTTCATATCGACAAAAGTTATATGACCGTAGGTCACGGAAATATCCTTGGTTTCGGTGAATTTTTCGGACACTGAGGCAATTGGAGATATGACCGCCCTGCAGTTGTATTTTTCGAGCAAAGGGAGTGCATAATAATAATTATTATAATAGCCGTCGTCAAAGGTCAGCATAATGCATTTTTCGGGCAATGATTTTTTGCCGTAAACATAATCGGTAAGGTCCTTTACAACAACGGTTGTGTAGCCGTTTTCGGTAAGATATTTTAAATCGTTTTCAAAAAGAGTCGGCGAAACGGTGTAGTCATTTTGCAGTTTTTCATCCTTTAAAAGTGAGTGATACATTATTACGGGCAGTTTTATGCTGTCGGTATCAGCCGTTGTTTCTTTTACTGCACCTGTCATTACCGATATTAAAATTACCGTAGACAGGAAGAGAGCCGTAAAAATGATAATTTTTACTGTTTTGTTTGATTTCACTATATTTCCTCCCAATTCTTTGTGCAAGATTTTTTATCTATAATTCTTTATTGTAAATATAATCAAGCATCTGCGTGATAGAATATAGTCAAAGTTAATACTGATTACTGATTTTGGCCAATCGGTACTGACTAATATTGCATAAGGATTTATGAATTATGGCAAAAAGAAATTTCAGCTCAAAACGCAATGCAATTTACAACGCTGTGTGCGGTACGGACACTCATCCGAGCGCACGCTGGGTTTATGATAAATTAAAGCCCGAAATTCCCGACCTTAGTCTTGGCACGGTTTACAGAAACATTGCTCTTTTTAAGGATGAAGGAAAGGTCAGCGTTATATGCAATGTAAACGGTGAGGAGCGTATTGACGGCAACACAGAGCCACACCCCCACTTTGTCTGCAACAAATGCAATGCAGTTATTGATGTTGAAGACAATCAAAATGCTGATGACCTTGAGTCACAGCTTGCCGAAGAGGGATTTAAAGTGGAAAACAGATTTGTTATCTACTACGGCATATGTCCTAAATGTTCGGCAGAAGTACACTAATATTTATTACAAAGGAGAAGTAATTATGAAATGGTATTGCACAGTATGCGGTTATGTTTATGAAGGTCCCGAAGCTCCCGAGGCTTGCCCTGTTTGTAAGGCACCGAAGGAAAAATTTAAGCAGATGGACGAGGAGGCGTCTTTCGCAACAGTTCACGAGGTTGGCGTTGCTCAGGGCGTAAGCGAAGATATTCTCAAGGATCTCAGAGCTAACTTTGAGGGAGAATGCAGCGAAGTCGGTATGTATCTTGCAATGGCAAGAGTTGCAGACAGAGAAGGCTATCCCGAGGTTTCTGCCGCATTTACAAAGTATGCTTTTGAAGAGGCTGAACACGCTGCCAAGTTTGCAGAGCTTTTAGGCGAAGTTCTTACAGACAGCACAAAGAAGAATCTTCAGATGCGTGTAGATGCAGAAACAGGTGCTTGCGAAGGTAAGTTTGACCTTGCAAAGCGTGCAAAGGCTCAGAACCTTGACGCTATTCATGACACGGTTCACGAGATGGCAAAGGATGAAGCAAGACACGGCGCAGGCTTTAGAGGTCTTCTTAACAGATACTTTAAGTAATCATTAAAAAATAAAAAATCAAAAAAGTCAGCTTGATAATCGTATGACCAACAACTAACCGATTACACAACAGACTTTGAACAGGAGATTTGATAGTATGAAATATGTATGCGATGTTTGCGGATATGTTTACGATCCTGAAATCGGCGATCCCGATAACGGCGTTGATGCAGGCACAGCATGGGAAGATGTACCCGAGGATTGGGTATGCCCTCTCTGCGGTGTAGGCAAAGACGAATTTTCCGCAGAAGAATAATTAACAAATTGGCAATTTGGGAGCAGGCAATGCTTGCTCCCTTTTGTGTGTACGGGAGTAAATTATGAAAAAATTGATTTCGTGGAATGTAAACGGACTTCGTGCCTGTGTTACAAAGGGCTTTGAGAACTTTTTTAAAGATGTTGACGCAGATATTTTCTGTCTTCAGGAAACAAAGCTTCAAGAGGGACAGATTGACCTCTTGCTTGAAGGATATCATCAGTATTGGTGCTATGCCGACAAAAAAGGCTATTCGGGAACGGCTATGTTCACAAAGGAAGAGCCTTTGAATGTATGTTACGGGATCGGCATTGACGAACACGACCATGAGGGCAGAGTTATCACGGCAGAATTTGACAATTGCTTTGTTGTCACCTGCTACACTCCTAACTCGCAAAGCGAGCTGAAAAGGCTTGATTACCGAATGAAATGGGAAGATGATTTCAAGGCATATCTGAAAAAACTTGAAGAAAAAAAGCCGGTTATTATGTGCGGTGATTTGAATGTTGCACACAAAGAAATTGATTTGAAAAATCCGAAAACCAACCGTAAAAATGCAGGCTTTACCGATGAAGAGCGTTCAAAGATGACAGCGTTGCTCGATGACGGCTTTATCGACACCTACCGCTATTTCTATCCCGATACAGAGGGCGTGTATTCGTGGTGGTCATACAGATTCAAGGCTCGTGAAAAAAATGCGGGCTGGCGTATTGACTATTTTATCGTTTCAAAAGCTCTTGAAAGCAAGCTTGACGGTGCAAAAATCCATACCGAAATTTTAGGTTCTGACCATTGCCCCGTTGAACTGACGATTGACATTTAAAAAGCAGAGCTTATTGAACACTCCGCTTTCATATGTTTTTTGTACAAAAAACAGGATACCGTTCGGTACCCTGACAGTTGACATATTTTTATTATTATGTTAATACACAAGTAAGGAAACAGCTTTAGCTGTTTCGCTTGAACGATTTTTATTTTTAAAAACCGCTCTGTTTACAACACAGGGCGGTTATTTCTTTACAGATAATACAATAAAACAATTTTGCGATAATACTATTTAACTATAATGCAATAAATATTAACAGCTTAATAATACTCAACTTTACCACAACCCGAACACTTTCTGCCGACTACTTTGGTTTTAGTTTCATAGTGCGATTTTTCGGGTACAGTTATAGTTTTTGTGCCGGTCTGAATTTCACGTCTTTCAGCTTTATAGCTTACAGGCTCTCCGTTGAGTGCGTGTTGCTCATTATGTTCTGAAGCAAATCCAGTAATATCAGCACCGCAAACTTTACAAATAGTACGAATTTGTTCATCGTAAATCGGTTCTTCGTAGGTATAGGCTTCCTGATCTACTACTTTTACTTGTGTAGCCTTGGTAATATCCTTCCAGCTATGAGTATGCTGTGTCGGTTTTGGCTCTGATTTTGATGATTCAGGCTTTGAACTTTCAGCCTTGGAGCTTGAAGAAGTGTCCTTTTTGCTGTCAGATTTTGAAGTATTTGACTTTGAGGAAGAATTGTTATTCTTGCCTGATGTGCTTGTGTCCTTCTTCTGAGAAGATGAGTTTGTCGGATAGCTGTCAACCTTTACCTTGTTCTGATTTGCCTTTTTCACTTCAGAAGAATCTACCTTGACGGTTTCACCCTTTTCGTTTTTAACCTCAACCTTACCGTCCTTATCTACTTTTACCTCTTTGCCGTTCTTATCAGTAATTTTGCCGTCAGCACCTACTTTGAGTCCTGCATCGGTAATTGCTTTATCTGTTTCAGAAAGAGTCGGTGCTGTTTCCGGTGCTGTTGTTTCTTCTTCTACGCTTGTAGTCTGAACTGTTGTTGCAGTCTTATTTATTGCATTACTATCGTCACAACCGCAACCCGAAAGCATTGCTGTTGCTGTAATCATTGCCGCTGCAATTGTAATTGTCATTGTTCTCTTAATGTTGTTAGTCATTTTCATATGTCATTCTCCTTTTATGTAAATTTGTGAAGAACTCTTATTCTCTGCAACAGTCGAAAAAATCAATACAGTTTTTCTTGCCATATAATTATAGCAAACTCCTCAGATGCAATCAAGTATCTGAGGAGTATTTATAATATTATATGATATTATGTCGTTATTTCAATTGATTTCTGACCGCCTGTTATGTTGGAAAAATTATTTTTTGCACTTTTAACGAATGCGAAGATTGTTTTCAGAAGCATATTTCTCGTTTTGCTGTCAAGACCTGCAAAGGATTTTAGGATTGTTCCCGTGTTTTTAAGCGGATTTTTCAGCATCTCATTAAAGGTTGCGGTTTCGGTCAGCGACAAAAGGGCAAAAACCTCTTTTGTGAACTCCCGTCTTTGAGCAATTGTCAGCGATTCAACAAATTCTTTCAGCGTATGGTCAAAGAAAACGCTGAAATTTGTAGTGCTTTTCAGCCTGACAAGCCTGTTCTGCTCAATCTCCCACGAATAGACATCGTGTTGGAGAAAACCTTTTTGATTGCTCTTTACAATTGTGTAACTCTCCTCATGCTCAAACATCATGCCGAAAATGCTCGACTGCGGAACAAAGGTGTAGATTCTGTCGTCGATTTCATAAAATCCGCTGTCCCTGATTTTGTCAAGAGAAAACCCCGGTCCGTCAAAATTGTAAATATAATCAATGTGATTTCTTGAATTTTCATCGGTAAAAGCACCGGCATAAACCGCAAGATTTCCGCCCTTTGAGTGACCGCCCAGAATGAATTTTCCGTTGAGCATACGGACTGCCTTTTCAAAATAATCAAGAGCCTTTTTCTGTGACGGCAACGGAAATGTGAAGAACATATTGAAGTCCTCCTGCCAGCCGACAAGAGAATTGTCCGTTCCTCTGTATGAAATATAATAATTCTTTTTAAGAAATTCAAAAGTGATTGCGGAAAACTGCATACTCACATCGGACTCAACCTCGTTTACATACCCCGAAACAAGAATTTTGCCGAATCTCTTGCTCTCTGCCGTCGCTTTCAAAAGGTCGGCATCACCCTTCCACAATAGATTTTTCTCGTAATCATCGGTTGCAAACACACGCATTGCCGCCTGTTCAAGGGTAATTTCATCAAACAGACAGGACGATACCGCACCGTCAAAAGGAAGATATGAAAGCCGTGAAAGCACAAGTGCGTCAAGCTCGTTAAAACCGTCCTGTTCAAATGTCAAATCGCCTCTCCGACTTATGTAATCAAATATGTCAGCCATACAAATGCCTCCAATCTGTTTTCTCTCTGTAACTATTGTACCACTTTGTACTAATTATTTCAATACAATCTTGAAAATTGAAAAAGAAAAGGACAAACAAATTCGTTCATCCTTTAACAGTATATGAAGTTATCTGAATTTTGCGATTTCTTCAAGAAATTGTTTTCCGAATTTTTCAAGCTTTGTTCTGCCCACACCCGAAACTTCAAGCATTTCATCGGGTGTTTCGGGGCATTTTTTGCACATATCAATCAGCGTTGCATCGGTAAAAATAACATAGGCAGGAACGCTCTTTTTGGATGCAATGCTTTTTCGCAAAGCCTTGAGTGCGTCAAGTAAATCGGAATTGACAGGCACTTCGGGGCGGTGCGTTTTGACAACCTTTTCGGAGTTTTCAACTTTCTTCATCACAAGCCGTTCCCGTCCGAAAAGCACATCTCTGCTCTTTGGCAAAAGTTTTAGAACCTCGGTTTCATTGTCGGCTGAAATATACTCCTTTTCGGCAAGAAAGTCAATTGTTCCGAAAATATGCCTTGCCGTAACCTCTTTCATTATTCCGTAGGTTGACTGATTGTTAAGCTCAGCTTTTAGAATTTTCTCGCTCTTACTGCCCTTTAGCACATCACAAATCACTGTTTTGCCGTACCTTTGTCCTGTTCTTGCAATACACGACATAATTTTTTGAGCGTCAATTGTAACATCAACAAGCTTGTGAACGGAAAGGCAGTTGGAGCATTTTCCGCAGTAAGCCTTTTTTTCACCGCCGAAATACCGCAGAATAAATCCACGCAGACAATCGTTTGTTGTGCTGTAAAAGGTCATATATTTTAAGCGTTCAAAATCACGCTCACGAATTTGCTCGTTTTCTTCAATTGTAAGCTCATCGTTGCCCTCGGAATTTTCAATCATAAAGCGATTTAGGCGAACATCCTTAGGACTGTAGAGCAAAATACAATCAGCCTCACCGCCGTCACGACCTGCCCGTCCTGCCTCTTGATAGTAGCTTTCAATGTTTTTCGGCATATTGTAATGAATTACATATGTAACATTTGACTTGTCAATTCCCATACCGAAAGCATTGGTTGCGACCATAATATTTTTTCGGTCAAAAACAAAATCCTCCTGATTTTTCCTGCGTTCGTATTCATCAAGACCTGCATGGTATCTTGCCGCCGAAAAGCCGTTATCGCAGAGCAATTCGCAGACAGATTCAACATTTTTTCTGGTTGCACAATAGACAATTCCCGACCTGTCTCCACGCTCCCGAATGAGGTCAATAAGCTTTTCGTCCTTTGACGATGACTTTATTACACCGAAGAAAAGGTTGGGGCGGTCAAATCCCGTTGTAATTTCAAACGGATTTTCAAGCCTGAGAATTTTCTTTATATCTTCTTTTACATCATTCGTAGCCGTTGCGGTAAATGCTCCGACAATCGGACGATTTGCAAGGCTTTCAACAAATGAAATAATTTTGAGGTAACTCGGTCTGAAATCCTGTCCCCATTGTGAAACGCAATGAGCCTCGTCAACTGCAACCATTGAGATTTTTATCTTTTTACAGGTGTCAAGAAATCCGTCAGTCAACAGCCTTTCGGGTGCAACATAGATGATTTTGTATTTTCCGTGTTCAACATTTGAAAGCACTCGGAGAAATTGCGGATATGAAAGCGAGCTGTTTATATATGCCGCAGGAACTCCCGACTGAACGAGTGAGCCGACCTGATCCTTCATAAGCGAAATCAGAGGTGACACAACAATTGTCACCCCGTCAAAAAGTAATGCGGGAATCTGATAGCACATAGACTTGCCCGCACCTGTGGGCATAATGCAAAGTGCATCTCTGCCGTCAAGCAAAGCGTCAACTATCTGTTCCTGTCCGTCTCTGAAAGAATCGTGTCCGAAGTAATCTTTTAACACGCTTAATTTATCACTCATCTTTTTGCCCTTATCTATCATTCTTTATTGGAATTATAATCATTGTATTCCCTTTCAATCCAAGCCATAAGCAGATTTACAATTTTCTGCTGTTCAACCTCGTTAAGCTGTTTATCCCTTGCAACTCTGTACCACTTGTTAAGACACCCTCTGCAACAACAGGCACAGGCGTGCTGTGCGATAAAAACAGGGTGTCCCCTCATAGGCGTTTGCTTTCCGTCATTCGGAATATATTTTGGTGCAAGGCGTGTTCTGACAAAATCTTCTGCATGGGAGCGGATTTTATTCATTCCCTTTTCATTAATATAGTCAATGTCCTTTTGCTTTAAATGAAACCGACTGCGAAAATCAGATTTTTTCAGTTTGTTTAGTGCCTCATCTATCGTTTGCATTGTTCATGCCTTCTTCTATTGTCATACCTTAATTATAAACAATTACTACGGTAATGGCAAGAAAAAATGCACTCATTTTCTGTTACAGAAAAAAACAACCCCACGATTATTTTACCGTGGGAGTTGTTTTCATAGGGTTGCTTTTCAATTATTTTTAGAGATTAAACATCTTTGCAATATTTTTCAGCAAGGGCAAAGAACGCTTTTTCGAGCGAATCCAAGGTTTGTTCCGTCATACTGACCGACATACTGTTTTTGTCGGAAAATATGATTTCAACGATTGTAACCGTGGCGTCATCGACTGCCAGTCCTTTGTTTTTTGGATTATATTTTTTCAGAATTTCCAATGCGTCTTCGGCGGTATCACACAGCAGTCTCATATCCGTTTCGTCGATCAAAACATTTTCAAAAGCAATATAACCGCATTTGCAGATAGCGTCAAAAAGGAAATTTACACCTTTTTTTCGCACATAAAAAGAACAGCAGTAGTCAAAATTTGAATGATTTTTTGAATAGCTCACGGATACAATTTCTTTTTTTACACGCGTTTTTCGTTTGGAAATATTATGAAATAACGACCGTAAAGTCATATCGGTTATGTCATGGCAGCCCCGCAGAACGGACAGAATTTTGGCGGATTGCCGTCAGGCTTATATCCGCAAGCCGAACAAACAATTGCCGCAGCATTTTGCGGAGTAAACGGCTGTGGAACTTGCTGATTTACTGTGTTGCTCTGCATAGGCATTCCGTTCTGCTGATAGCCCATATTGTTCTGCATGGGCATTCCGTTCTGCTGATAACCCATATTGTTCTGCATGGGTATTCCGCTTTGCTGATAGCCCATATTGTTCTGCATGGGCATTCCGCTTTGCTGATAGCCCATATTGTTCTGCATGGGCATTCCGCTTTGCTGATA
>OIEF01000535.1_pt1 | contig 15932 bp, 11 predicted proteins | sample 1581721 | NCBI WGS metagenome assembly OIEF01 (sample SAMN01760908, study PRJEB22395) | human gut metagenome
AGGCCATATTGGAAGAACTGCAGTCACTTGGAGTATTGGAGATCGATGCAGCGGAATTGGATCCGGAGCTTAAGACGATGGATACTATGAATGCCCGGCTGATCTTTGAGAAGAACGCATCCCTTTGTGATCAGGCAATCGAAATATTGGATGAATTTTCGAAGGAAAAGCAATCCATGCTGGTATCCCTGGCAGGGAAACCGCTGATCGGAAGGAAGCAGGAGGAAGAAGCTATCCGGGATCAGGAAGAGATCCTGAGAACAGCCAGAGAAATCCAGGGATACCGGAAGAAGCTTACAGAGAACAATGCGGCAGCAGTTAAGATCGAGCAGCAGGAAGCAGCTCTTGCTCCATGGCTGAAGCTGGATATTCCGATGAACTTCGGCGGTACAGCGAAAGCAGCGGTACTTGTGGGAAGTATTGATGGAAATATAACTCTGGATCAGGTATACAGTCAGCTGGCAGCGGATGCACCACAGTTTGAAGCCTTTGACATCCGGGAAATCTCAAATGATGCCGGTAAGCTGAGCCTTGTGGTTGTCTGCCTGAAAGCACAGGCACAGGAACTGGAAGAAGCGCTTCGGATGCAGGGATTTGCAAGACCGGCACAGCTGGTATCAGAGGTTCCGGCACAGGAGCTGGAGAACCTTAAGAATGAAGTGGTACGCATTCAGGAAGAGTCCGAACAGATCCGGGAACAGATACGCGCTCTTCACGACAGGAAGAGCTCTCTTCAGCTTTTGTCCGATTATTTCCGGATCCGTGCACAGAAATATGAGGTATTAGGACAGCTCCGCCAGTCGGAGAGCACTTTTTTTGTGACAGGATATCTTCCGAAGAAACAGGTTCCTGCAATGGAGAAACGGCTTACGGAGAAGTACGATATTGTTTTTGAAGCAGAAGATGCTGAGGGAGAAAATGTTCCGGTTGCCCTTCAGAACGGTAAATTCGGAGCAGCAGGAGAGGGAGTTCTGGCAGCATTTGGTCTTCCCGGAAAGGGAGAGATCGATCCTTCCATGATCATGACAGCCTGCTATGTATTTCTTTTCGGACTGATGCTGTCAGACGCAGCATATGGACTGATCGTCTTTGCAGTCTGTCTGGGAGTACTTCTGAAGTTCCCCAGGATGGAGAGCGGAATGCAGAAATCCATCCGGCTTTTTATGTACTGTGGATTGTCCACTTTGTTCTGGGGCGTGATGTTTGGCGGATATTTCGGAGATTTTATCGATGTATTTTCGAAGGTATATCTGCACAGGCCGGTCACGGTGAAGCCGGTATGGTTTGCACCGTTAAATGAGCCAATGAGACTTCTGGTGTTCTCCATGCTGTTTGGTCTGATCCATATGTTTCTGGGAATGGGTCTTAAGGGCTACATGCTGTTACGTGACAGAAAATATCTCGACTTTTTCTGTGACGTAGTACTCTGGTTCCTGCTTCTTATGGGACTGATCCTGATCTTTATCCCAAGCAGCATGTTCCGTTCTATTTCTCAGATGGATCTGAATCTTTCACCGGCAGTGATACAGGTCGGAAAATGGATGGCGATCATCGGTGCGGTGGGAATTCTCTTCATGTCAGGAAGAGATAAGAAGAATCCATTCCTGAGGCTGGCGCTTGGAGCCTATGATCTTTACAATATCACGGGATGGGTCAGTGATATCCTTTCCTATTCCAGACTTCTGGCCCTGGGACTTGCTACCGGAGTTATCGCATCAGTTATGAACCAGATGGGAAGTATGCTGGGAGACAGTATTCTGGGATGGATCGTATTTATCCTTGTATTTGTGATTGGTCATATCTTTAACCTTCTGATCAATCTTCTGGGTGCATACGTGCACACCTGCCGATTACAGTACGTAGAGTTTTTCGGTAAATTCTTTGAGGGCGGAGGAAAAGAGTTCCACCCCTTCCGCGAAAATACAAAATATGTAGATATTAAGGAGGATTAATATTATGAGTGGTATCGTTTGGGCATTATTGGGAGCAGCAATTTCCGTAGCTCTTGCAGGTATAGGTTCCGCCATCGGTGTTGGTACAGCCGGCCGTGCAGCAGCAGGCGTTGTAACAGAAGACCCGGACAAATTTGCCAAGGTTCTGCTTCTTCAGCTTCTTCCCGGTACGCAGGGTATTTACGGACTGCTGGTAGCATTCCTTGCACTTTCCAAGGTTGGTATCCTGGGCGGCGGTGTTGCTGATATTTCCCTGGAAACCGGTCTTATGATCTTTGTGGCTTGTCTTCCGATCGCTATCGCAGGTCTTCTTTCTGCGATCCATCAGGGAAAAACTTCCGTAGCTTCCATCGGTATCGTAGCCAAGAAGCCGGAGCAGTTCGGTAAAGCCATGCTTTTCCCTGCAATGGTTGAGACATATGCGATTCTGGCTCTTCTGATCTCCATTCTTGCAGTCAGCGGAATTCAGGTTTGATTCATCAGGAGGGCAGAGCATGACAGGATTAGAGAAGATGGTAAGCCAGATTCTTGAAGAGGCCGATGCTTCTGCAGCCGTTACGATCAGTGATGCGGAGAAAAAAGCCGCAGAGATCCTCAGGGAAGCCGGAGAAAAGGCAGATAAGATCCGGCAGCAGAGAGAAGAACAGTCCAGGGCAAAGGTGAAAAGCTATGAAGAGCGGACAGCTTCCGCTGCAGATATGAAGAAGCGTACCGCAGTTCTTGCAGCCAAGCAGGAGCTGATCGGAAATGTGATCGCAGATGCCTGTGACCGTGTGAAGAATCTGGATGAAGAAAAATATTTTGGGATCCTTAAGAATATGGCTGAGAAATATCTTCTTCCAAGAGAAGGGGAGATCTGTTTTTCAAAAAAGGATCTGGAACGTATGCCGGCAGGTTTCCGTGAGGAAATAAAGAGCCTGGCACAGAAAAAGGGTGGTGTGCTGGAAATTTCCGGTGAAACCCGAAACATAGACGGAGGTTTTATCCTGATATACGGCGGCATTGAGGAAAACTGTTCCATTGATGCCATGTTCGCAGAGAAGCGGGATGAGCTTCTGGATCAGGTAAGAAAGATTTTGTTTGCGTAAAACACCATCGCAAAAAGGAGGGCGTGAATGATGTTTGGTGAAGATTATGCCTATGCGGTGGCGCGGATACGTGTTCTGGAGACCGGACTTCTGAATCAGGCAGCGATCGAGCAGCTTCTGGCATGTCAGGATGAGCAGCAGTGCCTTCAGATCCTTACAGAGAAGGGCTGGGGAAACGGTGATCCTGCAGCCGGTGCGGACGCCATTCTTTCCCGGGAGAGAGAAAAGATCTGGGAGATCATGGATTCGCTGGTAGCGGACCGATCTGTGTTTTCTGTTCTTTCCTATCAGGATCTTTTCCATAACCTGAAAGCGGCTGTGAAGGCAAGCATCCTGCAAGGGGCAGCGCCGAATATTTTTTTCAGCGACTGTTCCATTGACGGAGAGGATATGGTGAAATTCCTGAAGGATAAGGAATATGATCGTTTTCCTGAGGATATGCGGGAAGCGGCAAGAGAAGCCTATGAGACCTTTTTGCACACAAGAGATGGACAGCTTGCGGATATTATCGTAGACCGGGCGGCACTGGATGCCATAAGAGCGGCCGGGGAGAGATCGAAAGAAGAGATCGTCCGGCAGTATGCGGAATCTACAGTTGCGGTAGCAGATATCCGGATCGCAGTCCGTGCCTGCAAAACAGGAAAAAGTTCGGACTTCATGAAAAAAGCTATGGCAGAATGTGACACACTGGATAAGGAAAGACTGATCCACGCTGCAGTCAGCGGAATGGATCAGATCATGAGTTATCTGGCAGAAACGAAATATGGGGACGGAGCTCTGGCACTGGCGGAATCAGCTTCCGCTTTTGAGAGATGGTGTGATAACCAGATCATGGAGACCATCCGCCCTCAGCTGTACAATTCATTTTCACTGGGACCGCTGGTAGCCTATGTGCTTGCCCGTGAAAATGAGATCAAGACGGTGCGGATCATTCTCACCGGAAAGCGTAGCGGCCTTCCGGAAGAGTTTATCCGGGAAAGGGCAAGGGAAATGTATGTATAAGATCGCAGTTTTAGGTGATTATAACAGCATTTACGGGTTTGCGGCTCTTGGCCTTGATACTTTTCCGGTGGAGGATCCTGCAGAAGGTAAAGAGAAGCTTAACCGTCTGGCGGCCGGTGAATATGCGGTTATTTATATTACGGAACAGCTGGCGGCCCAGCTTTCCGCAGAGATCAGTAAATACAGTGAGGAGCTGATGCCTGCGATCATTCAGATTCCCGGAATTTCCGGAAATACAGGTGCAGGTATCGAAAATGTAAAGAAATCCGTGGAGACGGCAGTTGGCTCCGATATTCTTTTCAGTAATGAGTGACAAGAAAGCAGGTGATTGGTTCAGATGAGCAGAGGAACCATTAAGAAGGTGGCAGGACCGCTGGTAATTGCCAAGGGTATGCGGGATGCAAATATGTATGACGTGGTTCGTGTAAGCAGCCAGCGTCTGATCGGTGAGATCATTGAGATGCATGAAGATGAGGCTTCCATACAGGTATATGAGGAGACTTCAGGACTTCGTCCGGGAGAACCGGTAGAGTCCATGGAGGTGCCCCTTTCCGTGGAGCTTGGTCCTGGCCTTATTACAAGCATTTACGATGGAATCCAGCGTCCGCTGGATGACATCATGAAGGTAGCAGGCAGCAACAACCTGAAACGAGGCGTTGAGGTTCCTGCCCTGAAGCGGGATAAAAAATGGAATTTCATTCCGGTTGCGAAGGTGGGAGATCAGCTGGAGGGCGGCGATGTTCTTGGAACCGTTCAGGAGACTATCGTTGTTACACAGAAGATCATGGTACCTCCCAATATGAAAGGTACTCTGAAGGAAATTAAATCCGGCGAGTTTACCGTGGATGAGACCGTTGCAGTTCTTTCCACAGCAAACGGCGATAAAGAGTTGACCCTGATGCAGCACTGGCCGGTACGACGTGGCCGTCCATATAAGAAGAAACTTCCGCCAGCCAAACCTCTGGTAACAGGACAGCGTGTTATTGATACCATGTTCCCTATTGCCAAGGGTGGTGTGGCAGCAGTTCCCGGCCCGTTCGGAAGCGGTAAGACGGTTATCCAGCATCAGCTTGCAAAATGGGCTGAGGCAGATATCGTGGTTTATATCGGCTGCGGTGAGCGTGGAAATGAGATGACAGATGTTCTGAACGAGTTCCCGGAGCTGAAGGATCCAAAAACAGGACAATCCCTGATGGAGCGTACGGTTCTGATCGCCAATACCTCAGATATGCCGGTTGCAGCTCGTGAGGCGTCGATCTATACAGGTATTACAATTGCGGAGTATTTCCGTGATATGGGATATTCCGTAGCATTGATGGCAGATTCTACTTCCAGATGGGCTGAGGCTCTCCGTGAGATGTCCGGACGACTGGAGGAGATGCCAGGTGAGGAAGGTTATCCTGCATATCTTGGTTCCCGTCTTGCACAGTTCTATGAGCGTGCCGGACATGTGATCTGCAGTGGAAAAGACGGAAGAGAGGGTGCCCTGACAGCGATCGGCGCCGTATCTCCTCCAGGTGGTGATATCTCCGAGCCGGTTTCCCAGGCGACACTTCGAATCGTAAAGGTATTCTGGGGACTGGACGCAAACCTTGCATACAAACGTCATTTCCCGGCGATCAACTGGCTGACCAGCTATTCTCTGTATCTGGACAGCGTTGGCGGATGGTTTGACGAAAATGTAGCGAATGACTGGATGAAGCTCCGTCAGAGAATGATGACCCTTCTTCAGGAAGAGGCAGAGCTGGAAGAAATCGTAAAGATGGTAGGTATGGATGCGCTTTCACCGGGTGACCGACTGAAAATGGAAGCAGCCCGTTCCATCCGAGAGGATTTCCTCCACCAGAACTCTTTCCACGAGATCGATACCTACACATCTCTGGAAAAACAGCACAATATGATGCGTCTGGTACTTGCATTTTATGATGCGGGTCTGGATGTGCTGAAACAGGGCGCAGATATCAATGATATCGTAAAGCTTCCGGTACGTGAGCAGATCGGCCGTTATAAATATACAAAAGAAGATCAGCTGGCAGCAGAATATGAGAAGGTAACCCGCCAGCTGGTAGCAGAGACTGCAGAACTTCTGGGAAAGGAGGACCTGTAAAATGCCAAAAGAATATAGGACCATACAGGAAGTTGCCGGCCCTTTGATGCTGGTACGGGGCGTTGAAGATGTAGCATTTGACGAGCTTGGTGAGATCGAGCTTGCCGATGGCGAAACAAGAAGATGCCGTGTTCTGGAGATCGACGGAAGCAATGCTCTGGTGCAGCTGTTTGAGAGCTCTACAGGTATCAATCTTTCCAACAGCAAGGTACGTTTCCTGGGACGGAGCATGGAGCTTGGTGTATCCGGCGATATGCTGGGTCGTGTTTTTGACGGACTGGGACGTCCCATTGATGACGGCCCGGAGATCCTTCCGGAGGAAAGAAGAGATATCAACGGACTTCCCATGAATCCGGCGGCCAGAAGCTATCCGGAGGAGTTTATCCAGACGGGTGTATCTGCGATTGACGGACTGAACACCCTGGTACGTGGACAGAAGCTTCCGATCTTCTCCGCATCCGGTCTTCCCCATGCACAGCTTGCGGCACAGATCGCAAGACAGGCGAAGGTTCGCGGAAAAGATGAGCAGTTTGCCGTTGTATTTGCAGCCATGGGTATCACTTTCGAGGAGTCCAACTTCTTTGTAGAGAGCTTTAAGGAAACCGGAGCGATAGATCGTACTGTTCTTTTTGTAAACCTGGCAAATGACCCGGCTGTTGAGCGTATCGCTACTCCGCGAATGGCACTGACAGCGGCTGAATATCTTGCCTTCGAAAAAGACATGCACGTATTGGTAATCCTTACGGATATCACAAACTATGCGGATGCTCTCCGTGAGGTTTCCGCGGCTCGTAAGGAGGTTCCGGGACGTCGTGGATATCCCGGATATATGTACACAGATCTTGCTTCTCTTTATGAGCGTGCAGGCCGTCAGAAAGGAAAATCAGGAAGTATCACCATGGTTCCGATCCTGACTATGCCTGAGGATGATAAGACCCATCCAATCCCGGACCTTACCGGTTACATCACAGAGGGACAGATCATCCTGAGCCGTGAGCTTTACCGTAAGGGAATCACACCGCCCATCGATGTTCTTCCGTCTCTGTCACGACTGAAGGATAAGGGTATCGGTGAAGGCAAGACAAGAGCAGACCATGCCAACACCATGAACCAGCTGTTTGCCGCATATGCCCGTGGTAAAGAGGCCAAAGAGCTGATGACCATTCTTGGTGAGGCAGCTCTCTCCGACATTGACCTGATCTATGCAAAATTTGCGGATGCTTTCGAGAAGGAATATGTTTCCCAGGGCTATCAGGCCAACCGTGATATCGAGGAAACCCTGGCCATCGGCTGGAAGCTGCTTTCCATTCTTCCGAGAAGCGAGCTGAAACGTATCGATGACAAATTCCTTGATCAGTATTACGGAAAAGTATAAAGGGGGGATGATTTGTGGCATCAACACAGGTGAATCCTACCCGTATGGAGCTTACGAAGCAGAAAAAGAAGCTGGTGACTGCAGTACGTGGCCATAAGCTTCTGAAGGATAAGCGGGACGAGCTGATGAGACAGTTCCTGGATCTGGTACGGGAGAATATGGAGCTGCGAAAAAAAGTAGAAGCCGGTATCCGAAGCGCCAACACCAATTTTGTCATTGCAAAAGCAGGAATGTCGGAGGAGACGCTGAATACGGCACTGATGGCTCCCAAGCAGGAAGTTTATCTGGAAACCGGAAAAAAGAATGTCATGAGTGTGGATATTCCTGTTTTTGAATACAAAACAAGAACACCGGATGCCAACGATATTTATTCCTATGGCTTTGCTTTTACATCCAGTGATCTGGACGGAGCGGTAAAATCCCTGGCAGACATCCTGCCGGATATGCTTCGTCTGGCAGAAGTGGAAAAGGCCTGTCAGCTTATGGCTTCCGAGATCGAAAAAACAAGGCGTCGTGTAAATGCCCTGGAGCATGTCATCATACCGGAAGCCCGGGCAAACATTAAATACATCACCATGAAGCTGGATGAGAACGAGAGAAGTACCCAGATCCGACTGATGAAGGTGAAAGATATGATGCTGGAGGAGGCACATCATTATAAGGAGCGGGAGGCAGAGCGCGGAGCGTAAAGCGCAGCCATCCTGAAAGAAAAAGAAAAGTTTATATAGAAAGTTTTAAGTAACGGGAAGGAGATGTCCCTGTACTGTGTGAAATTTCGGCAGTGCAGGGGCGTTTTATTTATAAAATATTTAGCTTTTGTTATTAGAAAATCAAGAAAAATACAGTATAATAGATAATAAGTAAATCAGACAGCTGCAGATGCAGAAATATAAAAGAAAGCTGCTCTGTCTGCTGAAAAATAAAGAAATAAAAAATAAAGAAATAAAAAATAAAGAAAGAGGAGAAAGCTGATCTGACCAGGTAAACTGCCGGGCAGCTGCATGGCTATGAACAGCTGGCAAAGCAGATTGCGGTAGCGTCTGATCAGTAAGAGGTATATGAATATTTTACAGTCAATACAACAGCTGGACGGAGAAATCCTTCTCCTGATCCAGCGATATTTAAGAACGGATATGCTGACACCATTTATGAAATCTGTTACATTTCTGGGAAACGGAGGATGGTTCTGGATCCTCTGTGCAGTTGTTCTTCTTGCTGTTCCAAAGACAAGAAAAACAGGCTATGCGGCAGCCTTGTCCCTGATCTTCGGGGCGATCGTTACCAACCTGCTTCTCAAAAATATAGTGGCAAGACCAAGGCCTTTTGCGGAAATCGAAGCTCTCATCCCTATGATCACCAAACCGAAGGATTTCTCTTTTCCGTCAGGTCACACCACAGCATCCTTTGCCGTTGCTCTGGTAATGCTCCGGATGCTTCCGAAGAAATTCGGAATCCCGGCAGTAGTCCTGGCAGCACTGGTGGCATTTTCCAGACTGTATCTTGGTGTCCATTATCCGACAGATGTTCTGACCGGATTCGTGATCGCGCTGGTGGGAAGCATGTTGTCAGTATGGATCGTGCGAACGAAACCGGAAGACAAACAGGTACATTAGCATTGTCCATAGGAAATATGAAGCACTTTACCTGGACAAAGTATTGACACGCTGAAGCAAGACGGGGTAAAATTGTAGACAGTACAACAGATTCTGACTATGGTAGAAATAAGGATATGAAACCCTGTAAAATCGGATAAAAGGAGAGAGCACAAAATGATATCAGAAAAAATGAAACCCTACGTAAAAAATAATTCCGCCATCCGTATGATGTTTGAGGAAGGAAACCGCCTCCGTGCGAAATACGGCGCAGACAAGGTTTTTGATTTCAGTCTCGGAAATCCAAGTGTACCGGCACCGGACAGCGTCCGCGAAGCAATTATCGAGCTTGTAAACACTACGGATCCGACAGTTCTTCACGGATATATGAGCAACGCAGGCTTTGAGGATGTACGCCAGACCATCGCAGAATCCCTCAACAGACGTTTCGATACGAAATTTTCCGCAAAGAATCTGATCATGACCGTCGGTGCTGCAAGCGGACTGAATGTGATCCTGAAAACAATCCTGAATCCTGGAGAAGAGGTGATCGTTTTTGCACCCTATTTTCTGGAATACGGTGCATATGTCCGCAATTATGATGGTGTCCTTGTGGAAATCTCTCCGGATACCACAACCTTCCAGCCAAATCTCGCTGAATTTGAACAGAAGATCACACCGAAGACAAGAGCAGTTATCGTAAATACCCCGCACAATCCTACCGGAGTTGTATATTCAGAAGAAACGATCAAGAAGCTTTCCGCAATCCTGGAAGCAAAACAGAAAGAGTTCGGAAGTGTGATCTACCTGATCTCCGATGAGCCATACCGTGAGCTGGCTTATGATGGCGTGGAGGTTCCATACCTGACGAAATATTATAACAATACTGTTGTGGGCTATTCCTACAGCAAATCTCTTTCCCTTCCGGGTGAACGTATCGGATATCTGGTGATCCCTGATGAGGCAGACGGAAGCGAAGAGCTGATCTCAGCAGCAACCATTGCAAACCGTACACTTGGCTGTGTAAATGCACCGTCCCTGATCCAGAAGGTAGTTGCAAAATGTGTAGACGCCAAGACGGATCTTGCAGCTTATGATAAAAATCGGCAGTCACTTTATAATGGCCTGAAAGAATGCGGATTTGAGTGTATCAAACCACAGGGTGCCTTCTATCTCTTTGTAAAATCTCCGGTTGAAGACGAAAAAGCCTTCTGTGAAGCCGGTAAGAAATATAACATCCTTATGGTACCGGGAAGCTCCTTCGCATGCCCCGGTTATGTGAGACTTGCATATTGTGTATCCTATGAGACAATTGTGAATTCTCTTCCTGAATTTAAAAAACTTGCAGCAGAGTATGGCTTGAAATAAACGATCATTACCAAGCAGTTGAATAAAAGATCCCCGGTACAGTCTGTTCATGCAGCCCTGTATCGGGGATCTTTTGCAAGAGGGAATAAGCAAATGAAACGTAGTCGGGAGTGAATAGACTCCCGACTGTGTTTCATTAAAAGGATGTTCCACATTTATTTGGCTTTTTTCTTTTCTTTATCTGGCATTTCTCCGTAATAAGCTTTCAGATAGATATCTTTCAGCTCGGATACAAGCGGATATCTCGGGTTGGCACCGGTACACTGGTCATTGAATGCCTGCTCGGACATCTCATCCAGAGTTTCCAGGAAATGTTTCTCATCTACGCCGTAATCACGGATCGTCGGCAGGATCTCGATAGTTCTCATAAGCTCATCCAGTTTAGCAAGAAGTTTTTCGAATACTTCTGCATCGTTCTTGCCTGTAAGACCTACAGAACGTCCGATCTCAGCGTAGCGTGCAAGTGTCTTCGGATACTGATACTGTGGGAAAGTACCCATCTTAGTCGGAACCTCAGCACTGTTGTAACGCATAACATCCAGAAGAACAACTGCGTTTGCGATACCGTGTGGCAGATGATGGAAAGCACCGAGCTTGTGAGCAAGAGAGTGGTTAACGCCGAGGAATGCATTGGCGAATGCAAGGCCTGCCATGCAGGAAGCGTTAGCCATATGATCTCTGGCCTCTACGTCATTGCCATCTTTATATGCACGCGGCAGATACTCAAATACAAGCTTGATCGCTTTCAGTGCAAGACCATCGGTGTAATCGGAAGCCATCATGGAAACATAAGCCTCAATGGCATGTGTCATAACATCGATACCGGAAGCACGGGTAAGTCCCTTCGGTGCGCTCATCATGTTATTGGTATCTACGATCGCCATATCCGGGAGAAGCTCGTAATCAGCCAGCGGCCATTTAACGCCGGTATCCTGATCTGTGATGATGGCGAAAGGAGTAACCTCGGAGCCTGTACCGGAAGAGGTCGGGATCGCTACGAAGTAAGCTTTTTTACCCATCTTCGGGAATGTATAAACTCTCTTACGGATATCCAGGAAGTCCATGGACATATCGGAGAAGTCAGCGTCCGGATTCTCATAAAGCATCCACATAACCTTGCCGGCATCCATTGCGGAACCGCCGCCAAGAGCGATGATGCAGTCTGGCTCAAAGGCTGTCATAGCCTTGGCACCGGCTTTGGCGGAAGCGAGAGACGGGTCAGGAGCTACATCAGAGAAGCATGTATGAACGATGCCCATCTGATCCAGTTTATCTTCAATCGGTTTGGTGTAGCCATTCTTGTAGAGGAAGGAGTCTGTTACGATGAAGCAGCGTTTCTTGCCCATAACAGTACCGAGCTCATCAAGAGCAACCGGCATACAGCCCTTCTTAAAGTAAACCTTTTCCGGTGTTCTCATCCAGAGCATATTCTCTCTCCTTTCAGCAACAGTCTTGGTATTGAGAAGGTGTTTGACACCAACGTTCTCGGATACGGAGTTACCGCCCCAGGAACCGCAGCCAAGAGTAAGGGATGGAGCAAGCTTGAAGTTATAAAGGTCACCGATACCACCCTGGGAAGAAGGTGTATTGATAAGGATACGGCAGGTTTTCATAGTTGCTTCGAATTTATCCATCTTCTCTGTTTCATTTACGTTGATGTAGAGGGAAGAGGTATGACCATAGCCGCCATCTGCAACGAGCTGCGCAGCCTTTGCAACAGCATCGTCAAAATTCTTGGCCTTGTACATGGCAAGTACAGGGGAAAGCTTCTCGTGTGCGAATTCTTCGCTGATATCAACGGACTCAACCTCACCGATCAGGATCTTGGTCTCAGCCGGTACAGTAACGCCTGCCATTTCAGCGATAGTAGCAGCCTTCTGTCCTACGATCTTGGCATTCAGTGCACCGTTGATAAGGATGGTCTTTCTGACTTTCTCGATCTCGTCTTTTTTAAGGAAGTAGCATCCTCTGTAAAGGAACTCTTCCTTCACTTCTTTATAAATGCTCTCCAGAACAGTTACGGACTGCTCGGAAGCACAGATCATACCATTGTCAAAGGTCTTGGAGTGGATGATGGAGTTAACTGCAAGACGGATATCTGCGCTGTCATCAATAATGGCAGGTGTATTTCCGGGTCCTACACCAACAGCCGGTTTACCGGAGGAGTAAGCTGCTTTGACCATTCCGGGACCACCGGTGGCAAGGATGATATCTGCGTTCTGCATTACCATGTTGGTAAGGTCAAGGCTTGGGATATCGATCCATCCGATGATTCCTTCCGGCGCACCTGCGGCAACAGCTGCTTCCAGAACAACTTTTGCAGCTTCAATAGTGGATTTCTTAGCACGCGGATGCGGGCTGATGATGATCGCATTACGGGTTTTCAGGGAAATAAGAGATTTATAGATTGCTGTGGAGGTCGGGTTGGTTGTAGGGATAACTGCAGCGATCAGTCCTACAGGTTCCAGGATCTTCTTGAGTCCGTATGCCTTGTCTTCTTCTACAACACCACATGTCTGAGTGTTCTTATATGCATTGTAAACATACTCTGCTGCGTAATGGTTCTTGATAACCTTGTCTTCCATGATACCCATGCCTGTTTCCTCAACAGCCATTTTGGCAAGTGGGATACGCATCTTGTCAGCAGCAGTAGCAGCTGCCTTAAAGATCTTGTCGACCTGCTCCTGTGTGTAGGTAGCAAAGATCTTCTGTGCCTCTTTCATTGCAGCCATTTTCGCGGTCAGGGCTTCTGGAGTGTCGATGATGGTAGGGATAGTTTCTTTCTTTGCCATGTGGAATCCTCCTGTTTTCATATGATAATGGTCTGTGGTCCTGCGGGCTTATCCTTTTTTCGCCGGCAGGTGCTGCAGAGTTTTTGTAAGTCCCCGCGTTGCGTTTCGTTGTTGATTCAATCTGATTGAAATTTCTGCTTTGATACTGATATAGTATCAAAATTCTGAAAAAAACGCAAATTCTGAATTTTGTCGCTATGTGCAAAATGACGAACAAAAAATTAGGGGAAAATACTGTAAATTTTACTTTGCAGAACGCTGAATTATTGGAAAAATCTTAAAAAAAATTTTTGAAATTCAGCACTGTGCACAAAGAGCATGTTAAAAAATTGTCAGCACTGACAAAAAACATGCACACATATGAAGGGCGGGCAAAAGATAAAACGCAACATGTGGTTAAAACATTAACGTTAAACTTTTGTCAAATGATCATGCGCACATTATAATTTAACTGATTTCAGACGTCAATAGAGAATTCGATGAATAATTCACAAAAATACGGAGTAATTTTGATAAAAAATTCACAAAAATATTGTAGCAAAGTAAAGCGTGATAACATAAGAAATCAAAAAACTTGAAATTATTTAAAATTTCAGAATAATTAGGCGGAAATTATCGTGATTTTTTTCAGAAATGCAGAAAAAAAACTGCCATACAGGAAATGCTTCCCATATGGCAGTTTATATAAATATAGGTCAGGCGGATAAAAGCATCCGCATTCACTATGCGGCTTTGCGCCGAATTACTGTAAAAGGTTTCTGCTCAACAGTAAATGATAGCCAGGTTCGATCAGCTCTTGCGGAATGCGGCACGTTTTCTGTCTCTGGAGTCCAGAATACGTTTACGGATACGAAGGCTTGTCGGTGTTACCTCAAGAAGCTCATCCTGGTCGATGAATTCAATGGCCTGCTCAAGACTTAAGATCTTTGGCGGAACAAGCTTCAGTGCATCGTCAGCGGAAGAGGAACGAGTATTGGTAAGGTGCTTGGTCTTGCAGACATTCAGTTCGATATCCTCGGCCTTTCCGTTCTGTCCGATGACCATACCGCTGTACACCTTCTCGCCAGGTCCGACAAAGAGAGTACCACGCTCCTGAGCAGAGAAAAGACCGTAGGTAACAGTTTCGCCTGCCTCGAATGCGATGAGGGAACCCTGTTTACGGTACGGGAAGTCTCCCTTGTATGGTGCATATCCGTCAAACATGGTATTCAGGATACCGGTACCCTTGGTGGAGGTAAGGAATTCGTTACGGAATCCGATCAGTCCACGGGAGGGGATGGAGAACTCGAGACGTACAGTTCCGTCGCTTGCTGTGCTCATACCCTGAAGCTCACCTTTACGCTCGCTGAGTTTCTGGATGATAGTACCGGAAAATTCTTCCGGAACGTCAACGTATGCGATTTCGATCGGCTCCAGTTTACGTCCACGCTCGTCTGTGTGATAGAGAACCTCCGGTTTGCTGACTGCAAACTCGTATCCCTCACGGCGCATGTTCTCAATAAGAACGGAGAGGTGAAGCTCACCACGGCCGGAAACCTTGAAGCACTCGGTTGTATCGGTGTCTTCTACACGAAGGCTGACGTCTGTGTTCAGCTCACGGTAGAGACGGTCACGAAGGTGACGGGAAGTGATGTATTTACCTTCCTGTCCTGCAAGAGGACTGTCGTTTACAAGGAAGTTCATGGAGATTGTTGGCTCGGAAATCTTCTGGAACGGAATGGACTCCGGGTTGTCTCCTGCACAGAGGGTATCTCCAATGTGGATATCCGCGATACCGGAGATTGCAACAATAGCTCCGATGGTAGCGCTTTTAACTTCAACTTTGTTCAGTCCGTCAAATTCGTAGAGTTTGCTGATCTTTACGCGCTCGTGTTTGTCAGGGTCATGATGGTTCAGAAGCATCAGCTCCTGGTTCACGGAAATGGTTCCGCGCTCAACCTTACCGACACCGATACGGCCTACATACTCATTGTAGTCGATGGTGCTGATAAGAACCTGTGTATCTCCGTCCGGATCTCCCTCCGGAGCAGGAATCGCATCAAGGATGGTCTCAAAAAGCGGAGCCATATTCTCAGGTTTGTCCTCAAGGTTACGAACTGCATAGCCGGCTTTTGCGGAGGCATACAGGAACGGGCAGTCCAGCTGTTCGTCAGATGCGTCCAGATCCATGAGAAGCTCCAGAACCTCGTCGACAACCTCCTCCGGACGTGCTTCCGGACGGTCGATCTTATTGATGCAGACAATAACATGCAGGTTCAGTTCGAGAGCTTTACGAAGTACAAATTTAGTCTGAGGCATGGCACCCTCGAAGGCGTCCACAAGAAGAATAACGCCGTCTACCATCTTCAGCACACGCTCTACCTCGCCGCCGAAGTCCGCATGACCTGGAGTATCGATGATATTGATTTTTACATCCTTATAATGAACTGCGGTGTTTTTGGAGAGAATCGTAATGCCGCGCTCACGCTCAATATCGTTGGAGTCCATGACACGTTCCTGGACTTCCTGGTTCTCACGGAAAACACCGCTCTGTTTCAAAAGCTCGTCAACAAGTGTTGTTTTACCGTGATCGACATGGGCGATAATGGCCACGTTACGAACATCTTCACGCTTGGTCTTCATATAATCCAAATCCTTTCTTTCCATATATAAGTAA
>OIEF01000553.1_pt1 | contig 15675 bp, 10 predicted proteins | sample 1581721 | NCBI WGS metagenome assembly OIEF01 (sample SAMN01760908, study PRJEB22395) | human gut metagenome
GTCTGACGTCCTTTTCTTACTAACTGGTTAAATGTTGGCATTATTTTCACCTCCTGTTTTATTTTAAGCAGTGCAATCTTATGCACGCTAAAATATTATACAAATCCTTGTCTGTTTTGTCAAGACCAATTTTGTTTTCAATATAATACAAGAAAGAAGTCAGGTTTCCCGGACTTCTTTCTTTTTGGTTTGTAACAGCTTCTGTAGCTTAAGTACAAACATCAGTAATTATTTTTCATCAACTGATTCAGCATCTGTATCAATGACTCCGACTGCCTCTTCCTCTGCGAAATCCGCAAAATCATCATCATCAAAATCAAGTGTATCCTCATCGTTTACATCGCTGTCAAGCTTGATATTACGATAAATCTTCATACCTGTTCCTGCCGGGATGAGCTTACCGATGATTACGTTCTCCTTCATACCGATAAGCGGATCAACCTTGCCCTTGATTGCTGCCTCAGTAAGAACCTTTGTGGTCTCCTGGAATGAGGCTGCTGACAGGAATGAGTTGGTTGCAAGAGATGCCTTTGTGATTCCAAGTAATACCTGTGAGCCAACTGCAAGCTCCTTACCCTCTTCCTCAAGCTTCTCGTTGAGCTCTAAGAAGTCAAGGGCATCAACCATGCTGCCCGGAAGTAAATCTGAATCTCCCGGCTCCTCTACGCGGATCTTCTGTAAGCACTGACGAACTATAACCTCGACATGCTTATCGTTAATCTCAACACCCTGTAAACGGTAAACACGCTGTACCTCGCGGAGCATGTAATCCTGAACCGCACGAACGCCCTTAATCTTGAGGATATCGTGTGGATTTACAGAACCCTCTGTAAGCTCGTCGCCGGCCTCAAGCTCCTGTCCGTCTACAACCTTGATACGTGAGCCGTAAGGAATGAGGTAAGCCTTTGTCTCGCCTGTCTCGTTGTTTGTAACGATAACCTCACGCTTCTTCTTTGTATCCTTGATTGTGGCAGTTCCGCCGAACTCTGTGATAATAGCGAGTCCCTTAGGCTTACGTGCCTCGAAAATCTCCTCTACTCGAGGAAGACCCTGTGTGATATCTCCACCGGCAACACCACCTGTATGGAAGGTTCTCATGGTAAGCTGTGTACCAGGCTCACCGATTGACTGTGCTGCGATGATACCGATTGCTTCACCAACCTGTACTGCCTGACCTGTTGCAAGGTTTGAACCGTAACACTTAGCACATACTCCCATGTGTGAACGGCAGGTAAGCACTGTACGGATCTTAACCTGTGTGATTGGATTACCGTTCTCATCAACACCCTCTGCCATAACCTTTGCTGCACGCTTTGGTGTAATCATATGGTTGGCCTTAACGATTACATTGCCATCCTTATCGCAGATTGTGTTGCAAGAGAAACGACCTGTAATTCTCTCCTGAAGGCTCTCGATTTCCTCTCGACCCTCCATGAATGCCTTTACAACCATTCCCGGAATCTCACGTCCTGTGCCTGCACAGCAGTCTGTCTCACGAACGATCATATGCTGTGAAACATCTACGAGACGTCTTGTAAGGTATCCTGAATCAGCTGTACGAAGCGCTGTATCTGAAAGTCCCTTACGAGCTCCATGTGCTGACATGAAGTACTCGAGTACGTCAAGACCCTCACGGAAGCATGACTTGATAGGAAGCTCGATTGTACGACCTGTTGTATCAGCCATGAGTCCTCGCATACCTGCAAGCTGTTTAATCTGCTTATCAGATCCACGGGCTCCGGAATCTGCCATCATGAAGATGTTGTTGTACTTATCAAGACCTGTAAGAAGTGCCTTTGTAAGGGCATCATCTGTATCCTTCCATGTCTCGATAACCTCTTTGTAACGCTCCTCATCAGTGATAAGTCCACGCTTGTACTGTCTTGTAATCTTATCTACAGTGTCCTGTGCATCAGCGATCATCTGTGGCTTCTGTGGTGGCACTGTCATATCTGAAATTGAAACTGTCATGGCAGCCTGGGTTGAATACTTGTATCCCATAGCCTTGACATTGTCAAGAACCTCTGCTGTTGTTGTAGCTCCGTGTGTGTTGATAACCTTCTCAAGGATCTGCTTGATCTGTTTCTTACCAACGTGGAACTCAACCTCAAACTTGAGTGCATTCTCAGCCTTTGATCTATCTATAAAACCAAGATCCTGTGGAATGTTCTCATTGAATATCAAAAGTCCTACTGTTGTCTCTGTAAAACCTGAAACCTCTGTGCCGTCAGGAAGCTTTACTGTACGGTGTACAAAGATATTCTGGTGAAGAGTAATCTCCTTGTTCTCGTAAGCGAGCATTGCAAGATTAACACTTCCATAGTAACGGCCGAGAAGATCTATCGGTCTGCAAAGCACACGACGGTTTCCGTCTGTGACATCCTCAAACCAGATGAGGTCATATAAGCCAAGCTCAGCCTTTCCTGTATTTTCATCAGGAGTTGTGAGCTTTCTAAGCTCCTCAATATCATTGTATACGGTGTCTGATGACACCTGTGCAACCATCTTTGGATCATCCTTGTAATCAGCGAGCTTTCTCATTGTGAGGTAGTAAACTCCAAGGATCATATCCTGTGAAGGAACGGCTACAAGTCCACCATCGGAAGGCTTAAGCAGGTTGTTAGGTGACAGAAGCATGAATCTGCACTCAGCCTGTGCCTCAGCAGTCAGTGGAAGATGTACAGCCATCTGGTCTCCATCGAAGTCGGCGTTGAACGCTGTACATACGAGTGGATGAAGCTTGATTGCCTTACCCTCTACAAGGATTGGCTCGAAGGCCTGGATTCCAAGTCTGTGGAGTGTAGGAGCTCGGTTAAGCATAACCGGATGCTCTTTGATGACGTCCTCAAGGACATCCCATACCTCCGGCTGAAGTCTCTCAACCATCTTCTTTGCACTCTTTATATTGTGTGCGGTTCCGTTAGCGGCAAGCTCCTTCATAACGAATGGCTTGAACAGCTCGATTGCCATCTCCTTTGGAAGACCACACTGATAAATCTTAAGCTTTGGCTCTACACAGATAACCGAACGTCCTGAGTAGTCAACTCGCTTTCCGAGAAGGTTCTGACGGAAACGTCCTCCCTTTCCCTTGAGCATGTCTGAAAGAGACTTAAGAGCTCTGTTTCCGGGACCGGTAACAGGACGTCCACGACGGCCGTTGTCGATAAGTGCATCGACAGCCTCCTGAAGCATACGTTTCTCGTTACGAACGATGATATCCGGTGCTCCAAGATCAAGAAGTCTTCTAAGACGGTTGTTACGGTTGATGATTCGTCTGTAAAGGTCGTTAAGATCACTTGTTGCGAAACGTCCTCCATCGAGCTGAACCATTGGACGGAGATCCGGTGGAATAACAGGAATAACTGTCATAATCATCCACTCAGGCTTATTTCCTGACTCACGGAAAGCCTCTACAACCTCAAGTCTCTTGATGATACGCGCACGCTTCTGGCCTGTAGCATTCTCAAGCTCAGCCTTAAGCTCTGCCGAATCCTTCTCAAGATCGATTGCTGCTAAAAGCTCATGGATAGACTCAGCACCCATTCCTACACGGAATGCTGAGCGGCCATAAGTATCGCATGCCTCCTGGTACTCTGACTCGTTGAGAATCTGCTTGTATGCAAGCTTTGTCTCACCCGGGTCAAGCACAATATATGAAGCAAAGTACAGTACTCTCTCAAGTACACGTGGAGATAAGTCAAGGATGAGTCCCATACGTGATGGGATACCCTTGAAATACCAGATATGAGATACAGGAGCAGCAAGCTCGATGTGTCCCATACGCTCTCTACGAACGCTTGACTTTGTGATTTCTACGCCACATCGGTCGCAGACAACACCCTTATAACGTATCTTCTTGTATTTACCACAATGACACTCCCAGTCCTTCGTTGGTCCGAAAATCTTCTCGCAGAAAAGACCGTCTTTTTCAGGCTTTAATGTTCTATAGTTAATAGTCTCAGGCTTTTTAACCTCGCCATGTGACCACTCTCTGATCTTTTCAGGAGATGCTAATCCAATCTGAATCGCATCAAACTGCATTGCCTGATTATTTTCTATATTATTTGTTTCTGGCATTTTGGCACTCCCTTCTAATTATTCTTCGTCATCAAGAACTTCATCAGCAAAAATATCGTCATCCGCTGTCTCAGGAGACTCTTCCTCTTCTATGTCAACAAGCTCTTCGTTGTCATCAAATTCTTTCTTTGAGAAACCATGCTCTGCGAATGACTCACTGTCCTCGAATGCATAGTCCTTATCGTTTCCGATAATTGAGTTGATATCTGTATTACCGTACTCACTTGTCTCGATAAGCTCAACCTCTTCTCTGTTCTCATCAAGTACCTTGACATCCAGACCAAGTGCCTGAAGCTCTTTGAGAAGTACCTTGAATGACTCTGGAATACCAGGCTCAGGGATATTCTCACCCTTGATGATAGCCTCGTAGGTCTTGACACGGCCAACAACATCATCGGACTTCATTGTAAGGATCTCCTGGAGTGTATATGCAGCACCATATGCCTCAAGAGCCCAAACCTCCATCTCTCCGAAACGCTGTCCACCGAACTGTGCCTTACCACCGAGTGGCTGCTGTGTAACTAATGAGTAAGGACCTGTTGAACGTGCATGGATCTTATCGTCAACAAGATGATGCAGCTTAAGGTAATGCATGTGTCCGATAGTTGTCTTTCCATCGAAGCACTCACCTGTTCTACCATCACGAAGCTGTACCTTTCCATCCTTTGAAATCGGAACGCCCTTCCATAAGCTTCTGTGAGCTCTGTTTGTTGAAAGGTATTCCATAACGTCCTCACGGAGTGTATCAACATATTTATCATAGAAGATTTCAGCATCTGCGCTCCAGTATGGATGCTCAGCCTGTAAATCCTTTTCAAGCTCTTCCTTATCGAACGGAAGATTTACGTAATCATTTGCAAGCTCAAGTGTATCCTCGATATCTACCTCGTTTGCTCCGTCAAATACAGGAGTTGAGATATTGAAGCCAAGTGCCTTTGCAGCGAGACTCAGGTGAATCTCAAGGACCTGACCGATGTTCATTCGTGAAGGAACACCGAGTGGGTTAAGTACGATATCCAGTGGACGTCCGTTTGGAAGGAATGGCATATCCTCAACAGGAAGCACACGGGAAACGACACCCTTGTTACCGTGACGTCCGGCCATCTTATCACCGACAGAAATCTTTCTCTTCTGTGCAATGTAGATACGTACTGACTGATTTACTCCCGGAGAAAGCTCATCGCCGTTCTCTCTTGTAAATACCTTGGCATCAACAATGATACCGTAAGCACCATGAGGTACCTTAAGTGATGTATCACGAACCTCTCTTGCCTTCTCACCGAAGATGGCACGAAGAAGTCTCTCCTCTGCTGTAAGCTCTGTCTCACCCTTTGGTGTAACCTTTCCTACAAGGATATCACCGGCACGAACCTCTGCACCTACACGGATGATACCTCTCTCATCAAGGTCCTTGAGTGCGTCGTCGCCGACACCAGGGACATCACGTGTAATCTCCTCAGGTCCGAGCTTTGTATCACGTGACTCTACTTCGTATTCCTCGATATGAACTGATGTATACACATCATACTCTACGAGACGCTCTGAAAGAAGAACGGCATCCTCGTAGTTGTATCCTTCCCATGTCATGAATCCGATAAGCGGGTTCTTTCCAAGAGCAAGCTCTCCCTGACTTGTTGAAGGACCGTCTGCGATAACATCGCCTGCCTTAACCTTGTCACCCTTAAATACGATAGGTCTCTGGTTGTAGCAGTTTGACTGGTTAGAACGAGAGAACTTTGTAAGGATATACTCTCTCTTGTTTCCGTCAGTCTCTTTTATGATAATGCGGTTTGACTCTGAAGATAATACCTCTCCGTCTGCCTTTGCAACTACGCAGACACCTGAGTCAACTGCGGCCTTTGTCTCAATACCTGTACCAACTACAGGAGCCTCTGTGGTCAGAAGAGGAACGGCCTGACGCTGCATGTTTGATCCCATGAGGGCACGTGTAGGGTCATCGTTCTGCAAGAACGGAATCAGCGCTGTAGCTACTGAGAATACCATCTTTGGAGATACATCCATATAATCAAATGCTGACTTATCGTACTCCTGAGTTTCCTCTCTGTAACGACCTGAAACTGAGTTACGTATGAAATGTCCTTCGGCATCAAGCTTCTCATTAGCCTGTGCTACGTGGTAGTTGTCCTCCTCGTCGGCTGTCATGTATACAACCTCTTCTGTGACTACCGGGTTCTTAGGATCAGTCTTGTCAATCTTACGGTATGGAGCCTCTACGAAGCCATACTCATTGATTCTCGCATAGCATGCAAGTGAGTTGATAAGACCGATGTTTGGTCCCTCAGGAGTCTCTACAGGACACATACGGCCGTAGTGAGTGTAATGTACATCTCGAACCTCGAATCCGGCACGGTCTCTTGAAAGACCACCAGGTCCAAGTGCTGATAAACGTCTCTTGTGAGTAAGCTCTCCAAGAGGGTTGTTCTGATCCATGAACTGTGAAAGCTGTGAAGAACCGAAGAATTCTTTAACAGCGGCAGTTACAGGCTTTATATTGATAAGTGACTGAGGTGAAATTCCCTCTAAGTCCTGTGTAGTCATTCTTTCACGAACAACACGCTCCAGTCTTGAGAGACCGATACGGTACTGGTTCTGTAACAGCTCTCCAACCGCACGGATACGTCTGTTTCCAAGATGATCGATATCGTCATCTGTTCCTGCGCCCCACTCTAAGTGCATATTGTAGTTGATAGTTGCGAAGATATCCTCTTTAGTAATATGCTTTGGAATAAGGTCAGATATATCTCTCTTTATAGCCTCGATTCTGTCCTCAAGGGAATCATACTCCTCGAGAATCTGAGCGAGTACCGGATAGTAAACAAGCTCAGTAACACCGATAGACTTAGGATCCTCAAGCTCAGGAATCCAGCTTCTGATGTCAACCATCATAGAAGAAAGAATCTTGACATTTCTTGTCTCTGTCTGAATCCATAAAGCAGGAACGGCAGCGTTCTGGATCTGTGTAGCAAGCGCACGGTCAACAACAGTACCTGCCTCAGCGATAACCTCACCTGTAGAAGGATCCACTACGTCCTCAGCTAAAACCTGTCCACTAATACGGTTCTTTAAAGCAAGCTTCTTATTAAACTTATAACGTCCTACCTTGGCAAGGTCATATCTTCTAGGATCGAAGAACATTGCTGTGATAAGGCTCTCTGCACTCTCAACTGAAAGCGGCTCGCCCGGACGAATCTTCTTATATAACTCTAATAAACCAGCCTCATAGCTTCCCTGTGGCTCACGCTCTGTGATTGCAGGGTCCTTGCTGAATGATGCCTGGATCTTTGGCTCATCTCCGAACATATCGAGAATAGCCTGGTTTGTACCTACTCCAAGTGCACGTAAAAGTACTGTTATAGGTACCTTACGTGTTCTATCTACTCTTACATAAAAAACGTCGTTAGAGTCTGTCTCATACTCAAGCCATGCACCACGGTTTGGAATAACAGTACAAGAATACAGGGTCTTTCCGAGCTTATCATGAGCAATTCCGTAATAAATACCAGGAGAACGAACTAACTGACTGACAATAACTCGCTCTGCACCGTTGATTACGAATGTACCGGTCTCTGTCATTAAAGGCAGATCACCCATGAAAATTTCATGCTCATTAATCTCATCTGTCTCTTTGTTGTGAAGTCTGACTTTAACCTTTAAAGGAGCTGCGTATGTTGCATCTCTTTCCTTGCACTCAGGAATTGTATACTTTACATCATCTTCGCATAATGTAAAATCTACAAAATCAAGACTAAGCTTTCCGCTGTAATCTGTGATTGGAGAGATATCCGCAAAAGCTTCCTTGAGACCTTCGTCTAAGAACCACTGATAAGAATCCTTCTGGACCTCAATCAGATTTGGCATCTGCAGAACCTCTTTTTGTCTTGAGTAACTCATACGCATGCTTTTTCCGGATGTGACCGGACGTATTCTGTTTTTCTCCATTGACGTTTCACCTCTCGTTTTTATTTTAATCTAGCAAGTATCTAGATAATGATTCAAAAACCACCCCAGTTACTATATCTTGTGGTTTTTCTCTTGTGCACATATTTGCGAATGCATTTTAGTGTAATTTACCTATTGACAAATTTGCATCATTTAAAAAATTGCATAAAAATGCCACTGCACCACAATAGTGCAACGTATACTATACAACAAATCACTGACAATTGCAAGTACTTTTTTTATTTTTTCATTCGCCGTCGGATAGGCTACGAGCAGAGGTCCCAAAAATGCTTAGGCATTTTCGGGACGCGCTCCGACTGTCGCGCAATAAAAACATAAAAAAGAGCCAAGGCGCAAATAGAATTTGCCCTTGGCTCATTTTTATGTTTTTACTCCGCTCGTAGCCTATCCGACTATTTAAGTGTAACCTTAGCACCCTCTGCCTCAAGTTTAGCCTTAGCGTCCTCTGCTGAAGCCTTGTCAAGCTGCTCTTTGATAACCTTTGGTGCGCCATCAACAGCGTCCTTAGCCTCTTTAAGTCCAAGACCTGTGATCTCACGAACAACCTTGATAACCTTAACCTTGTTTGGTCCAACCTCTGTAAGCTCTACGTCGAACTCAGTCTTCTCCTCAGCTGCTGCTCCGTCAGCTCCTGCTGCTGCAACTACAACACCTGCTGCTGCAGAAACACCGAACTCTTCTTCACAAGCTTTTACTAAATCATTTAACTCTAATACGCTTAACTCTTTGATAGCATCAATAAACTCTGCTGTTGTTAACTTTGCCATTATAATTTCCTCCATTTAAAAATTTAATTATGATAATAAGGTTCAAATATAATATTTGAATTATTCTGCTGCTGGAGCTTCCTCTGCAGCATCCTCTGCTGGTGCTGCCTCTACGGCTGCATCTGCAGCGCCGCCCTGCTCTGCGATCTGATTGAGTACACGAGCAAGATTTGTGATAGGTGACTGAATGCTTCCAAGTAATTTTCCAAGAAGCTCATCTCTGCTAGGTACAGCGGCGATTGCCTTCATACCCTCAGCATCATAAAATGTTCCCTCAACTACACCTGCTTTAATCTCTAAAGCCGGAGCTGTTTTAGCGAACTTAGCTAAGATTCTAGCTGGTGCTGTTGCATCCTCTGTTGATACAGCGAATGCGCTTGGTCCTTCAAGGACATCCTTTAATCCCTCGAACTCTGTTCCCTGGATTGCACGGTTTACTAAAGTATTCTTGTATACCTTGTAAGTTACACCGGCTTCTCTTAACTGTTTACGTAACTGAGTATCCTCTGCTACTGTGAGTCCTAAGTAATCAACAACTACTACTGACTGTGCACCATTGATAACACCGGAAATCTCATCTACGATTGGCTGTTTAAGTTCTACCTTTGCCACGATTCATTTACCTCCTTTTAGATTTTCGCATAAAAGACATGAGGTATTTGATTTATTAATCAAAGAAACCCTCCTGCCTGTCGACAGAAGGGTACAAGTCAAAATTCAAGATAAATCTCGAAAATTCCCTCGGTAGGTTCTACGTTTACGCCTTGCGGCACCTACTGTCTTCGGCAATATGCATTGCAATTATATCAAACTATATTACGGATGTCAATTACTTTCCGCAAAACTTTTGCTTGGCGTTTGATAGGTCTTGTAAATTGTTTTACTGTAACTGTTTAACTATCTTACTGTGTAATCTTAACCACGTTTAACTTAACGCCAGGTCCCATTGTAGATGTAAGAGTTGCGCTCTTAATGTACTGACCCTTTAAGCTAGCAGGTTTTGCTTTATTAATTGCACCCATAAGAGACTGGAAGTTGTCGTTTAACTGCTCGTCTGTGAAAGATGCTTTTCCAACTGGCACATGGATAATGTTTGTCTTGTCCAATCTGTACTCAATCTTACCGGCTTTGATATCGTTAACAGCTTTTGTTACATCCATAGTAACTGTTCCTGCCTTTGGGTTTGGCATTAAGCCCTTTGGTCCAAGGACACGTCCTAAACGACCAACAACACCCATCATATCAGGTGTAGCAACTACAACGTCGAAGTCTAACCATCCCTCGTTCTGGATCTTTGGAATTAACTCCTCGCCTCCAACGAAGTCAGCTCCTGCTGCCTGTGCCTCGTCAACCTTAGTTCCCTTAGCGAAAACTAAAACCTTAACTGTTTTTCCTGTTCCGTGTGGTAATACAACCGCACCACGGATCTGCTGCTCTGCGTGACGTCCGTCGCAGCCTGTTCTAAGATGAAGCTCGATTGTCTCGTCAAATTTAGCTGTAGCATTTTTCTTTACGATAGAGATAGCGTCAGCAACATCGTACTGCTCTTTCTTATCAAATGCCTTAACAGCGTCTTGATACTTCTTTCCTCTTTTCATGAAAAAATAACCTCCTGGTGGTAATATCGGGAGAGGGCCCTCCCACATTTACGTTTCTTTGTTATTATTTTGGGTTGCATAAATTTGCAACTATTTTAGGGGTATGTTGGCTTCGCTAAGTGTTAGTCAACCACTTCAACACCCATTGATCTTGCTGTACCAGCGATCATGCTCATTGCAGACTCAAGTGAAGCTGCGTTTAAGTCAGGCATCTTAAGCTCAGCGATTTCCTGAACCTGTGCCTTTGTGATCTTAGCAACCTTCTTCTTGTTTGGCTCGCCTGAACCAGACTGAATCTTGCAAGCTTTCTTGATTAATACCGGAGCAGGTGGAGTCTTAGTAATGAAACTGAAACTTCTGTCTGCATATACAGTAATAACTACAGGGATAATTAAGTCGCCCTGATCGGCTGTCTTTGCATTAAACTGCTTTGTGAACTCTACGATGTTTACACCGTGCTGTCCAAGTGCAGGTCCAACTGGAGGAGCTGGAGTTGCCTTTCCAGCAGGGATCTGCAATTTAATGTATCCTTCTACTTTCTTTGCCATTTGGAATTGCCTCCTTAATTTGTTTTCTTAACATCTGCGAAACTTACTTCTACCGGTGTCTCGCGACCGAACAGCTCTACATTAATTGTAACTGTCTGCTTGTGATAATTCATAGCTGTGATAACACCGACTGTATCCTTCCAGACACCGCCGATAACGACTATCATGTCACCCTCAGCAAAATCAACTACCACGTTTTCCGTCTTAATACCCAAAGGTCTCATCTCGGCTTCTGTGAGAGGAACCGGTTTGCTTCCCGGACCTACAAATCCAGTTACGCCTCTGGTATTTCGTACAACGTACCATGTATCATCATTCATAATCATATGAATAAGAACATAGCCTGGAAACATCTTCTTGGAAACCTGTTTACGAACACCGTTCTTCACCTCTGTGACGTCCTCCAACGGAACACGTACTTCAAGGATCTGGTCCTCAAGATGTCTGTTTTCGATTGTTTTGTCAATATTAGCTTTGACTTTGTTTTCATAACCTGAATAGGTATGAACTACATACCAGTTCGCTTCTGTCATAATCACTTTGCCTCCGTTTTAAAAATGTAAACCAATAAGGAAATCTACGCCCTGCTGGATACCCCAGTCAAGAAGCGCAATAATAAGACCGGTAACTACTGAAACCGCCAGCACTGCAATGGTCTGTCTGATGACCGATTGCTTCTCAGGCCAGATAATCTTCTGAAATTCAGCTTTCAGACCTGAAAACCAGCTTGTTTTTGGAGCCTTTTCGACTTTTTCATTCTGTCCCATAATGTACTCCTTCACTCAGTTCCTAGACTATTTTGTTTCCTTGTGCATTGTATGAGTTCTGCAGAATCTACAATACTTCTTGGTTTCCATTCTGTCCGGATGAGTTTTTTTGTCCTTTGTCATGTTGTAATTACGACGCTGACATTCTGTGCACGCTAATGTAATCTTTGTACGCACGACTTCCACCTCCGTTTAAATTCTTTGTTGTTTGTACCCTTAAAAAAAGGCATAAAAAAAAGACCTATTTCCAAGCCTGTATACTATATCACAGTTGAACCGTAACCGTCAATAGCTATTTTAAAATTTATTGTAAATTCTTTTGAACAGTGCCGCTGTCTGCACTTTTTTTGTGTCCGGCAGCAATTAATTTTTATAAATCTTACAGATACATAACTAAATATAGTACATTTATCTGAATTTTTCAAGTATTTTGTTGTTGTAAATCCTCAATTATGACGATATAATATATGTGTATAAGTACGATTTGATAATTAAAAATTTTACATAGCTTATTATAGTTGCAGTTAAGCATTAGTAATCGCAGCTATACAATATAATATTTAAAGGATTACCATTTAACGTATTAAACGATTTTCACGGATGAAAGGAGGGGTCTTTATGGCAAAGATAGACAGTGCCTACGCTTACTATGCCAGCACTTATGCCAATAAAGAGGTATCGCGCTATGATTCGCACAAGAAAAGCGACCTGCGCAAGATATACAACAGAATAATAAAGACAAATAAAGAGTCCCCTCTGTACAAGATTTCCAATATGTCCGAGGCCAAGAAATATGCTATCGATATAAAGGAAAGCTCTAAGGCCATCTTAAATGCCGTGGATTCGCTTTCTGATAAATACGCAGACTCCTCTGACTCCTTCCAGAAGAAGGTTGCGGAGTCATCTAATGAGGATGCTGTAGGCGTGCGCTACGTGGGTGACGGCTCAGAGAATAAAGGAGCAGACGGCTTTGATATAGAGGTCAGGCAGCTCGCCGCACCACAGGTCAATACCGGCAGCTACTTAGACAGCAAGGCCCTGTCCTTTATACCGGGCAGCTATTCTTTTGACATAAATACCAATGCATCATCCTATGAGTTCCAGTTCGGAGTGAGCACCGGTGAAACAAACGGCGAGGTGCAGGACAAGCTCAAGAGGCTCATAAACGCATCCGGTCTTGGCATCGAGGCAGACATAGTCCATGATGACTCAGGCAAGGCAGCGCTTCAGCTTACATCAATGCAGACAGGTCTCAGCGAGACTGAGGATTCTCTCTTTAGTGTGGCTCCGTCAGCTAACGCAGAGTCCATAAGCATGATGAAGCAGCTGGGTATTGATAAGGTATCATCCCCTGCCCACAACTCTGACTTTTCGCTGAATGGCACCGCGCACTCATCCTTGTCCAACACCTTTACCATCAATAATACCTTTGAGCTCACGCTCAAAAAGCCGACCACAGATACAGGTGCCGCAGCCATCGGTTTTAAGGCCAATTCCGATGCAGTTGCCGACAATGTGCAGACTCTGGTTGACGCATACAATAAGATGATAGACGTGGCAGATGATTATTCAGTGAACGACTCTGCAGATGCCACAAGGCTGCTTCGTGATATAAGCTCCATCACAAAGGGCTCACAGTCAAAGCTTTCCTACATCGGTCTCATGACAGACGATGACGGCAAGCTCACTATTGACCGCGATATCCTCGCCGGTGCGCTTAGTCCGGACAGAGCTGATGACACCTTCAACACTCTTACAGCACTAAAGGATGCAATAGGTGACAAAGCAAAATCTGTGACAGTCAACCCTATGAACTATGTGCAGAAGGTTGTTGTGGCATATAAGAATCCCGGACACAATTTCAACACACCATATATTTCGTCAATTTATTCAGGCATGATGCTTGACAGCTACGCATAAACGGCTGTTGTACCCAAATCAGTACAACAGCCGTTTTTTTATTTTTTTTATAATAGTGGCTGCAGATCTCCCACCATTTTTTCCTCCAGTGTCCTGAGCCTCTCTGCAATTGCCACACTCTTTGAATCAGCATCGCGATATTCATTGAGACTGCCGCTGATTGTCTCTATGCCCATATTACAGCCCTCCGTCAGTAACTTTGCTGCCTGGGACTGATCATCATTCACTGCCATCTTCATTGCAGTCTGCAGCTTCGCAGCCATCTTTGCAAACACACCCAGTTCCTTAATATCTGCACCTGCTTTGTCAAGCATATCCCTGCAATCCACTGACAGCCCGGTGTGCTCATCATAGTACTTGTCTATCAGCTCACGAAGCTGCTTGTCATCTGTGTGTTCTCTTATATCGTCCATGCTCTCAAGTGCCATCTTACAGCCCGCTATGCAATCCTGAAGCAAGAGCACCGAATCATGATTTTCAATATTTCTGCTCATAAAAACCTCCATACTTCTTTTCTATCAGTATGGAGGTTTTCATGAAAAAATATTCACTACACAATCGGAAACTCCAGTTTAACCCAAAACTTCCCATGTTCCCTTTTAAAACTCATGCTTCCATTCATGCGCTGCATCATCGCATCCACGCTCTTAAGCCCTATCCCGGCACTTTTAAGAAGTGTTTTATTGTCACATACACCATTGCCAATTTCAACGCTAAATGTTTTTTTCGTAAAAGCTGTTTTCATAACAACAGGCTTTTTATTGTCCGCATATTTATATATATTATCCGTCAGATTGGAAAATATTCTGGTCAAAAATGCCATATTAACAGCAACCTTTACCTGCTTAAAGCTTATTCCTTCTGCATCAACCTCATAATTGCTTTTCATAAGCTGAGCACACACATCTGAGAGGTAATCTCCAAATATATACTCAACATCCATTGATGCATCCAATTCAACAGGTCTTTGTGAACCGGCAATTGAAAAATCCAGCAGATTGTCTACCTGAGTCCTGATATCCAACACCTTTTCACTTATAAAATTAAGATTTTTCATATTCTCGGCATATGCTTCATTCTCCAGTTTCATTACATCAACATATGTCATAACACCGGTCAACGGCGTACGCAGGTCATGAGCCATATTACGCATCAGTTCATCCTTTTCCTGTCGCGCTTTTTTCTCCTGTTCCTGTGATGCTTCAAGCTCTGTTTGATAGCCCGCTATAATTTTTCTGATGCGTAGATACACAAATACAATTCCCAGCATAAGAGAAAATCCCACATCAAAAATCATAAAAGCAATATAATATTTTTCCGTAAATCCTGTATATATAAATACTTCCGCCTCAATATCGGAGAACTGGACAGGCAGCTCATAGCTTCCTGTAAATCGGTAATCATACATATTTTTAGCCGGAGATATAAGCTTATCTACATTTGATTTATTGTATATTACCTTCCCCATTTCCTGAACACTATAAAACGCAATATCATGATCCGCCATCCATTCATCATATTGCTCGACATCTGTAGTACTTATATCATTATCAGATACATATTGTTGAAACTCATCTATATATGGCTTTTCATTATCGTATATTAAATGAGATGTACCTTCAATATAATTGTTCAGCAAATCAATTCCCAGATAATATAATAGTCCAAAAACAACGCATGTGCCTATAATCGCAATTGCAAATGTCAAAGACAGCTTTTTCTTTACCCTCTTTAAATCATCTCTCAAAACGGTATCCTCTTCCCCATTCTGTGTGTATGCATGCATCACCACACGCTTTTATAAGCTTATTCCTTAGATTTTTAATATGTACCATAACAGTATTCTTTGCATTATATGTAAAAACCTCATCCCACACCATCTCGTATATCATCTCAATCGTATATATCCTGTCAGGATTTTTCATCAGCAATTTTAATATCTCATATTCTTTTCCTGTTAATTTTATCTCATTATCATTAAACTCAACCTTGTTTCGATTCGTAAACAGTTTAAGTC
>OIEF01000562.1_pt1 | contig 15546 bp, 15 predicted proteins | sample 1581721 | NCBI WGS metagenome assembly OIEF01 (sample SAMN01760908, study PRJEB22395) | human gut metagenome
GCTTGTATGTCTCGGGATTTTGACATATTCATGTCAAAACACCTCGCGGGACAGTAGCTACTGAATAGTTACTATAATTTTAATATCACACTGAATCATAAAGGATAACTGGTCAGATAGAAATAACCAGTTTTGAAAAAAATAACCAGTCCAGTTTGAAAGAAAAAGAAATATTATAAAGGAAACATACTGCGCGAATCTATGTGATCAGGATAAATTTTGTGTACCGAGAAGCGTGTTACAGGGAACGGAGTAAACAGTAAAGAGATCAGGATCGAATGTAAACTACAATAAACACAAGGTTGACAATGCGAAAAACAGGTGATATAGTAGTATTAGCATAGCGGTGGATATTTTCTCGGCGCAGATGCAGCAAAATTATGGAGGATATGAAAAAATGACAACGACAACAATGAGCAGAGGCAAGACTTATGACATGGTGTACATTGCGGTATTTGCTGTGGTAATGGCGATTTGTTCCTGGATTTCCATACCGGCAACCGTTCCGTTTACATTACAGACCTTCGGTGTGTTCCTGGCAGTTGGAGTACTCGGTGGTAAGAGAGGTACCCTTTCAATTCTGGTGTACATTCTTCTTGGAGCAGTCGGCGTTCCGGTATTTGCCGGATTTAGTGGTGGAATCGGCAGTCTGTTTGGCAACGCCGGTGGCTACATAATAGGTTTCCTGGTGGGTGCTCTGGTTATGTGGGGCATGGAAAAAGTAATGGGAAGAAAAACATGGGCACTGGCAGTCCAGATGGTAGTTGGTCTGATTGTGTGTTATGCATTTGGAACTGCCTGGTTTATGATTATGTACACCAGAAGTGCAGGACCGGTTGGTCTCGTGACTGTACTTGGCTGGTGTGTATTCCCATTCATTATTCCGGATCTGATCAAGATCGTGGTAGCACTGGGACTGACAAAGAGTCTGAAAAAAGTACTTCCTATTATGCAGTAGCCATAGGATATCCAGAAGAAGAGATCTGTAAGACGCCTGGCCCTCCCGGACTTACAGGTCTCTTTTTGCGTTGCTCCACGTATGGAAGTTGTCTGGCTTAGATGATAATAATTATCATAATATGATAAAAAATAGGGTAAAAAATGTGAAAAATTGCCAATAGAACCTTGCGAAGAAAAAAAGAGAGTTATATAATAAAAATAATCATATTTATATATGTGTAATTATAAAATGTAATGAATGAGCAAGGAGGTAACACATGCATAAATGGAAAAAACTGGTTGCAGGAGTTTTATCAGCCAGTATGATTATACCGGCAGCACCATTGACTGCGGGAGCAACAGAACAGACAGAACTGGTGCAGCAGGCAGAAGCAACTCCGGAAGCGCAAGCAGCACCGGTAGCAGAAGTTCCGGCTTCGGAACAGACGGCAGCACCGACGGAGACCCCGGCGCCGACAGAGCCCCCAGCAGTATCGGAGAATCCGACACCAACGGAGACCCCGGCACCGACAGAGACCCCGGCAGCCCCGGAGACCCCGACACCGACGGAGACCCCGGCACCAACGGAAACTCCGGCGCCGACAGCAACACCAACACCGGCACCGATACAGCCAACAACCCCGACGCCGACAGAGACTCCGGCAGCTGAACAGCCGACACAGGAAACACCGGCAGCCTACGCCGGAAGCTACTCCGACACCGGAAGCAGAAGCACAGGGAAGCAACGAATCACTGATTGCAGGACAACAGATAGTGATTCCACCACAGATCGAAGAGGATTTTCGTCTGACAACTGTTGATAAAGTATACGCATTTGCAAGAAAAGATTGCAGGATTCTTGAAGAAAAAAGCGATGAGGAAGATGCTGCAGCTACCGGATCTTTACCGGGCGGTGGTGTCTGCTATATCTTACAGGAAGACGAAGACGGATGGGTGTTTGTTGAATCCGGAAGAGTCAGAGGATTTATCAGAAAAGACGAATTAAACACAGGAGAAAAAGCGGATCTGATCATAGAAGAGGCAAAGGAATTGTCCGGGGAGGAGAATCCGGTATTCGAAAAAGCTACAAAACTGATGAATCCGCTGAAAAATAAAAATCTTCTGTATACAAAAACAACAGCAGGAAAAACAGTAGTAGATAAAGAATATGCATTCTGTAACACGGATAAAATAAATATCCGTGAAGGGAAAAGTACGGATGCACGGGTAATCGGCACGTTATCCCAGAATCAGGTTTGTTATGTACTGGCAAGTAAGAATCAAGAATGGGTATATGTGGAATCCGGTGATGTGCGTGGATTTGCAAAGAGTGAATACCTGTTGATGGGTGAAGAAGCGGAAGAAAAAGCAAAGGCATATACCGATGCGGGACAGGATCCGGAAACTGTATGCGGACTTGCTGATCAGATGATCGCACCGGAAGACAATGCCGTCTGCTATTATACGTTCAAATCAGTGAAAGAAGCCTCTGTTGAGAATCCAACCCGCCAGGCTCTGATCAATTATGCATTGCAGTTTATCGGTAACCCATATGTATGGGGAGGAACAGATCCGGTTCACGGAGCAGACTGTTCCGGTTTCGCACAGCATGTATATGCACAGTTCGGTATCGGTCTTCCAAGAACATCCGCAGCACAGTCGCAGTATGGAATGAAGATTCCGGTCAGTGAAGCAGCACCGGGTGATCTGATCTTTTATGCGAAAAACGGTCAGGTTTACCATGTAGTTATCTATATCGGTAATGGAAGAACTGTAGAAGCGGCCAGCACAAGATCAGGTATCTGCAGCCATGGCGTAAATTATGCCAATGCGGTATGGGCAACAAGACTTCTGTCCTGAATTATAAATGATAATAGTTTGACAATTTCATGAAATACGGTTGACAATCCGTCAATGTGGTGATAAATTAATGATAAAGAGTATAAGTTTTATAAAACTTATACAATGAATGCATAGAATCTGATTACTGACGGAGAAATGTGGGATACCACAGGGGAATCAGATTTGCAGGATGCCGACCGTCTGGGCAACATTTGTAGAGTTACAAGTGTTGCCCTTTTTTACTTTACAAGAAATTGACTTCCTGCAAAGTAAAAAATGCTCCGCGAGGATGTGCCAAGACACATTCTTTGTTCCTTTATAAAAGACAGGAAAAAGATATCCGGACGGCTGGTGTAAAAAGGAGGTGCGTCTGCAAAAAAGAAATTATGGGGAAATGCCAAAGAGATTATGAAAAGACGGTAATGGTTTGTGGCTGAACGATTACAGATAATGAAATGTGATGACAAGGAGGAAAAAGTTATGTTTCATGAAGAGTATACGGCATTATGTAATGCAGGGGTGGCAAAAAATAATCTGTTGAAGAAAAATCCACTGGGATATTTTATTTCATCCATGGTAGCAGGAATGTTTATTTCATTTGGCAGTATGGTAGCGTTTGTGCTGGGACAGTCGATGGATGGAAATGGTGCAGCGGCTGCGGTAAAACTGATTCAGAGTATTGCTTTTGCATCAGCTCTCAGTCTGGTTGTTATGGCAGGTGCTGAATTATTCACCGGTAACAATCTGGTGATGGCGGCAGCATCCCTGAGAAAGAAAGTATCTTGGGCGGATACTGTGAAACTGTGGTGTGTCTGCTGGATCGGCAATCTGATTGCTTCTTTGCTCTGTGTAGCGGCTTTCCAGCTGACCGGACTTCCGACAGCAGGAGATGGAGCAATCGCAGATTATTTTATCAAAATTTCTTCAGCAAAAGTTAGTCTTGGTGTCGGAGAGATCCTAGTGCGTGCGATCCTGTGTAATATTCTGGTCTGTCTTGCAGTATGGTGCGGAACCAAGATGAAAACGGAATCCGGAAAACTGATCATGATTTTCTGGTGTATTCTGATTTTTATGACCTGCGGATTTGAGCATAGCATCGCAGATATGAGCATCATCGGAATCGGTGTGGCAAACGGAGGAATCACTGTCGGTCAGTATCTGTATACCGTACTGCTGGCAACAGTCGGAAATATAATCGGCGGGGCAGTGTTTGTGGCAGTACCGTATCATGTGATTTCAAAAGAAAAATAAAAAACGAAAAACGCAAAGACAGCCGTTCGGCAGATGGATATGACCGGACGGCTGTCTTTTGAGTTACGCGAATAACAAGACAAATAAAAAAATTTGTGCTTTTCATGCAAAAAATTTATAGAAATCGCTAATAAAACTGGATAATATTGTGAATTTATGGTACTCTTAATAGGACAAACTTATTTATCGGGTTTTTGCGGTCTTTTCCAAGGATGTGCGGAGGCGGAAGAGAGAGTAAAGACAGGTAATTATAAGGATAAAAAATATCAAGGAAGGTGAGCAATTGGAAAATTATACGAAGTATAAGCTGAAAAGCAAGGAAGAACTTGCATCCGTGCTGGAAGGCAAAGACAATTTGTTCGTGATTGCCTGCAACAAATGTTTCAAAGAGTTTGAAACAGTGGATGAACCGGACTGCGACGAGTTTTTAGCATTTGCAGCAGAACAGGGAAAAACGGTTACAGGCAGTGCAAAGTTTGATTTCTTATGTAATAAGATGCACACAGAGAAAAAATTACAGGATCTGCTTCCGGAAGGAACAGAGAACGTAGTTGTAATCTCCTGTGGTCTTGGTATCCAGACGATTGCAGATCTGTCAGGAAAACCGGTGGTTGCAGCAAGTAATACGCTCAACTACAGAGGTCATCACGGTATGGCACTTACCAAAAAGAGCTGTGACGCATGTGCACAGTGTTATCTGAACATCACAGGTGGTGTCTGTCCGATCGTTGACTGCTCGAAGAGTCTTGTCAACGGACAGTGTGGCGGTGCCAAGAACGGAAAATGTGAAGTAGACCCGAATAAAGACTGTGCATGGGAAAAAATCTATCAGAGACTGGCAAAACAGGGACGTCTGGAAGAATTTCTGCATCAGCCGGTACAGGTACGTGACTTCTCAAAAGTGAACTTCAAAGTTATCAATGATTATGTAAAAGCTGCCAGAGAAGACAGACTGAACGGATATTACGGTGGAGTACATCCGTCAGAACGCAAAGAATTCAGTGAGCATATTGCCCTGAAGAAGTTCCCGGATCCAAAGACCGTTGTTATTTCCATGTCCCAGCATCTGGGTGCACCGGCGAATCCGATCGTTGAGGTTGGCGATACCGTAAAGGTTGGACAGAAGATCGGTGAAGCAGCAGGATTTATCAGTGCTCCGGTACATTCAAGCGTAAGCGGAACCGTAGTTGCCGTAGAACCCCGTATGCATGGAACCAGAGGCAGCGAAGTGATGGCTGTTGTTATCGAATCGGATGGTAAAAATACTCTGCACGAATCCGTACAGCCACACAAAGATCTTGACAGCCTGACTCCGGATGAGATCATCGATATCATCCGTGAAGCAGGTATTGTTGGTATGGGTGGAGCAGGTTTCCCGACCTGTGTCAAACTGAAACCGGCAAAACCGGTAGATACCATTCTCCTGAACGGTTGTGAGTGTGAACCACTGCTGACCGCAGATCACAGAGTTCTTCTGGAATATGCAGACGATATCATCTATGGTTTAAAAGCAATCCTGAAGACAACAGGTGCTGAAAAAGGTATTATCGTCATTGAAGATAACAAACCGGATGCCATTGAACTGATGCAGGAAAAAGTTGCAAATATCGGTAACATGGAAGTATTCGTAGCAAAAACCAAATACCCGCAGGGTGCTGAGAAAACTCTGATCAAACGTGTCATGGGCAGACAGGTTCCAAGCGGCGGACTCCCGGCAGATGTTGGCGTTGTGGTAGATAATATCAGTACTGTGAAAGCAATTTCCGATGCGATCCGGAAAGGTATGCCTCTGATCGAGCGTGTTGCAACCGTAACAGGCGAGAAGATCAAACATCCGGGCAACTTTGTCATCAAGATCGGTACCAGCGTAAAAGAACTGATCGATTACTGTGGCGGATTTACCGATGAAGATGTTCTGGTTAAGATGGGCGGACCGATGATGGGATTCCCGCTAAAAGACCTGGAAGTACCGATGATGAAGGGCTCCAACGGTATCATCGCGATCGATACCGATGAGACAAAAGAGCAGGCCTGCATCAAGTGTGGTCGCTGCGTAGATGTTTGTCCGATGGAACTTTCACCGCTGTATTTTGTAAAATATGCAGATCAGGAGAACTGGGAAGGCATGAGAGACATGCATGTAATGGATTGCGTGGAATGTCGCTGCTGCCAGTATATCTGTTCTTCCAAAATCTCTATTATTGACAGAATCAAAGCCGGAAAAAATGCAATAAGGGGGATGAAATAATATGTTAATTACCCAGTTAAAAGACAAAGAGATGATCAACTCTCTGGTGGCAGGGAAAAAAGTTTTCATCATCAACTGCCACGGATGTAAAGAAGTGCATTTTCCGGAAAAAGAAGCTGTAGAACTTCAGAAGGAACTTTCCGCTGAAGGCAATGTAACAGGAATCATGACTACCGATTATATCTGTAATCCGGAAAATATGGAATTACGCCTGAAAAAACATATGGAGAAGATCCAGGACTCTGATCTGGTTTTAGTATTCTCCTGTGGTGTTGGCGTACAGACAATCGCAGAATATCTGGATGACAAGAAGGTATGCGCAGCCTGCGATACCTATCCGCTTCCTGGTTTTCAGGGTGTGACACCGTTAGAGTACAAATGTGACCAGTGCGGTGAATGTTATCTGAATCTGACCGGTGGAATCTGCCCGATCACAGCATGTTCCAAGAGCCTTGTCAACGGACAGTGCGGCGGTTCTAAAAACGGCATGTGCGAGGTTGATAATACCATGGAATGTGGATGGGAACGTATCTACAGACGGCTGGAAGCTATCGGACGTCTGGACGTACTGAAATGTCCGACACAGATTCACAATTTTGCAACAGATGATGAAGTAGCAAAATAATATAAGATACATAATACGATGCATCTATAAAATTTAATATGATTGGAGCAATGTATAATGAAAATGAAAGAATTATTCGACCGTGGTGAATTTGTAGTTTCTGCAGAAGTAGGACCGCCAAAAGGGATCCACGTGGACGAACTGGTAGAAGAAGCGAAAACTTATCTGAAAGATGTTCATGCAGTTAATGTAACCGATAATCAGTCTTCTGTTATGCGTCTAGGCTCTCTGGCTATGTGTAAAGTCCTGAAAGATGCAGGGATGAACCCGATCTTCCAGCTTGCCTGTCGTGACAGAAACCGTATCGCTCTGGAATCTGATCTTCTGAGCGCAGCAATGTTCGGTATCGATAACATCCTGTGTCTGACCGGTGACCATACCAAGATGGGTGACCATCCACAGGCAAAACCGGTATTTGACCTGGATTCCGTATCTCTGCTGCATACCGTAAAACTGCTGGAAGAAGGCGTAGATCTGGGTGGCAATCAGCTGGTTGGCGAACCGCCGAAGTTCTCCAAAGGTGCTGTTGTATCTCCATGCAGCGATTCCGTTGATGCACAGCTGGCAAAGATGGAAAGAAAAGTAGCTGCAGGTGCAGAATATTTCCAGACTCAGGCTGTTTTTGAGCCGGAAAAATTCATCAAATTCATGGAAAAAGCAAAACAGTTCGGAAAACCGGTACAGGTTGGTATCATCATCCCGAAATCAGCCGGTATGGTAAAATTCATGAACAATAACGTTGCCGGTATCCATGTTCCGGATGAGATGATCGAAGAACTGAAAGCAGACAAAGAAAGAACAAAAGCAGGTATCACCGGCGTAGAAATTGCTGCACGTATTATCAAAGAGTGTAAGCCATACTGCCAGGGTGTTCATATCATGGCTCTCGGATGGGAATCCAAGATCCCGGATCTGCTGAAACTGGCTGAGATCTAAAATCAGATAAAAGAAAATGCATTCAGATGGTGTGAACCGGAAGTTGCAGAAAGATAAGATGGATGCAGGTTGTAGAAATACAACCTGCATCTTTTTTGTATTGTATATCAATAATTGGTCCGGTGGACCAATTTTGATTTATAATATTTTGCCGTGAGCTGGTATTGACAAACGAGGAAATGTGTCATAAAATAGTTCGTGAACGAACGAACGCTACCGAACTGTTCGCATCCGAACAAATAGAAAGGAGGTCACAGGATGCTGAAAGTAGAATACAGGGATCACATCGGATTTGAAAATAAACGGCTGGAAAATGAGATTCACAGTCGGATGACCGCCTATCGTGCAGCGATGGGAGGCGAGGAATTGACGATGATGCAAAGCTGGATTATTCGGTTTCTATATGAGCATTCCGAAGAAGACATTTATCAGCGGGATATTGAGGCGGAATTTTCCATAGCAAGATCCACAGCGACAGGGATCCTGAAGTTGATGGAAAAAAGAGGATATATCCGCAGAGTCAGCGTGGAACGAGATGCCCGGTTAAAGAAACTGGAGCTGACGGAAGTTGGTATCAGGATGCAGGAAGGAACGATCCGCAATATCAACCGGCTGGAAAGCACACTTCGTCAGGGAATATCGGACGAAGATCTGGAAGTGTTTTTCCGGGTAATCCGTAAGATGCGTTCTAATATCGAGATTCAACAGGGAGAAACAAACAGGAGGAGAGAGTAATGCTTAAAACGCTGGGAGCTCAGATCAAAGAGTTCAAGAAAGACTCCATCAAGACTCCGTTATTTATGATTCTGGAAGTCCTGATGGAGATGCTGATTCCTTTTCTCATGGCATCCATCATCGATGATGGTGTGGAGAAAGGAGATATCCGCCATATCTGTATCATAGGCGGATGGATGATCGTGGCAGCACTGATTGGTCTGTATGCAGGTATCATGGGTGGTGTCTGTGGAGCCAATGCTTCCGCAGGATTTGCAAGAAACCTGCGAAAAGCCATGTATGAAAACATTCAGCAGTTTTCATTTTCCAATATCGACCGGTTCAGTACCGCCGGACTGATCACACGACTGACCACGGATGTAACCAATGTACAGAATGCATACCAGATGCTGCTTCGCATGTTTGTGCGTGCGCCGATCAGCATGGTTTGTGCGATGATCATGTCTTTTTATATCAATGCAAAACTGGCAAGTATTTATCTGGTGGCAGTTATTATTCTGGGCGCATGCCTGTTCTTTATCATCAGCCGGGTGTCCGGATATTTTCAGGAAGTATTTAAAAAATATGATGATCTGAATGCGAGTGTGCAGGAAAATATTGCCGGTATCCGTGTGGTAAAAGCGTATGTGAGAGAAGATTATGAAGACAAAAAGTTTTCCAAAGCAAGTTACAATGTATATAAAATGTTTGTAAAAGCAGAAAAGATCCTGTCTTATAATGCACCTCTGATGCAGTTTGCGGTATACAGCTGCATCCTCGGAATCAGTTGGCTGGGTGCAAAGATGATCGTAACCGATCAGCTGACTACCGGAGAACTGATGAGTCTTCTTACATATTGTATGAATATTCTGATGAGCCTGATGATGGTGTCCATGGTATTTGTTATGGTATCCATGAGTGTGGCGAGTGCAGAACGAATCACAGAGGTTCTGGAAGAAAAACCGGAACTGACCAATCCGGAAAGACCGGTGACAGAAGTAAAAGATGGAAGTATCGTCTTTGATCATGTAAACTTCAGCTACAAAAAAGGAAGCGGCGAATATGTCTTAAAAGATATCAATCTGAATATTCATGCAGGAGAGACGATTGGTATCATCGGTGGAACCGGAAGTGCGAAGTCCAGTCTGGTTAATCTGATCAGTCGTCTGTACGATGTGACCACCGGTAGTATCAAAGTCGGCGGTATGGATGTGCGGTCTTATGATATGGAGACTCTGCGAAATCAGGTAGCCGTGGTACTGCAGAAAAATGTGCTGTTTTCCGGAACGATTCTGGAAAATCTGCGCTGGGGTAACAAAGAAGCGAGCAAAGAAGAATGCATTCGCGCCTGCCAGCTGGCCTGTGCCGATGAATTTATCGAGAAGATGCCTGAAGGGTATGAAACCTATATCGAACAGGGTGGTTCCAATGTATCCGGTGGACAGAAGCAGCGTCTGTGTATCGCCAGAGCATTGTTAAAGAAACCGAAAGTACTGATTCTGGATGATTCTACCAGTGCCGTTGATACCGCTACCGATGCACGGATCAGGGAAGCTTTTGCAAAAGAGATTCCCGGTACGACGAAACTGATCATCGCACAGAGAATCTCCAGTGTACAGGGGGCAGACCGGATCATCGTCATGAATGACGGTCAGGTAGATGGCTTTGGTACTCACGGAGAACTGCTTGCAAATAATCAAATTTACAGAGAAGTATATGAATCTCAGACCCAGGGCGGCGGAGATTTTGACGAGAAAGGAGGTGTCTGATCATGCCAGGACCAGGACCAAGAGGACCGAGAGGTCCGAAACCCCGGGTTGAAAATCCGGGAAAACTGATGGGACGTCTTTTAAAATATGTCGGAAAAAATTATGGAATTCATCTGGTAATTGTGGCAGTGTGTATTTTCGTCAGTGTCATAGCCAATGTCCAGGGAACCATGTTTATGAAGAATCTGATCGATCTGTATATCATGCCACTGATCGGGCAGAGCAGTCCGGATTTCGGTCCGCTGCTTGGAGCGATCCTGAAGGTTGCGGTATTCTATCTGATCGGTGTTCTGGCTACCTTTTCCTATAACCGGATCATGGTATATGTGACACAGGGAACACTGAAGAATCTGAGAAATGATATGTTCCATCACATGGAGAGTCTTCCAATCAAATATTTTGATACCCATGCGCACGGCGATATCATGTCGATTTACACGAACGATATCGATACGCTGCGTCAGATGATCAGCCAGAGTATGCCACAGCTGTTATCCAGTGTGATCACGATTGTCAGTGTCTTTGTCAGCATGATCATTCTGAGTATACCGCTGACACTCGTATCTCTGGTGATGATCGCCATCATGCTGTTTACTACGAAGAAAGTAGCAGGACTGAGCGGCAGATATTTCCTTGCACAACAGAAATCTCTGGGTGCGGTAAACGGTTATATCGAAGAGATGATGGAAGGACAGAAAGTAGTAAAAGTATTCTGTCACGAAGAAGAAAGTCTGGAAAAGTTCAATCAGTTAAACGATGAACTTTATGACAGTGCCAACAATGCAAACAAATATGGTAATATCCTGGGACCTGTCAATGCACAGCTGGGAAATGTCAGCTATGTGGTGTGTGCGATCGCAGGTGGTATCTTTGCCACTTACGGAGTCGGCGGTCTGACTCTTGGTGCACTGGCCAGTTTCCTGACCTTTAACAAGAGTATCAACATGCCGATCAACCAGGTCAGCCAGCAGTTAAACAGTGTGGTTATGGCACTGGCAGGTGCAGACCGTATCTTCCGTATCCTTGATGAAAAACCGGAACTGGACGAAGGGTATGTTACACTGGTGAATGCGGAAATTGAGAATGGTGAGGTACGGGAAGCACAGAAACATACAGGTCACTGGGCATGGAAACATTACCACAAAGCGGATAATACAACAACTTATCAGCCGTTGGAAGGTGATGTGGTATTTAATGGTGTGGATTTTGGATATGATGAGAAAAAGATGGTCCTGCATGATATCAAGCTCTTTGCAAAACCGGGTCAGAAGATTGCATTTGTTGGTTCTACCGGAGCAGGAAAGACCACGATCACCAATCTGATCAACCGTTTTTATGATATCCAGGATGGAAAGATCCGTTATGATGGTATCAATATCAACAAGATTAAAAAAGCAGATCTGCGTCGGTCTCTGGGGATTGTTCTTCAGGATACGCAGCTGTTTACGAATACGGTTATGGAAAATATTCGTTACGGAAAGCTGGATGCTACGGATGAAGAGGTGATCGCGGCGGCTAAACTGGCGAATGCGGATGGATTTATCCGGAGACTGCCGGATGGCTATCAGACGAAACTGACGAATAACGGTGCCAATCTGAGCCAGGGGCAAAGACAGCTTCTGTCTATCGCCCGTGCAGCGGTAGCGGATCCGCCGGTGCTGATCCTGGATGAAGCGACTTCTTCGATTGATACCAGAACGGAGAAGCTGGTACAGGATGGTATGGATAAGCTGATGCATGGACGAACCACTTTCGTCATCGCACACCGCCTGTCCACCGTAAGAAACAGTGACTGTATTATGGTTCTTGAAAACGGACGTATCATCGAGCGTGGAACACACGACCAGTTAATTGAAGAAAAAGGAAAATATTATCAGTTGTATACGGGGAATACGGGGGAATTGGCGTAATCGTAATATAGGTTGTTTTCCTGTAACGAACGAAACCGGGTTCCTCACATAGAAAAACAGACACCCGCTGGTAACGCACAGCTGAGCTAAGCATTAACTACGGCTATATTCACGAGGGTCAGCGGACCCTCGCGAAAGCCTGCGTAAATGCTGGATCTCATCTGTGCTAAGGGCACCAGCAAAAGGGTGTCTGTTTTTCTATGTGAGGAACCCGGTTTCTGGGTGTTGGAAAGGGAAGAATTGTAAAAAAATTGTAAGAGTGCCTGACACCGGTTAAATGTCTTTGGTAAAAGGCGGTTCCAATGCCAAAGGATACACACTGACAGAGTATATCAACGATATCAATCGTGAGAATACAGAAGTCCTCGCAGAGTATGGGGCAGACGAGAAAGTCCGTCAGGCTTATACTTATGGAGAAAGTGGAATCGGAGAACGTATAAGCGTTGATAAATCCACAGAAAGCAGTTATTATTTATATGACGGAAGAAACAGCGTGACCGGAATCCTGACAGAAAATGCTAACCTGACGAACAGTTATCAGTACGATCCGTATGGAAATCTTACATCAGGAACCGCAGATGGAGTCAATTATTACGGTTACAATGGAGAGTCCACAAATGTAAAAACAGGACTTTAGTATCTGCGGGCAAGATACTATAACGCAGAGAACGGAACCTTTACAACTGAAGATAGTGACCTTGGAACGACAGAAAATCCGTTAACCAGAAACCGCTACGATTATACTACCAATAATCCGTTGAATTACAGTGATCCGACAGGACATTCATTGTGGAGCAGGATTAAGGGTGCAGCTAAGAAGGTGACAAAAACGGTTGTAAAAGCAGCAAAAACAGTTATAAAAACTGTAAAAAATGTTGTTAAGACAGTAAAAAATGCAATTAGTCATACGAGCCGATCTTCGAGAAGTAGTACAATAAGTAGATCAACAAGAAATGTTAGTACTAATTCAAATGCTTATAAGAATAATACTTTTTATACTAATGCTTCTTATAACAGAACAGAAATGTCTAAAGGAGTAAAATTAGTCGGGGGACATAGTAAAAGCAAGAATAAACAATATAGTTCGTTTTATAATTTTGCAACAATACGATCAAATGAAATTAGAGCAAATATTAATCGGATTATGTGTAGCACCAATAAAAGAATAAATACCCTGATTACTGGGATTAAAGATAATGTAAATCTGACAGTTACTAAAGGAATTAATATATCGGGTACATTAGGTGTTTGGACTTATGATTTCTCAATAGGGCTATCTTTTGATGCCAAGGGAAATGTTGGAATACAACATAGCTTCGCAGGGGGAGTCACAGCTTCTGCAGCACCTAGTATATCTGCAGCTGGATATACAACAGTTACTAATGCTCCAGATATATTTGAGTTGGAGAATGAAGGAAGTAATGTTGGTGGTGCTTTAGCAGCACCAGTAATGGGTGTACCGGTTTATGGTAGTGGAGATTTTGTAGTTACGGGTGATCCTAATAGCTCAGATAAACATTATTATGGAGTAACTGTGGCAGGAGGAGTAGGAACACCTGGTGGAGAAGTACATGCGGAAATTTCTACTACAAAGACGGATGCATCAATAAATGTATTTGATATTATAAAAAAGAAGTAAACTAGAGAGAAGGAATAATATGTATAGTATCCCACTGTTTTATATATTTTTTTGTGTATTAGCAATTAGTTCGATATGGATTATTGTAATGCGCTGGAAAAGATATATGAAATATTCTAATGGAACATATAAAAATGCAGGACAGAATTTAATTTTTAAAACAGAACTATCTCAGAATGAAATAATTCGAAAATTGGAAACACATGATGCAAAGGATACATTGGACTATGATTTTTATGAAAAAAATGGTGAGTATTTTCTCAAAGTAAAAGGAGTAAAAAGACTTGTTTTTAATGGAATATTAACAGCGGATTTTAAAGTCGATTTTTTAGAAAATGCACAAAGATATATTATTGTTCATCAGGGTAACAATTTTCAAATGTTATATTCATCAGGATATGAGGCAGAAATATTTGAGTTTATGGTAAAAAAATTAAATTGTATTCCTCAAGAAAAGATAAATGGGTAAAAATGAAAAGATATAAAAAAATAATAATACTTGCAGTTGGAAACCTGTTGGTGCTATCAGCGTGCTCCAAACAACCAGACTTCGATTCCAAATCCTACGTCCAAAGTTCTCTTGATGCATACTATCATGGAGATTATAAAGATTATGCAAATCTGTTAGAAATCTCGGAAAAAGATGCCAAGAAAGAAATCGAAGAGGATTTTAATGAGAGCATCTAACAGCAATTTGATGATTCTGATAACATTACAGACAAAGGAGAATGGCTGATTATGTGGAAAAACTAGCAGAAGTAAAGAAACTGGCAAAATACAAAGTACAAGATGTGAAAGAAGAGGATGGAGTTTATACAGTAAGTGTACAAGTTGAACCATCCAATGTATTTCAGACATTGCAACAAAGCTCTACAGAGGTAAGCAATGAAAAAATAAAGCAGGGATTGGATGGAGATGAGCCGCAGCAGCAGGTTCGCCGCCGTCAGAAGCAGCGCGCCGCCCAGAATGGAGTCGTTCCGCTCCATGCCCTCCCCTCCCCTGTCCAATATATCAAAACTCCCCCGGAAACATGCCTGTTTCCGGGGGGGATCAGATCGGTTATCATTGAAGCGTTGCAGGGTCGGGACATGCCCCGGCCGGCGCGGAACTCACGAACGGCAAAGGCCATCGTTAAAACGGTAAACACACCCGAATTGTCATTCCGAGGAGCGAAGCGACGTGGGAATCTCGCAGTACCCGGCCGGATCACAGGAAAGCCTTGGCGAATCCGCCGGGCGTTGCAGGAGATTGCCACGGCCCCTTCGGGGCCTCGCAATGACAAACTTGAAGGCACTGCGCCAATGAATTTGTGCCGCAATCATTGCCTGCCTGCATGGCGCTCAGGCCGCTGCATTACCAGTCCCGCAAGAAGTCCCGGACGGCTGCACGGGCAGGCTCGCAGGTCATCATGTCGCCGTCGAGGCTGATGCGATGGTAGGCCGCCGCGCGCAGGAAGCAGACATCCGGCTCCGTTCCGGGCAGCACATGGTCCCGGAACGCCGCCAGAAAATTCTCCCGGCCCGTATTGCTGACAACGATGAATTTCTTCGGCACGGCAAGATAGCGGTCCGCCAGCTCGGCATGCCCGTTGAAGCAGCACTGGCTCCGCTCGTTGAACAGGAAAAAATTGGAGCACGGAAAATCGCAGTAATTCGGCACGATGAACACGGCGC
>OIEF01000584.1_pt1 | contig 15240 bp, 14 predicted proteins | sample 1581721 | NCBI WGS metagenome assembly OIEF01 (sample SAMN01760908, study PRJEB22395) | human gut metagenome
TTATGGTACTGGCAATCGTATTGAATATGAAATTTTAAGTGACGTGAAAAGAACACTCTTGCAACTTTCTTGCAAGGGTGTTTTTTGCACACAGAGAGAAGTGATCAGCAATGATTACATTTACAATGGGAGACCGTTTGTAACTGCAAAGACAGTGAACAGTTACAAATGTTGAATGAATATGGAAAACAGAGACATATGCTTCTGATTTTCCAGGGAGAAAGATATGAGAATAAATAATAAAAAATTAAAAAACAGAAAAAAATTGTTGCTGGACTTTGTATCCAATAAAGAATACCAGCCGATGCGTGCAAAAGACATTGCAATGCTGCTGCAGATTCCCAAAGGAAAACGATCCGAACTTTTTCAGGTTCTGGATGAACTGGAGGCGGAAGGAAAAATCATCTGTAAAAAAGGAAAGTATGAAAAAGTCCGGAAGATTGCTACAGTGAAGACGGGTTCACCGGAACTGTTAGAAGGGACTTTTATTGCTCATCCGAAAGGATTTGGTTTTGTGGAACTGGAAGATCAGGAAGAAGATCTGTATATTCCCCAGGATGATACTATGGGCGCTTTTCATAAGGATCGGGTACAGGTGAAAGTGAAAGAAGAACGAACCGGTCAGCGCCGGGAAGGAACGATTGTACAGATTCTTGGACATGGAATCACGGAAGTAGTTGGTACATTTGAGAAAAGTAAAAACTATGGATTTGTGATTCCGGATAATCAGAAGATTCAGCAGGACATCTTTATTCCGAGGGAACATACGCTTGGGGCAAATGATGGTGACAAAGTTGTGGCAAAGATTACTTCTTACGGTGGGAAAAACAAAAATCCGGAGGGAAGAGTACAGGAAGTTCTGGGAGCTCAGGGAGCCCCGGGCATAGATGTGCTTTCCATTGCGAGAGCATATGAACTGCCAATGGATTTTCCGGTAAAAGTAGCCAATCAGGCGGATCGAGTACCGGATCATGTGATTGAAGGAGATTTTCAGGGACGGATGGATCTGAGGAACTGGACTGTTGTTACGATTGATGGTGAAGATGCGAAAGATCTGGATGATGGAATCTCTCTGACAAAGGATGGAAATATTTATCATCTCGGTGTGCATATTGCGGATGTAAGCAATTATGTACAGGGAGGAAGTGCTCTTGATCGTGAGGCACTTCGACGGGGAACCAGCGTATATCTGGTAGACCGGGTGATTCCGATGCTTCCCAGACGATTGTCTAATGGAATCTGTTCCCTGAATCAGGGAGAAGACCGACTGGCACTCAGCTGTCTGATGGATATTGATGCACAGGGAAATGTGATCAGCCATAAGATTGCGGAGACCGTGATCTGTGTCGATCGCCGGATGACTTATACGGCAGTGAAGAAGATTCTGGAGGGCGATGGGGATCTCCGGAGAGAATATCAGGATTTTGTGCCGCTGTTTCATCATATGAAAGAGCTGTCTGCGATCCTTCGCAAAAAGAGAAGTAACCGTGGCTCTATTGATTTTGATTTTCCGGAGAGTAAAGTCTTCCTGGATGAGATGGGAAGACCGGTGGAGATCAAAGCGTATGAGCAGAATGTAGCTACAAAGATCATTGAGGATTTTATGCTTCTTGCCAATGAAACAGTGGCAAAAGAATACTGTGAGCGTGAGATTCCATTCTTATACCGTACCCATGAGAATCCGGACAGTGACAAGATGGAAAAGGTACTGACTTTTATCCGCAATCAGGATATTCCGGTACACAAATCACATGAAGAAATCACACCGCTGGAAGTCCAGGAGATTCTGAATGAGATCGAGGGAGAACCTACGGAGCCTTTGATCAGCCGACTGCTCCTTCGTTCCATGAAACAGGCAAGATATACGACGGGGTGCAGCGGACATTTCGGACTGGCAGCTAAGCATTATTGTCATTTCACTTCACCGATCCGAAGATATCCTGATCTGCAGATCCACCGGATCATCAAAGAGACGATCCGTGGCCGGATGAATCAGGAGAAAAAAATGTATTATGCGCAGATTCTCGGGGATGTGGCAGATAAGACCAGTACGTTGGAACGCAGAGCCGAAGAGGTAGAACGTGAGACCGTGAAACTGAAAAAAGCGGAATATATGGAAACCAGACTGGGACAGAATTATGAGGGTATTATCTCCGGTGTAACCGGCTGGGGACTGTATGTGGAACTGCCGAATACGGTGGAAGGTCTGGTGCATATCAGCACATTAATGGACGATTACTATCAGTTTGATGAGGAAGCTTACTGTCTGGTAGGTGAAAAGACCGGACACACATATCGTCTTGGTCAGAAAGTAACGGTAAAAGTATTACAGGTGGATCTGTCCACGAAGAGTATTGACTTTATCTTAAAAGAAGAAAACAGCTGTTTTAACAAATACATGGATTGGGAGGATTAAAGAATGGCAAAGGAAAAGGGAAGCCGTCTGATCGCGAACAATAAAAAGGCGTATCATGATTATTTTATCGAAGAGACATACGAGGCCGGTATTGCGCTCCATGGAACAGAAGTAAAATCGCTGCGTATGGGAAAATGCAGTATCAAGGAATCGTTTGTGAGAATTGAGAATGAAGAAGTGTATATCTATGGAATGCATATCAGTCCTTACGAAAAAGGAAATATTTTCAACCGGGATCCTTTACGTGTAAAAAAACTGCTGCTTCATAAAAGCGAGATCCGTAAAATGAAAGGAAAGATTGCAGAAAAAGGTTATACGCTTGTACCGTTAAAAGTGTATTTTAACCGGAGCCTGGTAAAAGTGGAGATTGGCCTTGCAAAAGGAAAAAAACTGTATGATAAGAGACAGGATATTGCCAAGAAAGACCAGAGACGGGAAGCAGAGAGAGATTTCAAGGTTCGGAATCTGTATTAGAGCATGTTTGAAAAAGGCTTTTCGTGAGCTGTGAGTCCCACAAAGTGGGGCTTGTAGATTGCGGAAATGATTTTTCAGACACCCTCCAGGAGAACAGGAGTGAACAGTAATATTAGTAGTTCGCTCAGGGAAAAATCAATGGATCTGGTCTTGACAATACTCTGTATGTCACATATAATAGAACAAGTACAAATCAAAATCAGTTCACGGGATCAATTTTGATTTGCAATGCACAAAACTGTCTGCGAACCATACAACTTATATACTCATATAATATGTGAGGGCTTGTACTGGTTTCGACGGGGGTTTTGAAGTTTGGGAAGCCATTCGCAGCTCTGGGACTGCGTCACCAACCTGGAAATTAAATTTAAACGCAGACGAAAATTTAGCGTACGCTGCCTAATGGCAGCTGTCGGTTTCTGAGTCTCCCGCAGCTTAGATCCCGGCATCAAACTTAGCGGGGCACTTTTTCTTCAAAGCTTTGAGAAGAAAAAAGAATTTATGAAGCTACTGAGGTCTGAAGCCTGTCATCCGGCGTCAGATTAAGGGAATGTCAAAAGAATGACTGTAATGGGAGATGCCTGAATGGATAGGCTTTCGGACAGGGGTTCGATTCCCCTCAGGTCCATATTTAAAAAACCCTGGAAATCCTTGATTTCCGGGGTTTTTTGCTATCTGGTGGAGAGAAAAAATGCCGTTTTGAACCGTTTCAAACCGGTTCAGAGTGGAAAAATTGGGGTCAAAATCGAAGCGGAAATCATTTGAAAAATCTATGGTTTTAGAGTGTTTTGGAGTGCTTCAAATTAAAAAAATGATAATATAAGGTTGAAGTATTCGACGTATTTTCTGAATAAAAGTATATGAGGAAGGAAAACATTCTTTCTATTGCTGGCATGAAAAAATATCAAAAAAAGAGGCACTGAAAAAGGCAGAGGACATGCTCCGGAAAACGGGCGTTCCGCGTGTGGAGCATATGATGAAGGAGTATCCGTTCCAGCTTTCCGGCGGCCAGAGACAGAGGGTCATGATTGCCATGGCACTTGTATGTAAGCCGGAAATCCTGATCGCGGATGAGCCGACGACCGCACTGGATGTAACGATTCAGACACAGATACTGGATCTGATGAACCAGCTGAAAAAAGAGACGGGTACATCGATCCTGTTTATTACACATGATCTTGGCGTTGTTGCAGAGGTCTGCGATGATGTTGCCGTTATGTACTGTGGCCGCGTGGTAGAGCGGGGAGATGTAAAAACAATTTTCGCCAATCCGTCCCACCCGTATACGAAGGGACTGCTGGGATCGATTCCGAGACTGGGAGATGCCGGAAAAGAACTGAAGTCGATTCCGGGAAATGTTCCGAACCCGAAATATATGCCGAAAGGCTGCAAATTTGCGCCGCGATGTCCATACGCTTCGGAAAAATGCCGCGAGGCAGAACCGGGATTTTTCCAGATCGAGGAAGGCCATATCAGCAGATGCTGGCTCTGCGAAAGCGGACAGCTCAAAACAGACCACGTAGAGAAGGCAGGTGACTAGGATGTCGGATACATTACTTAGAGTAGAGGATTTGAAAATTTATTATCCGGTTGCCGGAAGCGGATTTGGAAAAAAGGAATTCGTCAAAGCGGTAGACGGAGTTACCTTTGAGGTAAAAAAAGGCGAGGTGTTCGGAATTGTAGGCGAGTCCGGCTGCGGAAAATCCACACTGGGAAGAGGCGTCTGCAAACTGGAAAATCTGACATCGGGTCATGTGTGTCTGGATGGCGAAGATATTACAGAATACAATGACCTGAGAATGCGTTCCGTCCGGAAAAAGGTACAGATGGTTTTTCAGGATCCGTATGCGTCTCTGAATCCACGGATGTCTGTTTTTGACATCATTGCAGAGCCGCTGCTGGTGCATCATCTGTATCAGGATAAAGCGGATCTGGAAAAGAAAGTGCTGGATCTTTTGCACAGGGTAGGACTGGATGACTACCATGCAAACCGTTATCCACATGAATTTTCCGGCGGTCAGCGTCAGAGAATCGGAATTGCCCGCGCACTTGCGGTAGAACCGTCTCTGATCATCGCAGACGAACCGGTTTCGGCACTGGATGTGTCTATTCAGGCACAGGTTCTGAATCTTTTAAATGAACTGAAGCATGATCTGGATCTGACCTACATTTTTGTGGCACATGACCTGAGCGTTGTGGAATACATCAGTGACCGTGTTGGCGTTATGTATCTCGGTAATTTCGTGGAAGTCGGAGAAAAAGAGAAAATTTACAGCAATCCGATGCATCCGTATACGCAGGCACTGCTTTCCGCAGTTCCGGTTCCGGATCCGACGGCAAAAAGAGAAAGAATTCTGCTGGAGGGAAGCATCCCGTCCGCCCACAAGCCGCCGACAGGCTGCAAATTCCATACCAGATGTCCAAAATGCATGGAATGCTGCAAAACACAGGCGCCGGAGCGGTATGAAGTGGATGACGGACATTATGTATATTGTCATCTTTATGATAAAGAAAGAAGGGAACAGCAGAAATGAAGCTTTTTATCAGTGCAGACATCGAGGGCTGTGCCGGAGTGGCACTGACCGATGAAACACATAAGAAGGAAAGCGTATACCAGAGATTCGCAGAGGAGATGACCGAAGAGGTCGTTGCGGCATGCGAAGCGGCACATGAAGCGGGTGCGGATGAGATCGTTGTAAAGGACGGTCATGGAGATGCATCCAACATTGATCCGCTGAAAATGCCGGAGTATGTCACCTTGATCCGGGGAAAGAGCGGTCATCCGTACAATATGATGTATGGCATCGACGACAGCTATGACGGCGTACTGTATCTTGGCTACCATGCACCGGCAGGAGATCCGAATTTTTCGATCAGCCACACATCGACAGGAAACAGCCTGTATATTCACCTGAATGGAAAAGTGATGAGCGAGTGTATGCTGAACAGCTATACGGCAGCATCACATCACGTACCGGTGCTGTTTCTTTCCGGAGATGAAGAGATCTGCCGGCAGGCGAAAGAACTGATTCCGGGCATTACGACAGTGGAAACGAAGCATGGTGTCGGTGCGGCAACGTGGTGCAAAGCGAAAGAAAAAGTGATTTCCGAAATCCGCGAAGGGGTAAAAAAGGCAGTTACCGGACAGAAAAAAGAGTGCCAGGTGGCTCTCCCGGAGCACTTTACGTATGAGGTAACTTACAAAGACTGGAAAAAAGCGTACACGATGTCGTTTTATCCGGGAATGCAGAAGGTAGATACCTTCACAAATAAGCTGGAGACAGATCGCTGGATGGATATTGTCACAGCACATTGCTTTGTTGTATATTAAGAATATAAATCAGATAGAAACCCAAAGAAAAGAGGATAAAACAATGGATATAGAAATGTTTGGCAAGCTTTCCGATGCATTTGGACCAAGTGGATTTGAGGAGGATGTTATCCGTACCATTGCAGATTACTGCAAAGAATTTGATGTGGAAAATGACGCAATGAATAACCTGTATGTGCGGATGCCGGGAACCGAGCAGGATTCCCGTCCGGTCATCCAGCTGGATGCCCATCTGGACGCATGCGGTTTTATGGTACAGAATATCCAGGACAACGGATGCCTCGGCATTATCATGCTTGGCGGCTTCCACCTGACCAGCCTTCCGGCACATGCGGTATGGATCCGCACCAGATCCGGAAAGATGGTACATGGTATTATCTGCGCGAAACCGGTTCATTTCATGACAACAGCAGAACGCAACAGCCAGACTCTGGAAATTGAAAAAATGTATGTGGATGTCGGAGCAACCAGCCGCGAGGAGGTTGAAAATGTTTTCGGAATCCATATCGGCGATCCGATGATGCCGGATGTGACCTTTGAATACGATGCAGAGCATGAAATCTGCTTCGGAAAAGCCTTTGACAACCGTGCCGGCTGCGCGTGCATCGTAGATACGATGAAACAGCTGGAAAAGGAGCAGGCTTCTCTTGCGGTTAATGTTGTCGGCGCCTTTGCAGCGCAGGAAGAGGTCGGAACCCGCGGTGCAGTGGTAACAAGTCAGATTGTAAAACCAGACCTTGCCATTGTATTTGAAGGATCTCCTTCCGATGACTTTTTCATCAGCGCAGGACAGGCACAGGGATGCATGAAAAAGGGTGTTCAGATCCGTATTCTGGACAACAGCTATATTTCCAATACGCAGTTTATTTCACTGGCTGAGGAAGTGGCAGCAAAATGCGGAATCAAATACCAGGAGAGCGTAAGAAGAGGCGGAAGCACAAACGCAGCAAAAATCAGCGTGACAGGAAAAGCAGTTCCGTGTCTGGTGCTTGGTGTTCCATCCCGCTATGCGCACAGCCATTATAATTTCTGTGCAAGAGAAGATCTTGAAGCGGCAAGTGCGATGGCAGCAAATGTGATCCGGGCATTGGATGAAGAAAAGATCCGTCATATCTGCCATCAGGATGTACTGTAAAAAAATCGGATAACGAAAGAAAAAGAATGCCGGAAGCGGGTTCACAGGAAAGGTGAAGCCGTTTTCGGCATATCTGGTAAAAAAAGGAGAGTTTACAAGTGGAAAAACCGATCATTGGAATCTTGGGAAATACGTATAAAACACAGCCGGGACTTTTTTCGAGTGCGGAGAGAATGTATGTCAACAGTGATTACATCGAAGGTGTTCTGAACAACGGCGGAATTCCGATGGCAATTCCGGCAGTTGCCATGAAAGCGGATCCGGAAGGCATACTTGCCGTGTGCGACGGCATTCTGGTTCCCGGCGGAGAGGACTTAAATCCGTGGTATTATGGGGAAGAGCCAAAATCGCAGATCCAGACGATCCGTCCGGAGATCGACGAGGCCTGGTTTGCACTTGGACGGGCAGCAAAAGAGATGGGAATGCCTATGCTTGGCATCTGCAAAGGAATTCAGTTTTTAAATGTCCTGTGCGGCGGTGATCTGTACCAGGATATTTATACACAGAAGGAAACCACAATTTTGCATCTGCAGTCCCTGGAGCGGTCGTATCTGCATCACCATGTGGAAATTAAAGAGGGAACCCATCTGGCAGAAATCCTCGGGGCAGGTACCCATGCGGTAAACTCCATGCATCATCAGGCAGTCCGTACGCCGGGAGAGGACATCCTGGTTTCAGCAACGGCGCCGGATGGTACGATCGAGGCGATTGAAAGCAGCAACGGACAGATTGTGGGCGTACAGTGGCATCCGGAAGGGCTGATTCACACAGCGCCGGAGATGAACCGTCTTTTTGCGGATCTGGTAGAAAGAAGCTGCAGGTACAGAGAAAAAAGGTAACGATTTGGAACCATGTAAGAGAAAAGAAAAACCGGGATGGGACTTTTGAACCGTTACGAAAAAATGAGAATGGATAAAGATGCGATTCCAAAAGCAGAGAGCAGGAATCGTTCGGGAGGCAAAAAAGAATGAACAGAACAATAAGAGTATCGGCGGCAGGTGATATTCTGATTATGAAACGGCTTCTGCCGGGATATCAGGATGTTTTGCCGATTCGCGAATTTCTGATGCAGGGAGAGGTTCGGATGGCAAATCTGGAAACAACGATATCGGACGGCAGCTGTTACGCATCGGCGTATTCCGGCGGAACATGGCTGACTGCAGATGCGAAGTGTCTGGAAGATACCCTGCGTTACGGTTTTAATTTTCTTGGGATTTCGAATAATCATACAATGGATTATTCCTATGAAGGACTGGCGTCTACGATCTGTGAACTGAAAAAAAAGGACGTGGCGTATGCCGGAGCAGGAAAAAATCTTTATGAAGCATCGCGTCCTGCCATTCTGGACACAACAGCGGGACAGATTGCGGTGATTGATATCTGTTCTACCTTTGAGAATGCAGCCAGGGCGGGAAGCCAGACGGAACGGCAGCCGGGCCGGCCGGGCTTAAATCCGCTGCGCTTTTCGGAAAAATATACCATTACGGAAAAACATGCGCAGGATCTCGCGGAGATTGCAGAGGTGACCGGAATCAACGGACTGCGGGATCTGCACCGGCAGGAGGGATTTATCGCTCCGCTTCCCGAGGGTGTCATGGAATTTGGCGGGAAAATGTTTGAAATCAGCAAGGATGGAACAGAGGGAAGAAGCTCCAGCCCGAATCCGATCGATGTGAAACGCACCGTCGATGCAATCCGGGAAGCAAAGATGACATGTGAGGCAGTCCTGGTCATGGTACATTCCCATGAAATCCGCAAGGACAACGACGAGGAAGCGGATTATTTTCTGGAAGAATTTGCGCACGCCTGCATCGATGCGGGCGCCAGCGCGGTGATCGGGGGCGGAACGCATCAGCTGAAGGGAATCGAACTGTATCATGACTGTCCGATTTTCTACTGTCTCGGAAATTTTATCTTTGAAAATCAGTATGTACGCCTTCTGCCTGCAGACTACATGGAAAAATATGGTCTGAATATTCATACAGCAGCATCCATCGGAATTGCCAGGCGGCAGGAGCAGTCCTCGCATTCTCTCTATGAAATTCCGGAGGTCTATCGGAGCGTGCTGCCGTATTTCGAAATCTGTCAGGGAAAATGCACACATCTGGAGCTGCTGCCGGTCGAGCTTGGTATGGACAGGGAAAATGCAGAAAAAAATATTCCGTATGTGGCAGACGAAAAAACAGCAGAAAAAATTGCAGAATATCTCACCCGCGTGAGCAGGAGATATGGAACAGAATGGGAATACAAAGAAGGAAGGATTGTACTTCATGCGTAAAAAATGGGAAATAGAAGACGAATACCGAAAGTTTTGCCGGAACAACAAAGAACTTGCGCTGCAGACGCTGCGGGAGCTGACACTGACCCCGACGGAAACGGGAAAAGAGGAGCAGAGAATCGCATACTGTGTGGAGTGGATGAAACGGCAGGGCATGGAATCGGTTCATACGGATGAGATTGGAAATGTAATCTGGGAGTATCGGCCGGAACAGAAAAAGAAGGTTCTGTATACGGCGCATCTGGACACCGTGTTTTCGCTGGAGGAACCGCTGGAAATCAAAGAAGACGGAATGATCTGGCGTTGTCCCGGTATCACAGACGATACCGTGAATGTCGTGATGCTTCTGATGGCGGCAAAATACGTTCATGAGACAGAGCCGGAACTTCCCTGTGGTCTGATTTTTGCATCGGATCTGGGAGAAGAAGGGCTTGGCAATCTCTGTGGCGTCCGCGCACTTGTCGACCATTATGAAGAAAATCTGTGCGGAATGGCAGCCTTTGATCTGTATCGGGATAAAATGTATCCCATCTGCATCGGATCTGTCCGATATCGGATTTCGGCAAAAACAAAGGGCGGTCATTCCTTTCTGAATTTCGGAAGAAAAAATGCCATTGCAGAGCTTGCGGGCCTGATCGGAGAGCTTTACCGTTTTCAGACGGATGCAGCATCTCATACGACATACAATGTGGGAAAAATAGAGGGAGGAACCTCTGTCAATACGATTGCGCAGGATGCCTTCATGCTGTTTGAATTCCGTTCGGAAGATTACCGGAGTCTGGAAGCCTGCGAAACATATCTGGAGGAGACCATAGCAGCACGCCAGAGTGAGGAGGTACAGTATTCCTGTGAGCTCGTCGGAAAGCGGCTGTGCGCAAGAGAAACCGATTCTGTCCAGATGGCGCGTATGACGCGGTGTGCACAGAAAACGCTGAAGGCAGCCGATGGGGAAGAGCCGGTATGCTCCGAAGCATCCACAGACTGTAATATCCCATTGTCGCGGCATATTCCTGCCATCTGCGTTGGTTTCTGCCGGGGCGGGGGAGCACATACCAGAGAAGAATGGCTCGATGCCGCCAGCGTAGAAGATGGCATGTGTGCAGCCGTAGCACTCGTATGCCGGCTTCCCTGGATGTGCTGTGAGAGCAGAATCGTTGTAAGGGACGGGATAGAGGATCAAAAAGAGAAAGAAGAAATCCGGCAGCTGCTGGAGCTGTGCGATCAGGATTTTGTTCCGCCGCTTTCCCACCGCAACAGTACATCCCAGACGAACTGGGCCGAGACAGAAGAAAAGACGGATGGAATTGCAGAATATCTGGAGAATATCTGCAGTCAGCATGTGGTGCTGTGGAAGGAAGAGGGAGTTGTGCGGGCCTTTATGACCTGGAAGGATCATTTTAACTGTGAGAATCTGGAAGCATATCCGGATTCCTGCTATCTGACCACCCTCTGCGTCTGGCCGGATTACCGGGGACAGGGAATTTCGGAGGTAATGTATGCAGAAGCAGAAAAGGACATCGCGGCAAAATTTCCGGGAAGCCGGATTACTCTCCGTACCTGGTCTACAAACGGGGCACAGGAGCATATTTTGGACAAACTGGGATATGGTCTTGTCAGGCGGCTGAAGGATGACCGGGGAGAAGGAATTGATACGGTTTATTTTGTAAAAAAGGAAGAAAACGACAGATAACATGGTGCTTGCAAATCGCAGCTTATAGTGTCATAATCGGAAGCATAAGACAGCAAAAGGAGGGCTATAGCTATGCCTTGTACAACCATTTTAGTTGGAAAGAAAGCATCGTATGACGGTTCCACCATGATCGCGCGAAATGACGATTCCGGTGCGGGTCATTATACATCGAAAAAATTTGTGGTGATTCACCCGGAGGAGCAGGCGAGAACATATAAAACCGAGATTTCTCATCTGACCATCGAGCTTCCGGACAATCCGATGCGGTACACTGCAGTGCCAAATGCAGAAAAAGGCGAGGGTGTCTGGGCAGCAAGCGGCGTAAATGCAGCGCAGGTCGGTATGACTGCGACCGAGACAATCACATCGAATCCGCGTGTGCTGGGGGCTGATCCGCTTGTTGTTTATCAGCCGGCGGAAGACGGAAAAGAAGAGGTTCCGGGCGGAATCGGCGAGGAGGACCTTGTTTATATTGTTCTTCCTTATATTAAAAGTGCCAGGGAAGGTGTCAAAAGACTGGGCAGTCTGCTGGAGCAGTATGGTACATACGAGATGAACGGCATTGCATTTCAGGACCACGATGAGATCTGGTGGCTGGAGACGATCGGCGGCCATCACTGGATGGCAGTGAAAGTGCCGGATGACCATTATGTAGCCATGCCGAACCAGCTTGGCATCGACCATTTTGATCTGGAGGATGCACTCGGCGAGCAGAAGGAATATATGTGCTCAGCGGATTTGAAAGAATTTATTGAAACATATCATCTGGATCTTTCTATGGACGGAAATTTTAATCCGCGCGATGCCTTCGGAAGCCACGACGATTCCGATCACGTTTACAATACACCGCGTGCCTGGTTCATGGAGCGCTATCTGAACCCGCACACGAAAAAATGGGACGGACCGAATGCCGATTACACACCGGTATCCGATGATATTCCGTGGATGATGGTTCCGGAGAAGAAGATCACCGTAGAGGATGTGAAATATGTACTGTCCTCCCACTATCAGGGAACACCGTACGACCCGTATGCCGCATACGGCGATAAATCATGGAAGGGAGCATACCGCTCCATCGGTGTCAACCGGACCGATTTCCTTTCTGTCATCCAGATGCGCCCGGATCACAAAGGGGACAACGGCATTCTGCAGTGGATTGCGTTTGCGTCAAATGCGTTCAATGTGCTGGTTCCGTTCTACACCGATGTGACGACAACACCGGAGTATCTTTCCAACACAACGGGAGAGGTTTCCACAGATAACTTCTACTGGGCAAGCCGCATGGTGGCAGCAATGGCAGATGCATCCTATAAGTCTTCTATCTTTCACATTGAGCGGTATCAGGAAAAGGTGATGGCAAAAGGCCATGCACTGATCCACCAATACGATGCGCTGCTTGCAGGGGAGACAGACGAAACAAAGCAGACACAATTGAGAGAAGAAGCAAACAACAAAATCGCTGAAATGCTGAAAAAAGAGACGGGTGCAACACTGCACAAGGTACTCTTTGAACTCAGCAACCAGATGAAAAACGCATATTCCAGATCGGATGCGTAAGGCTTTTTCAAGCAAAGACTACGGGAGTACACAGAATGGTTCTGTGCGCAGGAAAAACTGTGCGCAGAACCATTTTCTGTCCGGAACCGCCTCGAACAAAAACTCTCCATGAGGGCTGCGGATGTTACAGTTCATTTTAAGTGGCGTTAGGGGTTTTGTGTTATACTCGAAATATCTTTTTAAAATCCGGAAAAAACGTCTGTCTGAAAAAATCCAATTTTTCAAAAATTCGACATACTATAAATGTAACTGTTAATAAGTCTTTAGAAAGGAGGGGGTCAAAATGAAAATTTGGACACCGATTCCAGTAGAAACAAAAAAAGCGTTAGAAAGGGGGGAATGCGTGGGGCAAACAATTCAAGATTCTCCGTGGGAGGTCAGCGTTGAATCTGTGATTGGATATGAATTTGTAAGAGATATGCAGATCAAAAAAAACAAAGATTTTTCCGCCGTCAAGAGAAGCCATTCCAATCGTTGGTTGGATTAAATATATGGGAGAAACTGCATCTATTGACGAAGGGATAGACGAGGACAGTGAGAGACGGGCAAAGGAACTGCTTGTGAAATTGGCAGAGTACAAGCCACTTGCCAAGATCGAGGAACTTGAGGAGCAGAATTATAACATGATTGATGAGAGGCTCAACAATGGAGTGGAAAAATTCAATCGTGAGGAAGAAAAGAAAGAAAAGCAGAAAAAGCCGGAAGCACGTTTTTTCTTAAAAGGACGACTGGCAGCCAAGCAGAAGGAAGCGGCACAGGGAAAAAATAAGGATATGAAGGATCAGGAAAAATCAAAAAATACACATAGGGAGATATAAGAATATGGACAATCTATTTCGATAGAAGAAACAAATCTGCTCTGTATATTCCAGAGCGATAGTAAAGAAAAGGTCATAGAAGAAATTCACAAGTCAATGAAGCACATTGACGATGATGAACTTGTTGAGTCGTCGGTGCGTGTGATAGAAAAACTGAGTTGTATGAGTGATGAAGAGTTTTCAGGAATTGACATAGAATTTGTAGAATAATATAATGGGTATGTGCAATCAATGCTGGTGGTGCAGACCCATTTTTTAAAAAATAGATTATTGCTAATTTAACTGATATATGCTAATCTAATTATAGACCGTAGGAAGGCAGGGGTAATGCCCGAATCCAAATATTTCATTGGCGGGATTAAGAATGGTATATCCATTCTTTTTTTTACTATGAAAGAGGGTGCATTGAATGCCAAATACAGAGTTGCCAATAGATTTGGAAACATAGGTTGTGTTAATGAAAAAACATGTAAATTTTCGCCAGAGAAAAAAGATGAGGGATTTCCTTGGATATAAGAGAAGGATTCATTGAAATGCTGAAATATTATCCATTGGCAATGCCAAAGATTTATGTCAGCTTGTTTTGAAACTGTAAATATTATTATGAAGAGCCGTATGCGGGAAAGCCGCACGTACGGTTCTGTGAGGGGCTTACATTGTGAGGTGTAAGTCTACTCGACTGTGAGGGAAAAATGAAAAATATCAGAGTAAAATTGGTTCCTTTAGCAGCAGATGGCCGTGAGCAGTTCATATTGGACAATCAATGGTCGTTCAAGCACAGTGCACTGTTGGAATTCGGCGAACGTGATAATCATATTGATGCAGACGGAGAAATCATATCTCGCAAAACCGTTGAAATGTGTATGGATGCGGAAAATTCGGAAACTTACAGAATCGTTCTTGACGGCAAAAATGTAGGAGGTATGATTTTGCAGATTAACAAAGAAACCAACGAAAATGAGTTGGATACTCTGTTTGTGTTGCCGGAAGCGCACAGCAAGGGTATAGGATACGGAGCGTGGCTTGTCGCCGAAGCTTTGCATCCCGAAACAAAAATCTGGAAAACCTGTACGCCGTATTTTGACAAGCGCAACATCCATTTTTATATAAATAAGTGCGGATTTCAGATTGACGAGTTCTGGTGCGAGCATTTTAAGCCAACAAAAGAGGTTCCGGATGAGACACCCGATGAAGGTCCCGATGAAATGTTTCATTTCATTAAGGTTATGAAATAGCTCGGTAGAATAGTAGGTAATGTAATTCCAGTTGTGCGCCCAGCTAAGGGTGTGTAGTCAAGCCGGTGGGATTCCGGTTTATCCAAGGTTTAGCCAACCAGATAATAGCGAGTCTTGGGATGATGCCGGTAACGGCATCTGACAAGCGTAGACAGCAAGAAAGCAGGGTTGAATAGTGATTGAGCTTCGAAACGTTAACTTCAGTCGGTCGACGTCTTAACTGGTGCGGAAGACAATATCATGTAATGCGATATGGCGAGTGTTATGTGGCACTGCGGAGTCAGAGAACCAATCATGTTTTACATT
>OIEF01000596.1_pt1 | contig 15054 bp, 9 predicted proteins | sample 1581721 | NCBI WGS metagenome assembly OIEF01 (sample SAMN01760908, study PRJEB22395) | human gut metagenome
CTGCTGCCACGGTTGCGGCACAGATCGTCAGTGTGATCCTGACTTTTCTGTTTCTGGCGAGAGAAGAACATCTTCGCGGAAAAGTGCATGTCTGGCATCTGCATTTTGGCAGAGAGCATATGGTGATGATGATCCGTACCGGATTTCCGCTTGCTTTGCAGTCCATGCTGTTTCCGGTCGCCAATTCCATTGTGCAGGCGAGTGTCAACACGATGGGAACCGACAGCATCGCAGCCTGGAGCATCTGCGATAAGCTGAGTATGCTGATCTGGCTGCTTGCCGACTCCATGGGACCGGCGATGACGACTTATGTTGCACAGAATCTTGGTGCAGAACAGACAGAAAGAGTCAAAAAAGGAGCGGTTATCGGAACCGGTATCTCGGTCTGTGCGGTGGGAGCCGTCAGTCTGTTCCTGTTTTTTTGCTCCGGATGGGTCGGCCCGTGGTTTATTGATAAAAAAGATGCTGAACTTTTGATTCCACTTGTGGTAAAATATATGCAGATGATGGCGCCGTTTTATCTGTTTTATGCGATTGCGGAAGCATTATCCGGTGCAAGCTGCGGTTTAGGGGAGACCGTTGCACCGATGATTACGACGCTTCTCAGCATCTGTCTGCTCCGGGTATGCAGTATCTGGGTGATCCTTCCGAAGTTTGAGACGATGGAATGTATCATCTGGATCTATATTGCTTCCTGGATCGTGGCAGGTCTGGCTTTTATCGGATTATTCTGGTATAAGAGCAGAAGAAAATTACAGGAAAACAGGTAATGCATCCGGAAAAACAACTGGAACAGGAAAGGTAAGACTCCGGGCATACCTGTTGGAAAAGATGGGAGTATCGTATGGAATTAAGAGAATTACAGTTCTTTGTTGTAAGTGTGGATGCAGGGAGTCTGAGTCAGGCTGCGCAGATTTTGTATACGACGCAGCCACATGTAAGTAAAACGATCAAAAAGCTGGAGCGGACACTTGGATATCAGCTTCTTGAACGAAGCAAAAAAGGTGTGGAACTTACCAAAGAGGGAGAAAAAGTATACGACCAGGCAAGAAAAATGTTGAGTTCCATGGAAGAAATCCAGAGAATTCAGATGGAGACGCAGGAGAGTACGATCCGTATCGCATCTATGCCAAGCAGTCTTCTGAGTGAAGAATTTGCCATGTTTCTTGCAGAACATCCGAAACTGCATGCGGTGTGTTATGAGGAGACACTGGAGAAGATCATTCACCATATCTGTCATCGACAGGTGGAGGTTGGTTTTGTGTTTATTTCCAAGATGCAGCGCCAGGCTTTTGAACGGATGATACAGAAAAGAAAAATGACGTTCACACCGTTAAAAGAAAAAGATATGGCACTGTATGTGGGACCGAACCACCCATATTATGAAAAGGAGTATGTGACAAAAGAGGAACTGAGAAATCTTCGATATGTACAGCATGAAGAAGACCAGATTTCCCTGTTGCACACTTCCGGACATCTGCAGGAAGATCTGATTGACAGCAGAGATTTTCAACAGATCGTCACGGTAAACAGCAGTTCACTGATGCGGGAACTTTTAAGAAAGACGGATCTTGCCAATCTCAGCTGCAATCTGCAGAAGGAAAAAGAAAGGGACAGCCTGATCCGTATGATCCCGATTCGGAAAAGCCATACAAAAGTCTGCTTCGGATATCTGCATCGGGCAGACTGCGTATTGCGTGCTCACACGGAGGAGTATTTGAAGCAGTTAGAAGAAAAGCTGAAATAATAGACAAAAAAACAAGAAAAAATTTGTCGTTTTTATACAAGGTCATAATTGAAAATCTTTCATGAGATGATATGATATAACATGAAAGTAAAAAGCAGTAACGATACGATGAAAGATAGCAGAAGGAAGTAGTCGGAACGTTACAGGGGAGAGATATGACAAAACGATGACAACGAAGAAAAAAGTTCTGACAGGAATTGCCGGTGTGCTTCTGGTGGCTGCGACAGCCGGCTATGGTGCGGCAGCATATTATTACAGCAGTCATTTTTATTCACATACTGAGATCAACGGTACTGATTACGGGGAGATGACCGTTGCGCAGGTGAAGAAAAAAATTGCGGATCAGATACCGTCTTATCAGATTACAATAGAAGAAAGAAACGGGCAGGAAGAAACACTGACCGGAGAACAGCTAAAACTGACCTACCAGGATGATGGAAAAATTGATAAACTGATGGAAGACCAGCGGCCCTGGGCGTGGGTGATTCATGCGTTTACCGGTGTTCATGTACAGTTAGAGAACATGGTGGCGGTCAATGAAGAAGCATTGAAGCAGGCAGTGGAAGGACTGACTTGTATGCAGCCGGGGAATATGCAGGCTCCGAAGGATGCCTATGTGGGAATAACAGATGACGGCTATGCGGTGATTCCGGAGGAAGAAGGAACTACCCTGGACGAAGGAAAAGTAACAGCAGGACTTCATCAGGCTCTGACGAACGGGGAGATAACCTTTGATCTCGATGCCGGTGACTGTTATGTGAAACCGGAGATCATGCAGGATGATGCAGAACTAAAGGCAAAAGCAGATGCAATTAATCAGAAATTATCTGCAAACCTTACCATGGACTTTGGAACAGACCGAAAAGAGGTACTGGATAAGAATACCTTAAAAGACTGGGTAGCAGAAGCAGAAGATGGAAGTTTTTCCATAGATGAAGAAAAAGTGAAAGAATATGTGGCCGGTCTTGCAAAAAAATATGATACAGTCAACAGCAAAAGGACATTTACCACAACAGCCGGTAATACCGTAACGCTGACACCGGGAGACTATGGATGGGAGATTGATCAGTCCGGTACAGAGTCAAATCTGATGCAGGCAATCAATGACGGAACACAGGGTGATTTTGAAATTGTGTATACATCCACTGCGTTGAGCAGAAATGAGAATGATATCGGAAACTCTTACGTAGAACTGAGTTTGTCCGATCAGCATTTTTGGGTCTATGTGGACGGAAAACAGGTTATGGACTCGGAAGTGGTGACCGGATGCCGGAATAAAGGAACGGAAACTCCCCAAGGTGTGTATAAAGTCAAGGGGAAAACCACAGATTATACCATGCGCGGTGAGAAAAATGCCAGTGGCAACTGGTCGTATCAGGTACACTGTAATTACTGGATACCTTTTGCAGCCGAAGATACCATTGGATTCCATGATCTGACAACCAGAAGTGACTGGAGCAGTACTGCGTATCTGGATAATGGATCTCATGGGTGTGTGAATACACCGTTGGATAAAGTAAAAGAATTATATGATATTGTGTCGTATAAGTTTCCTGTTGTAATATATTAAGAAAAAAGCTATTCTGACAGCAACAGTCTGTTCAGGATAGCTTTTTTAGTTAAGTCGATTTTGACCGAAAATAAAGTCGGAATTGACACTGTCACTTTTAGCTGGAAATAGTATACTGAAATTGTTTATGTTATGGGGATAACAGCAAAATAAAGACAGGTTTCAGACGGGAAAGGATTGAACAGGAGATGAATTCAAAAAAATTAACTGCGCAGTGTGCTGTATTACAGGGGAGTTATTGGGTGGCGGTCTGTGCGATCAATGGGTTTGCAACGGTATTTTTATTACATATCGGACTGAAAAGTTCTCAGATAGGAGTCGTGCTGGCTCTTGGAAATATTCTGGGAGTTATATTACAGCCGTTTGTTGCAGCGGCGGCGGACCGTGCAAAACGGGTAACTTTACAACAGATGACTGCAGGGATGGCAATTGCCATAATCCTGCTGCTGATTCTGATGCAGTGTATGTCAAAAATGGTACCGGGAATCGTGCTGTCATTTTTGATTGTTAATATGTTATTACAGGTGGTACAGCCACTGATCAATTCTATCAGTTTGTATTATGTGAATCATGGTATCTATGTGGATTTTGGAATCGGTAGAGGAGTGGGCTCTGCATCCTATGCGGTAGCAGCTTCATTTTTGGGGATCCTGATCGGCAGGTATTACGGTCTGGCAATTATGGGTGTTGGATGTCTGTCTTTTGCGGTGATGTTCGTTACCTTGATTTCCATGCCGGTTGTGAAGGATCCGAATGAAAGTAAAAAAGAAGAACAAAAAAATACTGCAAACAGACAGAGAGGTGGCGGGATTCTGGAATTTGCACGTCGCTATCGGAATTATATGCTGGTATTGCTGGGAATGATATTAATCTATGTAGAAAGTACATATGTGAACAATTATCTGATCAATATTGTGGTAAGCCTCGGGGGAGATATAAAACGGATGGGAACACTGCTGACAGTATCTGCAATGAGCGAACTTCCTACGATGTTGTTGTTTTCCAGGCTGGTTGGCAAATGGGACAGCAGAAAACTGATTCGGTTTGCGGCGGTAATGTTTTCTGTGAAAGCACTGGGGTATCTGGTGTGTGGCAGTATATCGTTCCTGTATGTAGTGCAGATGCTGCAGATGTTATCATTTGCATTATGTCTGCCTTCTGCGGTATACTATGTAAATGAAACGATGGCTGTGGAGGACAGAGTGAAGGGGCAGTCGCTGCTGATTGCGTCAAGTACCATGGGAGGGGTATTTGGCAGTCTGTCCGGTGGTGTGCTTGTGGATTTTGCCGGAATAAAGGCAATGCTTGCAACCGGTCTGGGACTGTCCATGATCGGCACGGCAATCGTGTGCATTTTTGTATCGCGAAAAGACAACTAGGAGGAAACGATGAATTTTATCAGTGCGTTTGAGGTGATCGGCCCCAATATGGTGGGACCGTCCAGCTCCCATACAGCGGGAGCAGTATCTATCGGAAAGATGGCAAGAAAGCTTTTTAAAGAAAAAGTGACAGAGGTGACATTCACTCTGTATGGTTCTTTTGCAAGAACGTATAAAGGACATGGTACAGACCGGGCATTGCTTGGCGGCGTGCTTGGATTTGCAACCGATGATCTGCGGATCAGGGATGCATTTTCCTGGGCAGAGAAGATGGGAGTGAAATATCAGTATATCGCTGATAAGGAGTTTGTTCCGGATCATCCGAATACTGTGGATATCCGGATGACAGGAGAAAACGGCACCAAGATGCAGGTACAGGGACAGTCCATCGGTGGCGGCAAGATCAAGATCACCCAGATCAACGGTATTAATGTGGAATTTACCGGAGAATACAGTACACTGGTGGTAAAACAGATCGACAAACCGGGTGTGGTAACACATATTACGCAGTGTCTGAGCAATCAGAATGTAAATATTGCTTTCATGCGGCTGTTCCGTGAGGGCAAGGGAAAAACGGCTTATTCTGTTGTGGAGTCAGATGAGCGGATTCCGGATGAGATTCTGGAAGAGATTCGACAGAACCCGTATGTGCAGGAAATATTGCTGATTCAGATATAGGAGAGACGGACAGATGATAGATTTTAAAAACGGACAGGAATTATTAGAAGTATGTAAGAAAAAGCAGTGTTCGATCTCCGAAGTGATGAAACAGCGGGAGATCGAAGGCACATCCTCCACAAAAAAAGAAGTGGAAGATAAGATGCGAAAAGCCCTCGCCATCATGAAAGAGGCAGTAAGAAAGCCATTGGAAGACCCGAAACCGTCCATGAGCGGACTGATCGGCGGGGAGGCAAAGCAGATTACCGGATACAGAGAGAGCGGGACAAATGTCTGCGGAACGTTTATGAACAAACTGATCGCTTACAGCATGGCGGTTCTGGAAGTCAACGCGTCGATGGGGGTCATCGTTGCGGCACCGACTGCCGGATCTTCCGGTGTGGTTCCGGGAGTGTTACTGGCACTGCAGGAGGAAAAAGGATTCGGCGATGAACAGATGACGGATGCATTGTTTCATACAGCGGCCATCGGCTATCTGCTGATGCGGAATGCCTCTGTGGCAGGTGCGGAGGCAGGCTGTCAGGCAGAGGTAGGTGCTGCATCGGCGATGGCTGCTGCTGCTGTGACAGAACTGATGGGTGGAACACCGGAGATGTGTCTGCAGGCAGCAGCTATGGCGATCTCAAATCTGCTTGGTCTGGTCTGTGACCCGGTGGCAGGACTGGTGGAAGTTCCATGTCAGAGCAGAAATGCGATAGGTGCGGTTAATGCTGTGACCTGTGCGGAGATCACATTGAGTGGCGTGATGTATCCGATTCCGTTTGATGAGATGGTGGATGCAATGTACAAAGTAGGAAAGAGTATTCCGTTTGAACTGCGTGAAACAGCCATCGGTGGATGTGCGGGAACACCCACCGGATGTGGAATGCGTTGCAGAATCTGACGGAAAAACGACAGAAAAATAAAAAATGTATAAAAACTATACAAAAGAAAAATGAATTTTGTATAAGTCGACAGTTGTGTGAAAAAAACAAAAGTGGTAAAACTAATATAAGCTCAGATAAAGAAAAACATTGATGAAGACAAGTTACACAGGAAGATTTCTTTCAGAGAGTTGCCGGCTGGTGTAAGACAACAGAAAACCTGATGTAATATCCCTTCGGAGTATCCGCTCTGAAAATAGAGTAAGAGCAGACGGCACTCACCGTTATCGGAGATCTGTTATCACCGGAAAACCGGCTGACAGTACAAAAGAGATTGTCACTATGACAATAAAGCAGAGTGGTACCGCGGAAAAGATTCGTCCCTGCAGCAAATAAAGCTGCAGGGCTTTTTTATTTTGAAAGAGTGAAAAACTCAGGGTATCCCTTATGCGACGGGGAAGTCGTTCATGTTTTCTGAATGAGTCAGAAAAAGGAGGAAAAAAACATGAGTGGTATTATGATGATGGTAATTGCCATTGTGGTATTAGGCGGAGCCTATATCTTCTATGGCCGTTACCTCGAGAAAAAATGGGGCATTGATCCCAACGTCAAAACTCCGGCTTATGAAATGGAAGACGGCGTAGACTATGTGCCGGCTGATACCAATATCGTATTTGGTCATCAGTTCGCATCCATCGCAGGTGCGGGTCCGATCAACGGACCGATCCAGGCTGCAATCTTCGGATGGCTGCCGGTACTGTTATGGATCCTGATCGGTGGTGTATTCTTCGGAGCAGTACAGGATTTCTCTGCAATGTATGCTTCTGTAAAAAATAAAGGACGTTCCATCGGATCAATCATTGAAACTTACATCGGAAAGACAGGAAAGAAACTGTTCCTGCTGTTCTGCTGGCTGTTCTGTATCCTGGTTGTAGCTGCTTTCGCCGATGTTGTAGCAGGTACTTTTAACGGATTCTTAACTGCAGATGACGGAACCGTATCCAAGATCACGGCAAACGGAGCAGTAGCAACAACTTCTATGATATTTATCGTTGAAGCTGTATGTCTTGGTATGATCCTTCGTTACGGAAAACTTCACAAATGGGTGAACACAGCAATCGCAATCGTAATGCTGATCGGAGCAGTAGCACTGGGCATGAACTTCCCGATGTTTCTGCCGAGAACTACTTGGCATGTGATCATCTTCATCTACATCCTGATTGCATCGGTAGCTCCTGTATGGAGTCTGTTGCAGCCTCGTGACTACCTGAACAGTTACCTGCTGATCTTCATGATCATTGCAGCCATCATAGGTGTATTCGTGGCAAATCCACAGTGTCATCTGGAAGCATTTACTTCCTTTAATGTAGACGGACAGACTCTGTTTCCAATTCTGTTTGTAACCATCGCCTGTGGTGCTGTATCCGGTTTCCATTCACTGGTATCTTCCGGAACTGCATCCAAACAGATCAAAAATGAAAAGAACATGCTTCCGGTATCTTTTGGTGCCATGCTGATGGAAAGTATGCTGGCTATCATCGCTCTGATTGCTGTAGCATCTTTTGCAAAAGGTGAAGCAGCAGCACAGGGTCTGACCACACAGCCACAGATCTTCGCAGGAGCAATTGCAAACTTCCTGGAAGTCATCGGTCTGCCACATACTCTGGTATTTACCCTGATCAATCTGGCAGTATCTGCATTCGCACTGACATCTCTGGATTCTGTAGCCCGTGTCGGACGTCTGTCCTTCCAGGAATTCTTCCAGGATAACGATGTGGATGAAAAAGATTACACACCATTCCGTAAACTGATGGTAAACAAATATTTTGCAACAATCCTGACACTGGTACTGGCTTACCTGCTGGCAAAAGTAGGATACGCTGAGATCTGGCCACTGTTCGGTTCTGCCAACCAGTTGCTGTCTGTACTTGCGCTGGTAGCATGTGCCGTGTTCCTGAAGAAAACAAAACGTCAGGGAATTATGCTGTGGGCTCCTGCAGTATTCATGATGGCTGTTACTTTCAGTGCACTGGGTCTTACCATCTACAAACTGGCCGGTGCTCTGATGACCACAGGTCTGGATCTTGGAAATACACTGCAGCTGATCTTCGCAGTTCTGCTTCTGATCCTTGGTGTGATCGTAGCAGTACAGGGCATTAAGAAACTGTTCGAAAAACCACAGAAAAAAGCGGCATAATCGGACAGAGATTTACCTGAATAAAATAAATAATAGTAAAAAGGCTTTCGCAATCGGTAATGCAATGCACCCGACCTGCGGAAGCCTTTTTATTTACGCGAGCAACGAGCCAAAGTCCGTGCTTGCACGAGACCTTGGCGACTGCCGCGATAACTTGAGAAACTCGCGAAGCGTGTTTCTCATAGTTTGTAATTATGAAAAACACGGAAGCAACAAAATAAGAGAAGAAACAAATAGATTAACAGGAGGGTATTATGAGTGAGAAATCGCTGAGTAAAAATACAAGAAAAAATGTGATCCTGCTGCATATTGCAGTTATGTGCTTCAGCTTTTCGGGAGTGATCGGTCAGTATGTACAGGTACCGGCAGTACAGGTGGCAATGGGAAGAGTTATCTGTTCTTCACTGCTTTTGCTGGCAATATCTCTGGTCTGCAAGGATAAGCTGACGCTTGATTCAAAGAAAGATTATGGTCTTATGATCATGACAGGTGCGGTAATGGCAATTCACTGGTCAAGCTTCTTTCAATCCATCCAGACATCGTCTGTAGCAATTGGAACGATTACATTCTCTACATTCCCGCTGTTTCTGACGTTTTTAGAGCCGTTATTATTTCATGAGAAGATTCGTGGCCGGAATATTTTGAATGCACTGATCCTTCTTCTAGGAGTATTGATCACAATTCCGGAGTTTTCTGTGGAGAATAAAGTGACGGTCGGAATCATCTGGGGAATGATTGCGAGCTTTACATATGCAGTGATGACATTGTCGAACCGGTATTTTGCCAATAGATACAAAGGACGTACAATCTGTCTATATGAACAGGGAACAGCAGCTGTTGCACTGCTTCCGGCACTGGGATTGGTGAAAGCGGACTGGCGTCCGGTGGATTTTGCAGGAGTTGTAACGATTGGCTTTTTGTGTACGGCAATTGCATATTCTTTATATGTGACGGCGCAAAAGGGTGTGAAAGCACAGACAGCGGGAATTATCTCAGGAATGGAGACGGTGTACGGCATCGTATTTGCACTTCTGTTCTTAAGAGAGATCCCGACAGTCAGGGAACTGGTCGGAGGAGCGGTGATACTTGGAATTGCATTTTATTCGTCCCTGCACAGTGAGGATGAATTATAAGAAATTTTTAAGAATTGTATCGGGAAATATTTAAATCATGAGCGGTATAGTATGGCTGTAAAGAAAAAGAGGGGAGAGACGAAAGAAATGGAGGCAGAAAAAATATTAGTAGTAGATGATAACAAAGAAATCGTCTACTCCATCAGTGAACTGTTAAAGTATGAAGGGTATGAGACTTTGAAAGCATATGACGGTATGGAAGCACTGGATATTATGGAGCGGGAGAATGTAGACCTGATCCTTCTGGATGTGATGATGCCAAGACTCAATGGTCTGTCAGCGCTGATGAAACTGCGTGAGAAAAGCAGGATCCCGGTGATCATCCTGTCGGCCAAGACAGAAGAAAGTGATAAGGTGTCGGGACTTACGCTCGGAGCAGATGACTATATTGAGAAGCCGTATAATCCGGCGGAGTTGATCGCCAGAGTGAAAGCGCATTTACGCAGATACCGTGTATGGAGTAACATGGAAGCGGAAAAAAAGAAAGATCCGGATCAGATTGTGAATGGCGGACTGGTACTTGATAAGAAACAGAGAGTGATCTTTGTTGAAGGAGAAGAAGTGCATCTGACGGCAACGGAGTATAAGATCCTAGAGCTATTGATGGCGCATCCCGGGCAGGTATTTCCGGCAGAGCAGATTTATGAGAATGTATGGCAGGAAACAGCAGATTATACTGTAGAGAATACTGTAATGGTACATATCCGTCATATCAGGGAAAAAGTGGAGATTGATGCGAAGAAGCCAAGATATGTAAAGGTGGTGTGGGGAATTGGATACAAAATGGAAAAATATGGTAAAAGCAATTAAAAAGTTTATAAAAGAATATTATGATTGCGTATTTGGATTTCTGCTGTTTATAATTGGAAGCTTCCTGTTCTTTGTGATGTTAGTGAATAGATATTATTTCAGTACATGGGACGTATGGAGAATCTGCCTGATCGGCAATATCCTGGTGCAGCCGGGAATCTGCCTGCTCGTACGCAGGTATATGAAACTGAGATATCGGAACTGGAGTCAGAAAGGGAGTGCAGAGACCTATCTGCAGGATACAGAAGACAGTATCTATTATCAGACCTGGAAGGCGAAAGAAAAACAGTCGGAAAAAAGATTCCGGAATATACTGGCGGTAGAACTGTCGGCAGCAGCGGCATATCTTTTCTTTATCAGTTACAGCAGCGGATGGGGATGGAATTATGCAGCTGGATATATGATGGTAGCAACGGTGTTTATAGAATATATCTGTTGCCGGGAAGTGCTCCAGAGATACTGGAGAAATGAGCTGGATCAGATCATGGAGCAGACGGAGAGCTTCTTTCAGAAGCGTCTGGAACAGGCGCTGGAGATTGAACGGAAGAGTCTGGAAAAGGTATCGAGAAGTGACCAGTTAAGAGTAGACTTGATCACAAATGTATCGCATGATCTGAAGACACCACTGACTTCCATCGTCGGATATCTGGAACTGATCAAAAAAGAAGAATTAAGTGATGTAGTGAGGGACTATGTAGACGTGATATCGACAAGAGCAGGAAAGCTTGGTGAGATGATCAACAGCCTGTTTTCGCTGGCAAAAGCGAGCAGTGGGAATGTAGAACTTCACAAAGAAACTTTTGAGCTTAATCGTCTGATGGAACAGATATTTGCAGATATGGATGACCGGATAAAAGAAAGCGGGCTGAAATTTGTAACTCAGCTTACGGAAGAAGATACGGCAATTTATTCTGATAATTCATATTTTTATCGGATCTGCCAGAATTTGGTGGAAAATGCGCTGAAGTATTCGGCGAAAGGAACCAGGGTATTTGTCAAGACGTATAAAAAGGAAGCGGGAACAGATCAGAAAATAGTATTGGAGATTACGAATACATCCGGCTATGAGATGGATTTTGAAAAAGAAGATATCATCGAACGGTTTTCAAGAGGCGACAAGGCAAGAACCAGTGAGGGTAACGGACTGGGACTTGCAATCGTAAGTACCTATGCGAAAGCACTGGGAGGAGAATTTGATATTAAGATCGACTGTGATCAGTTCAAAGCAATCGTTTCGATATAATAAAATGTAATAAGAAAAAGAATCAGGATAGGTTCAGATAAGTTGAGAATGAAAAGGATGACATAAGTAGAGAGTCATCCTTTTTTTTAATACCAAATATGCAAAAATATAAAGATAAATTAGGAAAAATCTGACGAAAATTCCGGATGAAGACATTCTAAAAAAGGATTTCGTTGACAAATAAATAAGTTTAAACTAACATTGGTTATAGGAAGGTAACTGAAGGGAGGAGAATTATGTTTCTGGAAATAAGAGGAATTAAAAAGTCATTCGGGACAGGCGACAGCCGTGTGAACGTGTTGAAAGGTCTGGATCTGGATATTGAAAAAGGAGAATTTTGTGTCTTGCTTGGACCATCCGGTTCGGGTAAATCAACACTTCTGAATATCATAGGGGGAATTGATGGTGCTGATGAGGGCAGTATCACGATTGAAGGCGAACGTCTGGAGGATATGACGGAGAAGAAACTTTCACTGTATAGAAGAAAGCATCTGGGATATATTTTCCAGATGTATAACCTGATACCGAATCTGACGGTACGGGAGAACATTGAAGTGGGGGCATATTTAAGTGAGCAGCCATTAGATGTGGATGAATTATTACATACGCTGGGACTTTACGAACATCAGAGAAAACTGCCGAATCAGTTATCAGGAGGACAGCAGCAGAGAACTGCAATCGGACGTGCAATCGTCAAGAATCCGGATATTCTGTTGTGTGATGAGCCGACCGGCGCTCTGGATTATCATACATCAAAGGAAATTCTGAAACTGATCGAGACGGTCAATCAGAGATATGGCAATACGATTATTATGGTTACACATAATGATGCAATCAAAGACATGGCCGACAGAGTAGTGAAGCTCAGAGATGGAATGATCCGGAAAAATTACAGAAATGAAGTGAAGATTCCGGCAATCGATCTGGAATGGTAAGGGGGACATGACAAATGAAAAGTCCTTTAAGAAAAAGATTACCGCGGGAACTAAAAAGTGAATTTGGAAAGTATTTAGTTGTCTTTATCATGATGGCAATCACGATTGCATTTGTATCCGGATTTCTGGTGGCGGATGGAAGTATGATCCGGGCATACGATGACAGCTTTCAGAAATATAATATAGAAGATGGGTATTTCCGGACGAAAAAGAAGCTGACTACAACTCAGAAAGAAGACATCGAAAAATCGGATGTAAAAATATATGAGAATTTTTATATAGAACAAAAGCTGACGAACGGAAGCACTGTGCGGTTTTTTAAGAACCGGAAAGATGTAGATAAGGTATGTCTGATGAAAGGAAGGATGCCGGAAAAGTCCGGTGAGATTGCCGTGGACCGTATGTATGCAGAGAATAACAGTCTGGAAATCGGAGACTGGGTAAAGAGTGGAAAGAGGGCATTTCGGATTACGGGACTTGTGGCTCTTTTGGATTACAGTGCATTATTTCAGAATAATAATGATACGATGTTTGATGCTGTAAAGTTCGGAGTGGCAATTGTTACAGACAAAGATTTTGAAGCATTGAATCAGGTAAAGGTACAGTATAATTATGCCTGGATCTATGATAAAAAACCTGCAACAGAGAAAAAAGAAAAGAAGATGGCCGAAGATCTGATGGAAGACATGGCAGATGTCGTGACGATAGAAAGTTTTGTACCACAATACCAGAATCAGTCGATCCATTTTACAGGGGATGATATGGGAAGTGACCGTGCGATGATCGTTATGCTGCTTTATATTGTAATGGCGATTCTTGCATTTGTATTCGGTATTACGATCAGCAATACGATCAGGAAAGAAGCGGGCGTGATCGGAACACTGCGTGCATCCGGGTATACAAGGCGTGAATTGATCTTACATTATATGGCACTTCCGGTTGTGATCACACTGATCGGGGCACTGGTCGGAAATATTCTCGGATATACAGTATTAAAGCAGGTATGTGCGGGGATGTACTATGGAAGTTACAGCCTTCCGACATATGTAACGGTCTGGAATGCAGAAGCATTCTGGATGACAACGGTTGTACCGGTTATTATCATGCTGGTGATCAACTATGGAATTTTACATTACAAATTAAGACTGTCGCCGCTTAAGTTCATAAGAAGAGATCTTTCTTCCGGAAAACAAAAAAGGGCAGTTCATTTAAGTACAAAACTCGGTATCTTCCGCAGATTCCGTCTGAGAGTTATTTTTCAGAATATCAGTAATTATTTGGTGCTGTTTGTAGGAATTATATTTGCAAATCTGCTGTTATTCTTCGGATTGCTGCTCCCGTCGGTACTGAACCATTATCAGGAAGAAATACAGGAAAATATGCTGGCAAAGTACCAGTATATGCTGGAGGTTCCGACGGATGCAATCAGTGGAAGTAAACTGGAAAGTTTACTATCGCTGATGCAGTATTCGAACGGCACGAAGACAGATAACAAGACAGCAGAAAAATTCAGTGCATACGCATTAAATACAATTCCGGGAGAGGCCAAGAGCGAAGAGGTAGTATTGTACGGAGTAGAACCGGACAGTAAGTATATTAAGGCAGATCTGGGAGATGGCGTATATATATCGACGGCATATGCAGATAAGTATCAAGTAGAACCGGGAGATAAGATTACATTAAAAGAAAAATACGAACGCAAACGCTACACATTCAAAGTAAAAGGAGTCTATGATTACAGCGGGGCAATCAGTGTATTTATGAGCCGTGACAAATTAAACGAGACATTTGATCTTGGAAGTGATTATTATGCGGGATATTTTGCAAATACAAAGATTAAAGACATTGATGAGAAATACATAGGGTCTGTAGTTGATCTGGAAGCACTGACGAAGGTATCAAGACAGCTGGATGTATCCATGGGAAATATGATGGGACTGGTCAATGGATTTGCGATCATGATCTATATGATTGTCATTTATCTGTTGTCAAAGATCATTATCGAGAAAAATGCGCAGTCCATTTCCATGACGAAGATCCTTGGATATACCAACGGAGAGATCAGCAGGTTGTATATTATGTCAACCATGGTTGTGGTTGTAATAGAACTGCTCTTAAGTCTTCCGATTGAAACGGTGGTTATGAACGTAATCTTCCGTGTAATGATGATGGAAAGTCTGACCGGATGGATCACACTGTGGATCGATCCAAAGATATATGTGGAAATGTTCCTGACAGGATTCATTACTTATGGTGTGGTAGCACTTCTTGAATACCGCAAGATTAAGAAAGTTCCGATGGATGAAGCATTGAAGAATGTGGAATGATCAAAAGAACGCATAGAAACGTATGACAGAAGTAATTGAATATAAAAAGAGGAGGAGAGAGAAGAGAAAAGTAGTTGCCCTAATGCTTTCTGGAATGATGATATCGGAGCTTCACTAGAATAAAAGAAAGGCAGAAAGGTGAAGTGAAGTTCATTATTGAGAAGAAAGGAAT
>OIEF01000605.1_pt1 | contig 14909 bp, 16 predicted proteins | sample 1581721 | NCBI WGS metagenome assembly OIEF01 (sample SAMN01760908, study PRJEB22395) | human gut metagenome
CAGCTGGTGGGAAGATGCCGCGACCCCGAAACGGTTTGCGGATGACCTTGCCGCCTTGGGCGACGTGAAAGAAATCACCGTGTACATCAACTCTGGGGGAGGCGATGTTTTTGCGGCCCAGACCATTGGTAATATGCTGGAACGCAACGCAGCCACCGTGACCGCCCACATTGACGGTCTGTGCGCCAGCGCTGCCACCATCGTTGCCTGCCATGCAGACAAGGTGGTAGCGGCGGCAGATGGCAGTTACATGATCCACCCGGTCAGCATGGGCATCTGTGACTACCTGACCGCAGACGATCTCAACAACTGCCTGAAAGCACTGGAAGCCATCCGCAGTAACATCATCACTCTGTACGCCAAGAAGTCCGGCAAGACCGAGGAAGAGTGTGCAAAGTGGATGGATGAAACCAGCTGGTGGACCCCCGCAGAAGCCAAGGAAAAAGGCTTTGTGGACGAGGTGGACGATGATGCAGAAGGTTCCGTGGTGGAGAACCGAAACGGTATCCTGTTCGTCAACAGCATCAGCATGAACACCCCGTTCAATCAGGCGCCCAACTTTGTCAGGAGCCGGGTGGTGGATAAGACCACGACCCTGCCTGAAAATAAACGCCCGGCGGAACAGCCGGAAAACAAAACCCATGGGGAGGTAACAGACATGGATATTAAGGACATTAAGACCGTGGATGATCTCCGCAAGGCGTGCCCGGATCTGGTAGCTAAGATCGAGGACGAAGCTATCACTGCCGAGCGCACCCGCATCAAGGAGATCGAGGATGCGACCATGCCCGGCGCAGAGGATCAGGCCAACGAGGCAAAGTTTACGAAGCCCGTTGATTCTGCATCCTTTGCAAAAGCTATGATCGCCAGCATGAAAGCAAAGCAGCAGAAGCAGAGCCAGGACTACCTGGACAAGGTGAAGAAGAACGCCCAGGATTCTGGCGCGAACAACATCACCAATCCGCCGCCCGCCAACCCGGAGCCGGAGAAGGCACAGGAAAAGGGCCTGATGAACGCAATCCACAAGATGAACGGCGTGAAGTAAGGAGGACAAGGTTATGAGCATGGATCTGGAAAGAAAGATCTATTCCACCGCCCCGGAGCATTTTATTGCCGGCACGAACATCGGCATCGCAAAGGCCACCAAAAAAGCCAGCGCAGCAGTTGAGGCACACGCCCCGGTGCTGCTGGCCGATGGCAAAGTGAAGCCCATCGCCAAGGTGGACGGCAGTAATCCGCTGTCCGTTACTGGGCTGTACGGCATCACCGCAGACAGCGCAGCGGCAGACGAGGAAGTGCCCATCTATCTGACGGGTGAGTTTTTCGCCGACGGTCTGACGCTGCCTGAGGGCGTAAAAGCAGCAGACGTTGAAGTTGCTCTGCGCAATCTGGGCATCTTCCTGAAGTGAGTAGGAGGTAATAACAACTATGGCTAACGAAATCAGTATCTATGAGCCTCGGTATCTGGCCGAGGTTGTGCGCACCACTCCCCCGGTACGCACTTTCTTCCTGGACAACTATTTCACCAACGTCAAGACCTTTGCCACCAAGAGCGTGGACATCGACGTGGTGAAGGGTGACCGCCGCATGGCTTCTTTCGTGCATCCTCTGGTCGGCGGACAGGTGCTCAAGAATGAGGGCTACCAGACCGAGAGCTTTACTCCGCCTCTGATTAACCCTCTGACCGTCACCACCGCAAACGACGCTTTGGAGCGTATGCCCGGCGAGGATCTGTATTCTGGCATGACCCCCGAAGAGCGCGCCGCAAAGCAGCTGATCGAGGACTACCAGCGCCTGAACGATGCTGCCACCCGCCGCGAGGAGTGGATGGCCGTGCGCACCATCATGGACGGACAGATTCCCGTTGTCGGCCCCGGTGTGAACAAGGTGATCGAATTCGGTTTCACCAACAAGGTGACGCTGGAAGACACGAAGAAATGGGGCGCATCTGCCGCTAAGCCTCTGGATGATCTGGAGGACTGGGTGGATCAGGTGCTGGAAAATGGCTTTGCCAACGTGGATCATGTTGTCATGGGCAAGACCGCTCTGCGCAACTTCCTGGCCGACACCAACGTGCAGAATATGCGTGCCGAGATCAACGCTCTGATCTAAAGCCTGATACATGATGAAGTCAGCCGTCCCAAGGGTGGGGCGGCTGATTCTTTTTAACGAGAAAGGAAACAGCAATGGAGAATATTGTGAAGTTCGACAAGCCCTACAAGTTTGAGGGCAAGGAGTACGACAGTCTGGATCTGTCCGGCATGGCGAAGATGACCGTGCAGGATCTTGTTGATGTGCAGAAGAAACTTTCCGGTGAACTGGCTGCTCTGGCCGCAATGGAGGCTACCACCTCTTTTGCGCAGGAAATGGCCGTCAAGGCAACCGGAAAGCCTGTGGAGTTTTTCAAACTCATGCCCCGCGGCAAGATCAAACTGGTGCAGACCGCAGTGCTGAAGGCGATGGACAACGGCCAGAAGGCTGATGAAGTCAAGGCACAGCTGAAATCTCATGCCTTGAAATTCGCCGCACCCTACACCTACGAGGGCAGCGAGAAGGACGAACTGAAAGGCCAGACCTTTGAAGGCATCGACCTGTCCGGCGTGGGCGAACTGAACACCATGAGTGAATCGACGGCGGAAAACCGTCTGGTGGCTGCTGGTTTTAACACGGTGAACACTGGCCGCAATTACCTGTACTGCTGCATCATCGCCAGCATGGGCACCGGCTATCCGGTGGATTTCTTTGCTGGCCTGCCGCTGTGCGAGGCGGTAAAGCTGCGCGACGCTGTGGACGCTGATTTTTTCGAGTAAAGGGCGGGGCGAAAGGACTTAGGAAAGCGGCTATCCAGCTGTCCATTGCCACGCACTCCAACATGACCGATTTGCTGCACCTGCCACGGCGGGAACTGGTAAATCTGTGTAACGAGGTGTCGGACGTATGGCGGGAAATGGAGCATTAGATCTTAGCATCCGCATCATGGGCAAAGTGGACCCATCCCTGGCGAAAACCATAAGTCAGGTGAAGAGTCTGACCGGCTCGTTGGCGGGAGAGATGCGAGGCGTAAACTCCCTGGCATCTACGGTCACAAATGTGCTGGGCGTGGTCGGCAAAGCCGGCCTTGCGCTTGGCGCAACGTTGACAGGCGCTGTCGCCGCAGGCATTCAGAAAACCACAAACGAGGCCGTAAAACTGGAAGCACAGATGGCACCGGTCATGCGTTATGTGGACGGCCTTGCGGACAGTTCGGGAAAAGCGTCCGAACAGATGTCCGAAAATGGAAAGACCTATGCGCAAAACTATGCCAATATGGAGAACTACATCCAGCGGCTTAGCATGGAGATTCCGAGAACCACGGAACAACTTTCCACTATGAGCGCGGCTCTGGGTCAGTCTGGTAAGGGCGTTGACGAACAGACCACAAGCGGCATCCTGCGCGACACAGCTGTGGCTGCTACGGCTATGGATCTGGAAGACCGGACGGCCGGTGACTATATGGCCAAGTGGGAGGTTTCGTTCACAAAAAAGGACGAGAACGGCAACAAGGTCAATTACAGCCACGATGACGTTATGCGCCTGATGAACCAGATCAACTACCTGGGTGCAAACAATGCGACGACTGCCGCAGAAATCGCATCCAGCGTGAACAAATCGGCTTCTGTCGGCCAGCTGGCCGGTGTGGATCCATCGACTACGGCGGCCATTGCTACGGCAATGCAGGCTACCGGCGTTGACACGGAACGCACTGGCACTACGATTTCCAGAATCTACACCAACATCTCAAAGGGCGATAGCGCAACCAAGGCCCAAAAGGAGATGTGGGCAACGCTGGGATTCTCGGCATCTGGTGTGGCAAAGTCGATGCAGGAGGACGGAACAGGGACGCTGCAGAAAGTCTTTGCGGCTATCAATCAGCTGCCGGACGAAAAGAAGCTGGCCACACTGAACGTTCTGTTTAACCAGTGGGCGGTGGAAGGCGCGGCGAAGGTTACGAATAATCTTGATCTGCTGGAAAAAACGCTTTCTGAAGTGAGCGATGCAAACTACGACAACTACAAAAACAGTATGGAGCGTGAGTTTGCTATCAACAGCGGGACGCAGGAAAGCCTTGACATCATGCGCACCAATGCCAGAACGGTTCTGATGCAGGACGTTGGTGAGGCTTTCTTGCCCGCCCAAAAGGAACTGACACGGATCCAGCTGGACTTCTACAAGGAGATCGACGAAAGCCTACCGGACTTGTCCAACCTGGTAACGTCGGTACTGCCGCTGCTGCGCAATGCGGTAAACGGAATCGGGAACGCCGCAAAGACGGCGTTGCCATGGATCCAGAAAGGCATTGACTACACGGCGGAGCATGGGCCGCAGGTGGCGGGAGCCATTACGGCCATTGTTGCGGCGCTGGGAGCCATGAGCCTTGCGCCCACGGCATACAGCGCCGGAACCTCCCTGATGAACACGGTGGGCAACATCGTGATCGGCGGAAAGCCCAGCGGTGCCCCCGGCGGAACATTCGGCGGCATCACCGTCCGCAACCTGCTGGGTGCACTGACACCCACGAGCCTGATTCAAAAGGCAGTGGGCGGCGCGGTGTTCGCAAAGTCGAACGCTGGGATGTTTATGGAGAACGCAAAGTACGGCGTTCAGATGACCGGCATCGGAGCACAGCAACCAACAACGCGCCTGGGTAAAATCGAGCAGACGTTGGATGGCGCTGGCGTTGGCATCTGGGCAACGCTGAAAAATTTCAAGGGCCTGCACAGCGGGACCAAGAAAGGCAAAACCGGCTTTGTGAATGACGTGCTGGAAGCCAGCACGAACGGCGGCGTACTTGGATTGCTGAAAAACTCCGGCCCCGGAAAGTACGTTACGGGTGTCGGTAGCGCTATAAGCGCACTGGGCAACACGGCCATCGGCAGCGGATTCGTAAAGGCAGGCGGCGTTGCAAAGCAGATACTTTCCGGCATAGCGGGGCCGCAGGGCATCAACTTCCCCGGCATCTTTGCCGGCATGAAGTCCTTTGGCGGAGCAACCTTGTCTACGATGGGCGGGCTTGGGAAGTCTGCACTCGGAAATATCGGAAAGGCCGGAGTGGGGATCCTTGCAAAAACAGGCATTGTGCAGCCAGGCAGAGGAAGGGCGCTCTGGCGAATGGCAACCAGCACGGTTGGCATGAACGGACAGGACGCTCTTGCGCAGATGGGGTATATCTTTAGCCAGACGAAAGGCCCGGCAATTCTGGCAAACGCCAAAAACAAGGTGGTCGGCGGCGCAACAAAGCTGGCAGGCGGTGCAATCGGCACGATCAAAAACGTTGGTCAGTTCGCTGGCGCGGGGCTGAACGTGCTGGGTTCTACCGTTGGCCCGGTGGCTGCGAAGCTGGGTGGCGGCTTTATGTCGTTACTTGGTATGTTCGGACCGGCTATTACAAGTCTGGGCACGATGGTTGCCGTGGTTTCCATACTGGGAGATCACTTTGAGGATGTCCGCAACATTGTCGGCATGGTATTTGGTGAAGGCGGCCTTGCCGTGTTCGACAAGTTTACCGGAAAGATCGCGGGTATCGGAGACCTCGCAAAGAAGGTGTTTGGTCAACTCTCCACCCCGGAGGGATTGCAGAGCATTCAGGAAAAGCTATCCGGTTTCAGCATCGGAGGGCTGAACCTTGGCGACGTATTCGGCGCAATGACCCCGGCTATCCAGACGGTCATGCCGCTGGTTCAGTCCTTTGCCGGTGTGTTCTCCCAGATTGTGGATTTGGGTGTGAATCACATCAAGCCGGTGCTGACGGAAATATTCGGGTTTGTTGTCAACGAGGGCATCCCAGCGGTTATGCCGCTGCTGTCCACGGTGGTAAGCCTGGTGGGCACTACGCTGGTCAATGCCATCAAGGTGGCAGTAGACGTTGTGGGCAAGGTGTTGCCGGTGGTAGAACCTGTGATCTTGGGCGTCATCGGATTTTTGAAGCAGATAGCTACCGTTGGCGTGAAGGCGGTCAACTTCATCATCGGAGCGCTGAACAAGATCCAGCTTAAAATCCCGGAAACACTGTTCGGCATCCCCGTCCCGGTCATCGGCGGTAAGTCTTTCGGCTTCAACCTCTCGCCAGTGTCCGTCCCGGCGTTCGCCAACGGTGGCATGACGAATGGACCGTCCATCGCTGGCGAGGCTGGTACGGAAGCGGTCATCAGCTTCCGGCGCGGTGTCCGGGAGAAGAACGTGGATACATGGCTGACGGCTGGCAAGATGCTGGGCGTCGGTCTGGGCGACCTGCTGGAACTGCCCGGCAGAAAGCCGAAGATGTTTGCCGATGGCGGCTTTACGGACGAAGGCACAAACCTGATCGACTTCCGCAAGGCACAGCGGCAGCAGCGGTTTAACCAGATCGCACAGAGTTTTGGCACTATGTTCCCGTCCGTTGCGGCGGGCATGGTGCTGGGTTCTGACGCTGGCGTGGCGTTCAGCCGCGTAACGGAGTTTGCAAACTATGCGGTGGATGGCTTGGAAGCACTGGCAGCCGTGCAGGCTCCTGCCGTGACGGACGACCAGAGCAAGATCGCCCAGAACGTGAATACCGGAATCGGCAAGGTGGTCACTGGTGCCCAGACCATCCTTGCAAATGAAAATGCTCAGAAGGTCATCCAGTTCATCCGGGGAGCGGACGTAGAGAAAGCACAGCTTGAATATGCCGCAAACCCCGACCACTACGACCTGAGCAACGTAGACTTCTTCCCGACAGTCTACGGCACGGGCACGACAGAGCAGGATCTTTCCATGTTGGCGGACCTGCAGGCGTCCCGGCAGAACGTGGTGGAACTGCCGTCCATCGGCGGCGGTGGAACCTCTGGCAGAAACTCCGGCGGCTCTGGCGGAGGCGGGAGCGCAAGCTACCAGCGCACCTACACCAGCAGCTCCGGCAACACCTACGTCTATGCGCCGAACTTCACGGTCTATGGCGGCATGAGCGCGGACGAACTCCGCGAACTGCTGGATGAAGGCTATGAGAAGTTCTGCGAGTACATGGAACAGTACGAACATGAAACGAGGCGCAAGAACTATGGCACTTGATTACACAACGAAGTCCGGCGACACATGGGACCTGATTGCGCTGAACGTGTACGGAAGTGAGCTGAAAGCCGACTGGCTGATGCAGAACAACCCTGAACTGATCCACATTGTCCGGTTCGATTCCGGCACTGTGCTGTCAACACCTGAACTGCCTGAAGAAAAGAGCGGCGACCTGCCGCCCTGGAAAGCGGGTGCGTGATGGTGCTGACAGCAGTGAGACCCAAAGGCCGCGAGGCGGCGATTCGGCTGAAATACGAAAAAACCGATATTACAGCCCGGATCGAGAATGATGTGGAGAGTTTCCATTACACGGATGTGGCTGCATCCCAGAGCGACAGCATGAGCATTACCATCAACGCCCGCAACGGCAAGTGGAAGAACGCATGGATGCCGGAGAAGGGCGTAAAGCTCTATCCGACCATCGTAGTCAAAAACTGGGGAATCGGCGGTATCGGAAACTACAACCGCGATTACAGCGCCGAGTGCGGCGCTTTTGTGCTGGATGACCTGGACTTTTCCGGTGCCCCGGACACGCTGACCATGGGCGGCGTGGCGAAACCGAACGACAGCAGCTTCAGCGAGAGAAACCGTACATTCACATGGAAGAAAACCAGCGTGAAGAAAATTGCAGAAGCCATTGCAGGGCGGTACAAGCTGGAACTGAAGTTTGAAGGCGACGACCACGACATTGATGCAAAGGAGCAGGACGCTACGGACAGCGCGTTTTTGCAAGACCTGTGCAAAGATTACGGCCTGGTCATCAAGGTCTACGCATCGAAGCTGTGGGTGTATGACCGGGAAAAGTACAAGGAAAAAGCGGCGGCCTGGACGGTATACGAAGAGGCGCAGCCGCTGAATCCGAATGCTCTGTGCATCGAACCGGGTAGTTTTAAGTGGAACACAAAGCTGACCGGGACGTACACGGGCGGCGTGTATACCTACACCAATAAAAAGAAAAAGATCAACATCAACGTCAAGGTGGGCACGGAAGAACGTCAACTTAAACTCACCAGTAAGGTGAACAGTGAAGCGGATGCGAAGGCAAAACTGGTGGCGGCCATCAAGAACGCCAACCACGGCGCAACGACCATCAGCTTCACGATTCCGGGCTACCCGGCGGGAGCATCGGCGCAGTGCATCAATCTGGTGGGCTACGGCAAAATGGCAGGAAAATACTTCATTGACGAGATGGAGCACGTTTTCTCGCCGTCCAGCGGTTACAAAACGCAGGTCAAGGCCAGCAAAGTAGAAAAGGGGGATTTCACATGAGCAGCGAAGTGCGGCTTGGAAATGTAAGTTCCATCGACTACGAAAATGGTCTGTGTGAAGTGACGTACCCTGACCGGGACGATACCGTGACGGAAATGGTGCCGATGCTCTCAAACCGGGAATATCGGATGCCGGAAGTGGACGATCTGGTGGTGGTGCTGCATCCGGGCGACAGCCCGGAGGACGCTGTGATTCTGGGCACGATCTGGAACGAGAAGATTAAACCCGTCGAGGGCAAGGAGAAGGTATTCCGCAAGGAATACAGCAACGAGGATGGAAAGGCGTACCGGAAGTTCGATGCAAATGCGAAAGAACTGCTGGACTTTGTGGACGGGAAGAAGATCCTGAAAGCCAAGAGCCTGGAAGTCAAGGTTGGCGGCACTACCGTGACCATCAGCGAAAGCGGAAGCGTGAAGGTGAATTCCCCGGCGGGCATCGAGATCAAGGCATCTGGCGAGTTGAAGTTGAGCGCAACGACGCTGACGGCCAGCGCGGCCACGGTGAATATCACGGGTGGCGGCGGGGATGTGACAGTTTCCGGGAAGTCGCTCGTGAAGCACACGCACAACGGCAACCTCGGAAAACCGACCACTCTGCCACTGTAAGGAGGTGCGGGAATGTATGTAGGAGTTTTTGGCGATGTGATCTTTTCCGTAGGCCATCTGCGGACACTCACCCCATCCAACTTCAAAGGGAGAATCGGTGCGAACTGGGCCGAGCATGAAGTGCTGAAAGGAAAAGCAAAGCCGGAGTTCCTTAACCCAAAGCTGCGGGAATACACATTCGACATTCTGCTTGATTCCAGCCTTGGCGTAAATCCAAGCAGGATGAAGAATCGGCTGGCAGAAATGGTGGAAAGCGGAGAACTGCATTACCTGATTATCGGGTTTGCGCCGGTTTCCAAGAACCGCTTCCGCGTGACCGATGTAAGCGAAGCTTGGAACGTTGTGTTGAAACATGGACTGCTGACGCAGTGCATGGTGAGCCTGACCATAAAGGAGTACACATGATCGACATAAGCAGTACGATGCTTGAACTGTCCAACGACAGGGCGACGCAGGAAGAAGCGCAGGACGTTGCACGCTGTCTCCGCACGCTGTACTGCACCCCTGTGGGCAGCTTGGAAGGCGACCGCTTGCTTGGCATAGATCCGGGCGTGTTCCTGGACAAGCCGCTTGCGGTGGCAAAGGGTCTTTATGTGGCAGAGATCACGGAAAAGACCGCAGCCTTTGAGCCGCGGGCACGGGTGGTGCGTGTGGACTGGGTGGAGGACGATGCGCTGCACGGAGCAGTAACCCCGAAGGTGGTGTACGAACTTGTCTAAGATCAAAGAATTTGAAAACATCCCCGAAATCAGCGTTGATGGAGGGGAAACTCTGGAAGAAGCGACAGCCGAGTGCAAAGCCTTGTTTGAGAAATACAACATGGAACTGTACAACGGCGAAGTGTCGCTGGCACAGTGCGCAGAAGCGCGGATGGTGCTGCTGGTGCTGGCTTATCGTTCTCACCATACGATAGAGTACAGCACGGCTTGCCTGAAAGCGGAGCTGCTGCCGACAAGCACCGGGCCGAACCTGGACAACCTTGCACCCATGGTGGGCGTGGAGCGCATGGAGGCGGGCAAGGCAACGGCAGTAGTGCGGTTTACGCTGTCTGCGGTGAGAGCCAGCGCAACCAGCATCCCGGAGGGCACGCAGGTGCGCACCGGGGAAAAGCAGTATTTCAAGACCACGAAGTACGCGGAGATCCCGGCGGGCGAGATGTCGGTGGATGTGGAGGTGCTGGCGGACGAGGCAGGCAGCGGGAGCGATGGCATTATTGTCGGAGAGATCAACACGCTGGTTGACCCCATTCCCTATATTGCCTCCGCCCAGAACACATCAACCAGCACCGGCGGAACGGATAAGGAAGGCGACGATTCTTTCACCAGGCGCATCCACTACGCCCCGTCTATCTTCTCCATTGCGGGACCGGCAGATGCCTATGAGTATTTCGCAGAAAGCTGGCGCACCGACGTATCCGGCACCAAGATCATCTGTGAGGAAGGATACACGATCCACATCTACTTCCTGATGGATGGAGGACGGCTGCCGACAGAGGAAGAATGCCGGGGCATGGAGGACTATTTCACCACGGTAAAGAAGCCGATGGGCGATCTGGTGCTCTGCCATGCCCCGCAGGAAGTACCGTATGACATCAACCTCACCTACTACATCGCGTCCAGCAACACCAAGAGCGCCGTAACCATTCAGGAGAATGTGGAAAAGGCGGTGCAGGCGTATGAAACATGGCAGAGGAAGATTGGCAGAGACATCGACCCGGCGGAACTTATCATGCGGGTGCGGGAAGCCGGGGCAAAGCGTCCGAAACTGACGGGGCCTGTTGACACCAAGGTGACGGAAACGCAGGTGGCAAAGCTGAACAGCAAGAAAATCACCTACGGAGGTATCGAGGATGACTGATCTGTGGGGAACCGGACTGATTGAGGGCTTGCCCCCGGCGGTTGCGGATGAACCGTGGGTCCGCATCATGGATAAGGTGTACCGCGAACGGCACCAGCGGGAAATGGAAACAGCAGAGCTGATCCATATCTACACGCAGATAGATTCGCAACCGGAAGAGATTCTGGATGTGCTGGCCGTGCAGTTCAAGGTGGATTGGTACGATTCCAATTATCCGCTGGAAGCCAAGCGCAGCATCATCAAGACGGCGCTGGAAGTCCGGCGCTACTACGGCACAGACTGGGCGACCCTGAAAGCAATATCCGCAATCTATCCCCGGTCGGAGATAGAACAGTGGTACGACTACGGCGGTACACCCGGTCATTTTCGTGTGATCTGCTCTGTGGACGGAGCACTCATTCCGGTGAAGCGCCGGGAGATCCGGCGAAGCGTGAACATCTACAAACGCATGACCGCCCATCTGGACAGCCTTTACCTGCAAGTGCAGGCAGGGATTGAGATAGAGTGCGAGTTTTCCTCGCTGGTCTACCGGGTGCCCTATGCAAGTGAGACGATGTATGCCGGCACATGGCCGAGAACAACGACCCATGCGGGCATTGCAGATGGAGAACTTGAAGTGGAAACGGAAGGAAACGCAAATGCGTTCCGGGTGGAAACGGCGGGCACGATCCCGTACCGGACGACCCATGCCGGAATCATGGATGCAGATCTGAACGTGGAAACGGAAAGCACCGCGGCGATGTTGGAAACGCCCTACACCAGCGAAAACCTGCAGGCGGGCACATGGCCGAAGAACACGACCAAGGCGGCGCTGGGCGAAGCCGACATTACGGTGGAAGTGGAGCAGCAGGCTGCCGGATACAAAGTTGAAGCGGCTGGCACCGTCCCGGACAGGACGACGACAGCCGGTATCTACGATACGGATGTGACGGTTGAAACGGAAACGGAGGTGCACAACATGGAAGTAGCGATGGCGGGCACAGAAACCTGTGCCAGCAGCATCCCGGCGGTACTGGATGAACCGGTACTCGACGTGGACGTTGAGGTCACTGTTACCAAGTTCAAGGGCAAGCGCAGCGGCGAAGAGCCGCTTGTGCAGTAATGAAGGGAGGTGAAAAGACTATGGCAATGACAAGTTACGCTCTGGGTCTGTACAAGGACTACACCAAAGTCCGCGTGGCGCTTGGCCGGTATAAGGCGGGCAGCACCTACAAGACGGTGCCCATCGACAGCGTGGAGACTTTGAAGGATGGCCGTCTGGCGTTCTTCATGACGATCCCGCCCGGCGATTCCACCGGCAGCACCGTGACGGAGGTTGCGCTGCTGGACACCAGCAAGCAGGTCATGTACACCAAGACGCTGATCGGCAATGAACAGATCGAGTTCGAGGCTGACGACGAAGGCGCACTCCTGCGTGTTGCGCTGAACTTCAGCAGCGCGGACAAGACCGCTGACCAGAGGAACGCAAAGGGATAAGGAGGACACCCTATGTACAATTTCAAAAACTGGGTGGACAGAGTGACCCAGTTCGTGAACCGTTTCAAGGAAACGAACAATTCCGACGGTTCCATTACCCATGAGAGAGTGGACGGCGAGGTGCTGAAAACCGGCACCTCCCAGAGCGCCGCAAACTTCAACAACATGGAGGGCGGCATTCTGGAAAACAGCCTGCTGCTGGCCGAGGCTACCCGTGTGCTGAAAGAGCACGGCCTGGATATCGAGGCCATGACCGGCGAGATGCACACCATCTACCTGTACAACAGCGCAAAGTATCCGGCAAACAACAGCAAGAAAACAATCGCCCTGAAGCAGCCCCGCAACAATACCGATTACATCATTGCGACCCGTGTTGTTTCTGCTGTGATGCCAAACGGCGTGGCGATTGACGGAGACCCGGCTGGTACGGCGGGCAACGTCATCATCACGGACAAGCTGCTCAACGGATTCAAGGTTGCTTACACCGGCGCTGCAAAGGAAGTGACGCTGGAAGTTGAGATTCAGGGCGGCATGATTCCCGCGCCGGAGTATGAGGACGGCGCGGCCCCCACCGGGGAGTAAGGAGCAGACTATGGCAAATGTGATCGTGAAAAGCGATGAACGCATCGCATACGAAGCCCAGGTGGCGGAAAGTTTCGGCTGCCGGGGCAACATCAGCGCAGAACAGCGGGAGCAGGCAGAGATGATCGCTGCAAAGACCCGCGAGATCTGCCGCGATAACCACATGAACGGAGGGTATTAAGTTATGATTCAGGTGATCGAGAAAAACGAAGGCACCAAGCTGAACTATGAAGTGGTGGGCACCAAGCTGTTCCTGGGCGATGACGAGATCATGGTGAACCTCGCCAAGTATGAGAAGGACGAGCCTGTGCACATTGACGTCGTGCGCAACTGGGATGGCGCACTAGCTACCTCCATTGGCAAGAACGACGACCTGTCCTATGCGGCACAGATCGACATTCCCGCCCGCGCTTACACCGAGAAGGTGGAGAAGGTGCCCGCCATGGGCGGCGATGGCGAAGTGGAGCAGACCACGAAGGTGCCTGTGAAGTTCGACATTTCCCGCTGCACGCTGACCCTGTGGTCTATCGACTAAGTGAAAGGAGCAAAGAACTATGACTAATTTTGCTGACTTCAAGGCTGCCATTGAGGGTATCTCTGGCGGCAAGAACACCGTCCTGCTGGACAAGTTCGGCCTGCCGTCTGTGGTGGTGCCCATCAACAAGCTGACCTACAAGGACGTGGGCGTGGGTGATGATACCGTGCTGCCCGCATTCAAGCTGGACGGCGTGGAGAAGCCCTACTTCTGCATCGGCAAGTATCACGACACGCTGGTGAACGGCGTGCCCTGCAGCCTGCCCATGCAGACCCCGGCGGTCAATGTGAACTTTGATACTGCGGTGAGCCAGAGCCGCAGCAAGGGCGAGGGCTGGACGCTGGCTACCAATGCCATGTATGCGGCTATCCAGCTGTGGTGCCGCGCCAACGGCTTTATGCCCCGCGGCAACAACAACTACGGCGCTGACCATGCGCACGCATGGGAGAAGGGCACCCCGGCCAACTACGACAGCAGCGGCAAAGTGAATCTGACCCTGACCGGCTCTGGCCCGGTGAGCTGGAACCACAACAACGATCTGACCGGCATTGCAGACCTGAACGGCAATGCGTGGGAGTGGGCTACCGGTCTGCGCCTGATGGACGGCGAGATCCAGATCATCCAGCACAATGATGCCGCACTGGCCACGGCAGACCTGTCCGCAGCAAGCAGCCTGTGGAAAGCCATTGCCGCAGACGGCAGCCTTGTGGCACCTGGTTCCTCCGGCACCATCAAGCTGGACTGGCGCGGCAGTAAGTGGACCCTTGTCACCGATGCACTGACCGGGCAGAGCGAGGACGGCCACGGCACGGGCTTTAATGCTCTGGCGACCACCCTGTCTGCTGTACCGCAGATCCTTTACGGCATCGGCGTATACCCGAAGGAGCCGAACGGTGACTATGGCGGCGATGACGTGTGGGCCATCAACAAGGGAGAGCGCATCCCGATCCGGGTGCGCAGCGCTTTTTTGATTGCGGTAAGCATCATGGGAAGTCACCTCTCAAGATAAAATTTTAGACAGCCCCGGCGGCTGAAACCAGCCGCCGGGGGATGGGGGTTATTCGGCAGACTGCTTGGCGGTGAGTTCCGCGTGAACCTGCTCCATCTTCTTTTCACTCAGAGGATAGAACAGGGAGGCAACAGCACCCAGAGCCAGCGGAATACCGGGGATCAGGGACACCATGTTCCGGAACATGGTCAGCATTTCGGGAGTGACTGCCGCACCCTTGTCGAAGCCGACGATGCCCAGGCAGATGGAGATGATGGAGCCGGTGAACAGCTGAGCTACGGAGAAGTTCAGGCTGAAGAAGGACAGCAGATAGGAGTGCATCCGGTAGCCGGTCTTGTTCTCGTAGTAGTCGCCGATGTCCGCGTACATGGCGGGGCTGAGAGAGGCGTTCAGGCCGGAGCAGAAACGGCCGAAACCAATGCACAGCGTGACGCCCCAGACGGAACCGGGAGCCACGAAAGCGGCGCAGATGAGACCCAGAGCAAAGCCGGTGTAGGCGATGGTGTTGCAG
>OIEF01000622.1_pt1 | contig 14554 bp, 11 predicted proteins | sample 1581721 | NCBI WGS metagenome assembly OIEF01 (sample SAMN01760908, study PRJEB22395) | human gut metagenome
TCAGAACGTCGTGAGACAGTTCGGTCCCTATCTGTCGTGGGCGCAGGATATTTGATGGGAGCTGTCCCTAGTACGAGAGGACCGGGACGGACGTACCTCTGGCGCACCAGTTGTTCCGCCAGGAGCATAGCTGGGCAACTACGTACGGATCGGATAAACGCTGAAAGCATCTAAGCGTGAAGCCGACCCAAAGATAAGATATCCCACTGATTTGATCAGGTAAGATCCCTTGAAGACTACAAGGTTGATAGGCACGATGTGTAAGTGGAGTGATCCATTCAGCAAGTGTGTACTAATAGATCGAGGGCTTGACCACAATTCGCTTGAGACTTTTAAGTCAACGAAAAAATGTTAGCAGTGATTATTCAGTTTTGAAGGCACGTCCTTCTAAAAACACTGGACACAGTAAAACAAATATGTTATACTGATTCAGTCATATGGTCGGTGACGATGACGGTGAGGTCCCACCTGTTCCCATTCCGAACACAGTAGTTAAGCTCACTCGTGCCCAAGATAGTTAGCTGGAAACGGCTTGTGAAAATAGGTAGTCGCCGACTTGATCGAAACGCTCTAAGAGAAATCTTAGGGCGTTTTTTGTTGCAGAGAGAAGGAGAGAAACATGAGAACAACGCATGTCGTCGTTTTGCCCTATGATCCCAAATGGAAAGAGGACTTTTTCGCGATCCGGGCGGAGCTGGAAGCCGCGATGGGGGAGCTGGCTCTGCGCATCGAGCATGTAGGGAGCACCTCCGTGGAAGGAATGTCGGCAAAGCCCTGCATTGATGTGGACGTTGTCATCCAGGACAGGACATGCCTGAAGGCGGCCATTGAGCGGCTTGCATCCATTGGATACGTCCACGAGGGGAACCTCGGCATTGAAGGGCGGGAAGCCTTTTGCTATACCGGCAAACCGCATTTGCAGCTGCATCATCTGTATGTCTGCCCGGCAGATTCCGAAGAACTGCGCCGTCATATCACGTTCCGGGAATTTCTGCGCCAGAATCCGGATGCTGTGAAGCAGTACAGCAGAGTAAAAGAACAGGCTGCACGGCGTTTCCCCGATGACATCGAACGGTATCTGGAATATAAGTCTCCGTGCATTGCGGAGCTTTACCGGATGTGCGGTCTGGAAGAGTGAAACAAAAACGCCCCGCCGCTGGGAGTGAATCAGAACGGAAGGATATGTAAATACGACCGACGTTAAAAATGAAACCTTGAATCTCGAAATTGATAATGTCCTCTGCCCACTGGCATGCTATCCGCTCACCGGCTGCCCTACTTCAACCTGGAACTCATGCGGGAAGAAAGTGCATAGCGTCAGCGTGTCAGCCACAAGCTGCAGCTTTGCCCGGAAGAATACTTACCTATCGTAGAAGGCGCCATTGATGGTGCCCTGCGAATCTATGAACAGGAAAAAGAGCCCGTGTGTGTCCGATTACCGTGTGATGGATTTCACATGATACACTGACGTCGTTTTTGCGTTATAGGGGGATGACATCCAAATCCTACACTGGATACCCCCAGATACCTGAGTTAGTGGATTCGCTGTTAGCCCAAACATCTAATCCAGAAACTCAATTATATGCCACCCCCTGTGGCTACGATTTAGATACTGCCCATATTCTCAAAAACCGCCCTCGACCTGTTTCCAAGGACGAGAACGGTTCAGACTGTAAAATGATGTCCAAACAATGTTGGACGAATCACCGAACTATATTACTGGACTTTTGACATCAAGAGTACGCACTCAACGGTTGATTGCGATTCCAAGGGAAATTTTCGAATCTTTTTTCCATTATAGGGAACAGGGAAGGCGAATACAATGTTCCGAATCCAGTTGCCATCCGACTGTTTTTCCGGGAAAATATCAATGCGCTCGATGAAGGCGCGCATGAATTCCTTCTGCTCCACCTCAGTGGCGGCATTGTAGACTTCATCGAAGGCCAGAAGCAGGTGATAGATGTTGTCAGCTGTGATCTTCTCCTGATGAATGTCATCAACCTGACCTTGGATTTCAGCGAGCTGGGTTTCCATGTCCTCAATCAGTTCATATTGCTCATCGTAACGCCGCTGCAAATCCAAAGACTTACGGTCATAATAGGGATCATTAAAGTCCAGTGTGTCCATCTGGTGCTCCAGACGAGATTTCGTACTGAGTCGCTGGCGGAGCTGCGCTTTGATTACATCGGCCTGCTGCTCCAACTCGCTGGTATCGACTGCGGAACCAATTTTCTCTTTGATGGCATCTACGAAGCGTGGGTCGTGAACCATAGCGGATACGATGGATGCGACCATCTGATTGATTTCGTTCTGTTCAATGTTCAACCGGAAAGAACATTCGTGTCCAGTCTGCCCTTTGATGCTCTTACAGAAGTAGTAATAACGAGTTTTGTTATCCTTGCTGTGAGCCTTAGAGACATTTCCGTACAGGTTCCGTCCACAGCAGGGGCATTTCAGAATGCCGGAAAGAATATGTGCGTGGTCTGGGTCACGGACCTTTTCGCGCCGCCCTGCGGTACGCCGGCGCTTAGTCTGTGCAAGATTCCAGTCGTCCTCGGAAACGATGGCTTCATGTTGACCGACATAGACGGGAAACTCAGATTGCTTCACAACGTGCATTTCATTTCGAGTGCCGAGTTTCTTTTCAACCTTGCGGCGACCAAATACAATCTTACCGCAGTAAATGGGATTGTCCAGAATACCTCTAACAAATACAGCAGAAAACTTTGGGATAGTTCCATTCTGACGGAGCTTTTTCACATAGCCATGGGTGTTCAGATACCGGGCAATGCCTGCTACACCATCGTTGGTATGGATAAAGCGGTCAAAAATAACACGGACAACTTCCACTTCATCGTCTGCAATCGAAAGTTCGCCATTTTCCAGCCTATAGCCATAGGGTGCAAAGCCGCCGTTCCATTTGCCCTCACGGGCTTTCTGTTCACGGCTAGCCATCGTTTGAGCACGGATGTTTTCACGTTCGATTTCAGCAACAGCAGAGAGAACGGAAATCATCAATTTGCCGGAATCTTTGGAACTGTCAATGCCATCCTCTACGCAAATCAAGTTGACACCAAAATCCTGCATGAGCTGCAAGGAGTTCAAAACATCGGCGGCATTGCGTCCAAAACGGGAGAGCTTGAATACCAGAACATAAGAAACGCCGTCTTTACAGTCTTGCACATCTTGCAGCATCTGTTGAAATTCGTGCCGTCCTTGAATGTTTTTACCGGAAAATCCTTCGTCAGAATATTCTCCGGCAATGACCATATCCTCGTAGTCGGCATATTTGCGCAGCTTTTCACGCTGGGCATCCAGACTGTAACCGTCCACCTGCATGGCCGTGGATACGCGCGTATAAATGTAACACTTGGTGCGTGCTTTTTTCATAAGGCTCCCTCACTTTCGGCGGTTGGTTGGAGTGCGAGACTTTCATGCTGGATGTAATACTCCAGCAACCGGAGTACATACTCCGGCGCATGGCGGTGGCCGAGTTCCCATTCTGTTACAGTGCGGTAGGGGATTTGGAAGAAGGTGCAAAACTCCCGGCGGTTCATCCCGGTCGATTCGCGCAGTTCGAGGATTTTGTCTTTGCAGTCCATAAAGTTGCCCTCATATATGTAAAACACGCTACGCAATTATTTTAACATAAAATAAAAATTACGCAACGTGTAAATCTGCTTATGCAGCTTTACGGTTGGTCGCGCAAAGCAGAGACTCCTTTTGCTCCAGTACAGTTGAGCCATATTTTTGAATCAGCTTTGCCATAACATCGATACAGCGTACAAAGGATGCATTGTCAGTTTCGGTGTCATAGTATTTTTTCAATAGGCAACTCCATTTCCTTGTAGCAGAACTTTGACAGTCCTGCGAATTTTAGAAACATCCCTTGATTCATCCGATCAAAAGTTTCAGTCGTTCCAGCTTTTCCTGTGCGTTCTCTTTGCGCAAACTGACCCCAATGCAGGAGATCGGAACGCACATTTCCAATAGGCGGTCATAGATGCGGGCATGGGCGGTATCTTGTGGGTGGCGTATTTCATCCAGCGTCAGGTTGGTGGTGACAATCAGCGGCTTCCGGCTGCGATATCGGCTGTCTACGATGTTGTAGATCTGTTCCAGTGCGTACTCGGTGCCACGCTCCATGCCGAAGTCGTCAATGATGAGCAGGGGATAACGACAGAGCTTGTCCACAACATCGTTCCGCCCGGAAAGGCTACCGTTCAGCTCGTTCAGGATTCGGGCAAAGTTCGTCATACGCACAGGCACCTCCTGCTCCATCAGAGCGTTTGCAATGCACCCGGCAAGGAAACTCTTTCCGGTGCCTACACCGCCCCAGAGGAGCAGTCCTAGGTTCTCTGCGCGCATGGTCTGCCATTGCTCCACATAGCGGTGTGCATAGTGCATCTGAGGGCTGCGGCCATTGTCGTTTTCAAATGTCCAGTCCAGCATTGCCGGGTCAGAAAATCCCTCGGCTTTCAGCCGCCGCACAAGGTCGATGTACTTTTGTTGGTTAATAAGGGATTCCTGCTGTTCTCTTTCCGTGCGCTGGCAGCTGCATTCGACGGGATGCTTGTTCTTGCCCATCAGGACAATGCCCTTTGCAAAGAACGCTTCTTTTGGGGTATGACATTTTCCGCAATAAAGCAGACCGTCCTTGCCATAATAATCTTCTGGATTTTCGGGAATACTGGAAACGGACTGTTCAAAAATTTTTTCAATCGTCTTTATAGGCTTTCTCCTTCCGTGAATGTGTAGTCCGGGATACCCGGTGTCGATTTTCGTTCTGTTTTCTGCCGTTTCGCCCAGATGCGCAGGGTGGCGGCATGGTCAGCATACCTTTTTCCAGTGGACTGGATATAAGCTGAAAGCTGTTCGATCAGGCTGTCCAGCCCGAAGAAATCGGCTTTGAGTTGCTTGTACTCTTTTTCCGTCAGAAAGACATTGTGATATTCTCCAAAGGTTAAAGGGGCGGCTGTTGCTTTTATCATGTGGCTATCTTTCAGGTTGTTCTTATAACGTTGGTTAGTGGAACACTTTTGTTCCATGGAAGATATCATTTCTGTTCCATCGGATGGAACAAAATCGTTCCATGCAGGGGAACATTTTTGCACTGTCGGAACTTTTACAAAGATGCTGTTGGGCACAGTAATGCGACCTCTTCTGCGCTCAATCAAATCAGCATCTTCCAGTGAATGCAACGCACGTTTAATACTCATGGTGCTGCATCGTAGAGCATCGCTCAATGATGAAAGAGGGAAAATCACATAGACGAAGCCGCGCTCATCCATCCAGTTGTTCTTTTGGGAAAGTGTTGCCCGGTCCAGCAGCAGGGTGTAGAGCAATTTTGCTGTGTGGCTCAGGTCTGTATCCAGTAGAAAGCGAGCATAGGGCAGATATTGCGGCAAAGGTGTAGTGACAGTTAGGTAGTCGGAAATAAAATTCACCTCCAGTGTTTTTTCATCAAACAAATTTTTGGAAAGCATTTTACTGGCTGTTGGTAGTCTCCAGAAGATGCTGCCGATGCTGTTCTTTCAGATGCACAATATAGCTTTCTGCCTTTTGCAAAGCAGCAATAACTTTTGCTTCAATCTCTACATTTGTCAGAAAGTCGGGATACAGAGCAAAGCATTGTTCGAGACGGAAAATAAAGCTATCAGAGGCATTGTTGATTTCACTGAACATTCCTTCGGCATCGGCGACATGATCAACCGTTGCCATCTTTTCTCCTAGCTCACGAATGGTCTGGAGTTCGGTGCTGCGCTTTCCCGATGAAATAAAAGGTCGATTCTCCGAGAGTGGATCAGCCGTCTGGATCTTCGATGTGGCAGCACTAGAGAAATTTCGTTCGGTGACCTTGGAAAGCAATTCTAAATTTTCATAGGTGTCTGCACTATCGTCTGGTTTACCGTTTAACTTTTCCTCTCGCCACGTTGATACCACGGTGGGCAATGCTTCTGTGGGAGTTCCACGGATAATGGTAGCCTCTCGCTGGGATAGCTTAAGTTTGCCGGATAAGATTTCTTCCTGAATGCCGGGGCAGTATTTTTCCATCAGCTCAACGGTTTTCATGAACTGCTCGGCACGAATTACGAAAGAAGGGCTTACATTGTTTTCTTTGGCGATTCGTTCGGTCGTGTTTTCTACCGATGGCAAATTGTCAATTTGACAGTTTGCCACCTGTGTGTACTGATTGCCATGATTTCCCCCACGAGTGGATTTTTCAGAATGATATTGCTTTCCAATCAGAAACTTTTTCTGTTCGGGTGTCAAATTCCGGCGACCCAGCTGATGTTTGCAGATCCATGCAAGAACATCTTCACGGGTTTCGCAGGTGCAGGAGATCGAGCGGGTGGTATAAGGGATTTCTGGGTGCTGCTGGAGAATCTTATAGCGATTGTGGCCATCAACAAGAATGTTGCCCCAGACAATCAGGGAAGACAGGACTTCACCTTCTGAAAGGATGTTTTCTTCCAGTTGCTGAAATTCTTCATCGGTCAATGCAGGAATCTGAGATTGAAATTCGGAGTCGATGATAAATTCAAACTTGTTTTTCCTCATAGGCAAAATCTCCTTTCAAAAATTTATTGGTAGTTCAGCCGTTATCCCCGCATGGATTTCCTGCCCCCTTCCGGCGGCGTTTTCCGGCTCGCTCTTGCGAGGTCATGGCCGGGTATCCCATGCAGACGGTTATTCGGTTCTCAAGGATCGATGAAGGCTTGTAGAAAGCATACCATAACCAAGAAGAATTTTTTAGGAAGCATTCCTTCCGGTTTTCAGTGGATTTCAGGAGACTCCCAAGGAGAAACCGGAAGGAATGCTTCCGCTTCTTGGAAAATGCTCTGGATAGAGCATACCATAATAACACTCAAATTTTTAGGAGGTGATACTTCTGCTTTTTGCCTTCAAAACCGGAAGTAATAGTTCCGGTTTGATGCAATATTGAATGAATTAACGCCTGTTTTTTCGAAACAATTTTTTCCAAGAAAATTTTTTTATTCAGCATCAGCGAGGATACACGGTCAGCGCAATATTTTTGCTGAATATCGGGTTTGGGCAAAGCCCAACAATCGTTTTTGAAGTCGGATTTGTAAAATCAGATTCAAAAATCGTGAGTTGGTACCAACTCGCCCTGCTTGCTGCGGATGCAAACGCAAAAACCTCCTGAGCAAAAAATAACCGTCCGCTTCAAGTTGAACTTGAAAACGGACGGTCTGATTTGCAAAATGATTTTCAAATTTGGGAAGCACGTTGAGAGGCTTCATAGCACCCGCAAGCAATGCAGACGTATATACATCTGCTTATTTTGCGTTGCAAAATACTTGTTGGGAACACCCAAACCCTTGAACTGCATCCCGTGGATGCAGGCTGTTTTAAGCAAACAAAAAGGAAAACTATTTTATTTCTTGCGGAATTCCCCATACAGCCACTCTGCCAATGCCGACATAATAGCCTTGTACTTGCTGGTATCCTCAAACAGGGAAGAGAAGGTGTCCTGCGCTTCGAGATAGCTGTCCTGTGCGGCGGTGTCAAAGGCTTTGGGGAAGATGCTCTCGGTGAAGATCTGCAGGTCGGAGCTGCGCGCCAGCTTTGCCAGTTTCGGGTCGGCCAGCAGACGGTTATGCAGGGCAGTAAGCAGCACCCGGTCGGCATTGGTGAACTCACCCTTGAACTTCTCGTTGATCTTCAAAATGATCTCGTCCAGCGGCTCCTTGGGGTCGTGCCCCAGAGCACCTTTCTGGGTGACCGGCTCGTAGACGCCCTTGGCGTGTTCCAGCTCGATGGCACCGGCAAAGGTCTTTTGCAGCTTGTAATACTCCAACTGCAATTTGCCCTCCAAGTCCAGCGGAGAGACCTCGTCCGGCGGCAGCAATTTGAGCAGATAAGCGCAGAATACGTTCTCCTTGTGCAGCTCTTCATCGAACATCCGAGCCACCTGCGAAACATAACCGTACCACTTGACAAGGCTTCGCAGCAGGCGGCGGAACTGGTACCGCTCGGCCTGCGTTTTCTGGTTGTAGCGGTCTGCCACCGGCTTCAAGACGCTGCTCATGCGGCCCACGGCATTTTTGTCCTGCTTGGTGCTACGGAAATACTCCTTGGAAAAGGCTTCCACGTCTGCATCGGAATAGACGGCAAAGCTCCGCAGCTCCTTCTGGGTCTTGTAAATGAGGTCGGTGTTGACCTCCTGCTCCAGAAAGGTTTCCTGATAAAACGGCTGGAAGGCCTCCCGGATGTCCTCTGCCTTGTTCACAAAATCCAGCACAAAGGTGTCGGTTTTGCAGGGACAGGTACGGTTCAAACGGGAGAGGGTCTGCACCGCCTTGACGCCCTTCAGCTTTTTGTCCACGATCATGGTGTGGAGCAGCGGTTCGTCAAAACCGGTCTGGTATTTTTCTGCCACGATCAGCACATTGAAGTTGTTGTGGAACTCCTTTTTGGTCTGGCTCTCTGCAATGTGGCTGCCGTCGGCGCGGACGTTCAGGGACTGCTCCGTGTACTCCACGCCGCCGTCCGGTACGGCACCGGAGAATGCCGCTAAGATCTGCACATCGTCGTAGCCCTGCTCCGCAATGTAGCGCTTGACCTCGTGGAAGTACCGCACCGCCGCCAGCCGGGAAGAGGTGACTACCATCATCTTGCCCCGCCCACCGATCTTGTGGCTGGTGGTCTCCCGGAAGGTCTCTACAATGATCTTTGCCTTCTGGCTGATGTTGTAGGGGTGCAGCTCTTCATACTTGCGGATGAGCTTTGCCGCCCGGCTGGCAGGCAGGTCGGGGTTGTCCGGGATGGTCTTGGCGATCTTGAAGCAGGTGGAATAGGTCATGTAGTTTTGCAGCACATCCAGAATGAACCCTTCCTCGATGGCTTGCCGCATACTGTAAATGTGGAAAGGGTGGTGGCTGCTGTCCGGGTACTCGGTGCCGAACAGTTCCAGCGTGGCGGCTTTTGGGGTGGCGGTAAAGGCGAAGAAGGACAGGTTTTTGTGCCGCCCGTGGGAGGTCAACTCCTTCACCAGTGCATCCTCCGGGTCGATCTCGTCCTCCGCTTTGCCTTCCAGCTCGGCATATTCCCGCAGCGCATCCTCGGTGTCGGCAAGGGCGGCTTTCAGCTTCAAAGCAGAGGTGCCGGTCTGGGAGGAGTGTGCTTCATCGATGATGACGGCATAGTTCTTCCCGGCGGTCTTGTTCACCTCAGTGTAGATGACCGGGAACTTTTGCAGCGTGGTGATGATAATGCGTGCGCCGTTGTTGATGGCATCCCGCAGGTCGCCGGAGTTTTTGTCCTCGCCGATGGCCTCCACCGCACCCAGCGTATGGTCGAAGCCGGAGATGGTCTCCTGCAGCTGTGCGTCCAGCACGGTGCGGTCAGTCACCACGATGACGCTGGCAAACACCGGCTTGTTCTCGGTGTTGAACAGGGAAGCCAGCCGGTACGCCGTCCAAGCAATGGAGTTGGACTTGCCCGACCCAGCGCTGTGCTGGATGAGATAGTGCTGCCCGGCACCCTTCTGCCGCACATCTGCCACCAGCTTGCGCACCACGTCCAGCTGGTGGTACCGGGGAAAGATCAGGGTCTTGCCGTCCTGCAGGCTCATGAACTTTTGCAGGATGTCCATCATGCTGTCCTTCTGGAACACTTCTTCCCAGAGGTAGGCGGTAAGGTAGCCGTTGGGGTTGGGCGGATTGCCTGCACCGCCGTCCCGCCCGGCACCGTTAGAGCCCTGATTGAAGGGCAGAAAGCGGGTGTCCTTGCCTGCCAGCCGGGTGGCCATCCACACCTCGGTCAGGTCTACGCAAAAGTAGCCCAGAATGCGCTTGTTGAACTGGAAACACACCTCCCGCGGGTCCCGGTCGTGCATCCACTGCTGCTTGGCGTTCTCCACAGTCTGCCCGGTGAACTGGTTCTTCAGCTCAAAGGCGAACACCGGGATGCCGTTTACCGCCAGCACCATGTCCACCGAGTTGTGGGTGGTGTCGGAGTAGAACCACTGCCGGTTGCAGGTGATCTCGTTTTGGGCGTAGCGCTGGGCGTCCTTCTGGTTCAGCGCGGATTCCGGCTGAAAATAGCACACCCGGAACCGCCGTCCCCGGTGCTTGAACCCATACCGCAGCACCGAGAGCAGTCCGTCCGCATCGCAGGCATTGTTAAAGGCCGTGCAGAACTTCCGCACCGGGTTTACCGGGTTCTGCTTTTCAAAAAATGCCCACTCGTTGGGCTGGGTCTTTTGCACAAAGCGGATCAGGGTATCCACAAACAGCCCCAGCTTGGGGTCGTAGCAATCCCCGTTGCGGGTGTAGCCCCCGGCAGGGGAGAGCAGCGCCGCCGCAATGTCCGATTCAAACTGCTTTTCGGTGGTGTTGAGGGGCATAGTTAGACCTCCTTTACTTGTAACGTTTGATGAGTTCTTTTGCAAATAGAATGGCGATATCTTCTTTCGTGCGTCCATCTGTACGAATTGCTTGAATTTCACCTAAAGTGGGATATTTTTCTTTTAACTGGTCAAAGGTGATATTATACAGCAATGGGAGAACGATTTTTTGACCATTAGCATTTTGGCGCTTCAAAAATTCATCAAGTTCGCGCTCTGTCCATTCACGCCCAAAGAAGTTTTCGGAGATTACAATAATAGCAAACTCTGATTTCTCTGTTCCATTAAGAATAACTTGCTTCCAGTTGTCACCCCAAGAAAGAACCTCGGAGTCGTAAAAAATATTGATTCCCAATTTCCGCAAGGTTAGATACAACTCATCTACATAATCGGATTTATCTGCATTAGCGTGAGAAATAAAAACGTCAAATTCTTTTCGAGCGGGTTTGGTAGGGATGGCTTCTGCTGATGTGGATGCTGCAACTGCTTTTTCTTTGTCATCAAAGTAAGACAACCCTTGAGGGGTTAACGTGGCTTCCCAACCGCTTAACCAGAGATTCACAGAAGAAACCATTCCATACATACGAAGTTTTTCAAATTCCGAAAGAATAGAGTTTCGATAGGGGACAGGAAAATCGCTATTGTCACCTTGAATATAGCGATTTTCATTTCCGTCGTATAATTTTAGGAGTGCGGTGAAAACTTCTTCCGATGCGGCGTCCATAATGCGCATTCCACTAACGACGGGTTGACCGCTGACAATAGTAGAGGCGTACTGACGCCGTGCTTCTTGCGCAGCTATTTTTTGATTTTCACGTTGCTGTTTTTCAAGAGCTTTTTCATAAGCAGTTTTGGCCATAAATATCCTCCTGACATTAAAATATAAATCAGTTCGCTGGAGAACTCTTATTAGAGAGTCCTGCACTACGAGCAGCTTCATAACTTTTGAAAATAATATCGGTCCAGTTCCTTAAAACATTAGTGGCAACTAAACTGTCTGTACATGGAAATACTTGCAGAAAGTTTTGAGAAGACCATGCGAGTGTAACGGCTGCCTGCTCTCCGGCAAGTTCTAGTCCATAGTCAGATTGTCCGACAGAAATATACTCATTTTCGTCCCCCGTAGCTAGACGTCTCATGGTTCCTTGCGGAGAAGCATGATTGACGAGGCAAGCTAGTTTATATTGCGATTGCCATAATTCATCAATCTTGCAACACTTAAAAAGCGATTGAAAAGAATTGATTTTGACTACTTTTCCATTTTGATTTTTAGCACCAGATGTCCAGGTATAATGTTGGTCTGTTGTGCGAGATTGTTCAATATATTGCTTGGCAATTTGCTCACCTTGTTGTGCTATGAAATGTCCAATGCAACATAATTCGTACATAGAGCGCCATCGTGCAAAAGCACCATCGGCAAAACCATTCTGCAATAAACACAGAATTTCGAGAAATTCCTGACAAGATCGACCTTGAATCCGTTGAAGAGCTAAAAATGTGAATTTAGATTGATCACGAAATTCTGGAAGCAAGGATGCGACATATTTGGAGTGTTGTTTAGCGGCATTTACAGCGATAGAATACATGGTCAGCGAATGCTCGAACGCGTTTTTCCAAACTATGTAATTGTGTTCTAAAAATTCATTGATTTTTTGCTCTTCAGACCGGGCGATTTCCGAGGAGGAAGCTGTGTAGTAGTTTGTCTTTTGAGCTGATAAATTCTGAATAGTATCAAAATACCAGCGGTGAAATTCTTCGCATTGAATCTTATCTGGAATGGTATCGTCAGAGAAACCTTGCTTTTTTAGTGATGAAATATAACTTTCGATAACAGAGTCGTGGAATTCGTGGTAATTTATAGAACGTTCTTTACTCACATTTTACACCTCCCGTTTTCCCGTTACAACCTCATAAATCAAACTTTTCTTATAGCTTTCCAGTTCTTTTACTAGCTGCTCTTTCTTTGCAATCAACCCGTCAATCTCAACGCACTTGGCGTCAAGATAGTCGGCGATTTCTTTTTGTTCTGCGCAAGATGGAACAGCAACAATAATATCCGAAACGGCACTAACGCTTGTATGTGTTAACGCTGAACCAATTTTTGTTAAAGTAAATTGTGTCTTGCCAACATCAGAATTCAAAGAGTAGCAGATGAAACGAGAATCACAGCTAATCGAAGGGGTGGCAATAACCATGGAAACTACATTTGCACCATCAAATTCTGCCGGAACAACGCAGGAAGTACCAATGCTTCCATCACGAACTATTAGAATGTCATCTGTATGGACTTGTGATTTTGAAAGAATACGATTGCTGGATTCATTGATATAGACCATGTTATCCGAAGAGATAAGGTATTCTTTTACGTTTATGCCGCGTAAAAATGGAACAGTTCCGTTTTCGTCAAAATATTCAGAAGGACGTATAACGACACCAACATTGATACGCGAAGAAATCGACTTGATTTTTTGAATAACCCACTCTTTCGGAATCTCCCCAATCCACTCAACCCCGCTATCCTTCATCTCTCGCTCACCACGCACACCTTTGGTAACAGCCTGCGTAATAACTGCCTGCTTGAGCTTTTTGTATTCCTCAATGCTGGAACGAGCTTTTGATGAAAGTGTATCGATTTCAAACGTTCTATTGTCAAGATAGTCGGCAATGCGTTGCTGTTCCGCTTTTGGTGGCACAATGGTTTTTATTGCGCCAAAATCAGATTCAGTTAAAGAACTCCGAAGATTTTTAGAAAGATGAACAAAAACTTTTTCGTCATCAATAAAGCGGAGAAGATAATTGTAATAAGCGTTACAAAAGCCGGAATGTATCTTAAAACGGCTATATGCAGGACTGGTTACACCATAATCTTTTACAAGTCCGACGCATCTTGGAGTAACATCGATATCAAATAGACAAAGCAACAGGTCGTTGGGGTCAACGAATTGGTAGCCATCGAACGTTGTAGGCATTTTGCCGGACGGATTCTCTAAATCACGCTTGACAACACCGTTTAATGTCAGAGAAATTACATCTTCACCGCTATAATGCTCACAGATTGACTTTTCTTTGTGCATGATATATTTATGAGCGAGAACTTCCCACCCCTCTGGAATTTCCCCAATCCATTCAATGCCGCTGTCTTTCATTTTCCGTGCCATGGTCAGCCCTCCTTATGGAACAGCTCTGCCAGCCCGGCGGAGATATCCTGTTCCAGTGCGGTGATGCGTGCTACAATATCCTCCACGGCTTCCGGTGCCTGATACTCGTAGAAATAGCGGGTCATGGGTATCTCGTAGCCCACCTTGGTCTTGCTGTGGTCGATCCAGGCGTCGGGGGCGTAGGGCAGAACTTCCCGGGCAAAGTAGGCGTCAATATCCTGCACCAGCGGCACATTTTCGGTGTCCCGCAGGCTGGTGTCCGGCACAGGCCTGCCACGCTTCAGGATGATGTTGCCTGCCTCGTCCCGCTGGGGACGCTCCACCACGATCTTGTTGTAGCCGAACTCCACGCTCTCAAACACCTTGCTCTCGCAATAGATGCCGTTTTTGTCGCCGTACACCTTGCCGTTGGCAAATTCGCCGTAGGCGGTGACGATCAGTTCCCGGCAGGCATCGGTGATGTCGTTGCGCTTGGTGCCGATGCTCTTGCGGCGTGGCTCGAAGCAGTGGCTGGCGTCAATAAGCTGCACCTTGCCCGCACGGTGGGCGGGCTTATCCTTGCTGAGCACCCAGATGTAGGTGGAGATGCCGGTGTTCATGAACATATCGGTGGAAAGCTGGATGATGCAGTCCAGCCAGTCGTTTTCCAGAATATACTGCCGGATGTTGCTGGGGCCGCTGCCGGCATCGCCGCTGAACAGGGGAGAGCCGTTCTGGATAATGGCCATCTTGCCCTTGTTTGCCAGCTTGGCAAGACCGTTCAGCACAAAAAGCTGCTGACCATCGCTGATCTTGGGCAGACCGGGCGCAAAACGCCCCATCTCGCCGCGGGCGGCCTCGGCTTCCACCGCCTTCTGCTCCCGCTTCCAGTCGATGCCGAAGGGCGGGTTGGAGATGATGTACTGGAAGGTGAATCCGGGGAACTGATCCTCCGACAAAGTATCACCGAACCGCATATTGTTGGGGTCGCCGCCGCGGATCATCATGTCCGCCTTGGCGATGGCAAAGGTGGAGGGGTTGAACT
>OIEF01000627.1_pt1 | contig 14453 bp, 9 predicted proteins | sample 1581721 | NCBI WGS metagenome assembly OIEF01 (sample SAMN01760908, study PRJEB22395) | human gut metagenome
CTCTGCCGGTTCGTCTCCCAGAAGTACGGAAGCCACAGCACTGCTGGTCGTCGTATTTCCGATTCCCATCTCTCCGGTAGCAATGATCTTATATCCGGCTTCCTTCTTTTCCTTCACCTGATGGATCCCGGTTAAGATTGCCTGTAACGCCTGCATTCTTGTCATAGCCGGACCTTTGGTCATATTTGCGGTTCCATTTGCCGTTTTATATCTTGGGACTTTTGTATCCGCTGCCATACCGATATCAATGGGAAAGATGTCTACACCGGCTTTTTTACACATGATCGCCGCACTGGTATTACATGTCAGAAAATTCTCTGCAACAATTGCAGTTACTTCCTGTCCTGTCTGCGTTACACCTTCTTCTACCACTCCGTTATCCGCACACATCACGATCAGCGCCTTCCGGTTCAGATTCACGTCTGTATCGCCGGTCAGTGCCGCAATCTGCATAATATGATCTTCTAGTTTTCCCAGACTGTGTAACGGTTTCGCAATGGAGTTCCACTTTTTCTGCGCATTTCCTTTCGTTACTACATCTGCCGGATGAATGCCAGATACGATCTGATGGAATTCCTGTTCCAGTTGTTCTAAACTTTGCTCTGCCATGCTTTTATCCTCTCTGTTCTCTATGTTCTATCTCTTTCCCTAGCTCTTTTCTCTTGTTCCCTGCATCTTCTGCATTGTTCCAGAAAGTTCTCCGGAATCTTTTCATTTCCATAATAATGAATATGCGGATATCCTGCCAGTACCGTATCGGTACTGATCATGCATTTCCACGAACGGTTTGACATTGGTTTTTCCGCCAGAAATGCTTCCCCGCATACTTCTGAATCATAATAATGAAATTCATGTGCCGGGATACCTCCTGCTTCTTTACCGAATATTCTTCCCCCTGTCAGGGTAACATAGCCGAATCGCTTTAAGGAACCTGTCGGATAACTTTTCCCTTCTAAAAATCCAACCATTGGAAATTCTGTGCCGCTTTCATCTCTGATATATTCCTGCAGGTACATGAATCCTCCACACTCCGCGATACATGGCATTCCGCCGTTCAATGCTTTTTTAATACTCGTCTTCATTGACTCATTTTTACTTAGTTCTTCTGCATATAGTTCCGGATAACCGCCATAGAACAAAAGTCCCGACAGATTTTCCGGAATCTGCTTATCGTAAAGAGGAGAAAAAGGAATCAGTTCCGCTCCCATCTCCTGCAGCAGTTCCAGATTATCCTGATAGAAAAAACAGAATGCATCGTCACTTGCAAGCCCGATCCGTACCGTATCTTTTGTTCTAACCGATTCTGTACTATACTGTGCATTTTCTGCCAAATTTTCTACCATTTCTGATGTATATCCTTGCGTTTTCTTTTCCTGCAGCTCCGGTGCATTTTCTGCCAGTTCCAGAAGGCCTGCGATATCTACACTTTTCAGAATCTGTTCTCCCAGTCTTGTGAGTTTGTCTTCCGTATCTTTTCGTTCTTTTGGAAGCTTCAGTCCCAGATAACGGCTCTCCAGTGCACAATCTTTCATAACCGGAACATAGCCGTAGACTTTGATTCCTGTCTGCACCTCGATCATCTCTTTCATTCTTCCATACATCATCGGAGACAAACGGTTCAGAATTACGCCTTTGATACGGCTGTCTTCTTTATAATGCAAAAACCCCTGGATACACGGCACTGCAGACACGCTTAGTCCTTTACAGTCCAGGATCATCACAGCCGGGGTATCGGTAATTCTGGCAATGTCATAAGCACTCGCCTCTGAAGAGATCCCTGCGATCCCATCATAGTATCCCATAACACCTTCCATTACGGAAATATCTGCTCCGGCACCATTTTTTTTCAGGATCTCTCTGACTCCATTTTCTCCACACAAAAAGGAATCCAGATTATAGCTGCTGATGCCGATCACAGTCTTGTGGAACATTGGATCAATGTAATCCGGCCCGCACTTAAAAGACGCAGGATTTATCTCCTGCATCTTCATTGCTTTCAATATTCCGCAGGTCAGCATGGTTTTACCTGCGCCACTTCTCATCGCAGTAATCAGAATTCTAGGAAGTTTCATTACTCAGATTCCTCCATTTCTTCCCGGATTTTCTCCGGTGTCAGATCCCCTACAGAGATCACTTTCGTAATATCCTCCACAATATCTCCGGTCATATCTTCCGGTTCCACCTCGTCCAGATTGATTTCTTCCAGAACGAAATCGTCTTCATTTTCCGGATCAGCTTCATTTTTTGCCGGTCTGCTCGTAAAGCTGATCACATAGATCGGATTCTGTCCATTCATCATATGATAACTGCCCACTTTTTTCGCACGGCTTACCGCTACCTGAATGACTTCTGCCTCTTCTATCTCATTCTCTTCCGTATATTTTAACACCTGCATCATCGTCTCGAGTGAGATTGCATTGAGCACCACCCGTACAAATGGGTTCTTCTTCCGGATAGCATCCAGGATTTCATACAACTTTCCTTTACTGCCCCCGATAAATACGCAATCAGGTGCCGGCAGTTCTTCCAGTGCCTCCGGCGCCATACCTTCTATCACATGCAGATTATCCACGTGCATCCGCCTTGCATTTTCACGGATCAGTTCCTGCGCCTCCACTTTCTGTTCGATTGCATAGACGTTACCTTGCGTTGCAACCATGGCGGCCTCTACGGAAATAGAGCCTGTTCCTGCTCCGACATCATATACAACTGCATCCTTCTTAATCTTAAGTTTAGCAATCGAAATGCTTCTTACTTCTTCCTTGGTCATCGGTACATCGCCACGTACAAATGTATCATCCGGAATTGCCGGAATCACCGGGCTTTCGCCGCCGGATTCATTTTCAATATAAAGGACCGCCAGATTCACTCCTTTGTAATGAAGCAGTGATCTTGCTGTTCCTGTCTGAATCTCTTCATTCTTATAAGAAAGTTCTGTCCCGATCCTGACTGTTACTTCGCCCATTCCATATTCCGTCATTTTTGTCAGGATCTGACGGATCTCTTCTGCATTACTTACAAGGGCGAATACCTTTTTATTCTCCTTAATGACCGCCATCAGATTTTCTTTTCTTCCATGCAGGCTTACTAGTGCCGCATCCTCCCATGTTACGCCAAGCTTTGATGCAAAATATATGATGGATGATACTCCAGGCACCACTTTTGTCTCAATCTGTGGGTCATCTTTCGTCAATTCCAGAATCTTCTTCGCACCGCTGTAAAATCCTGTATCACCGGACAACGCAATCGTTACATTTTCATATTCCGGATTTTCTTTGATATAAGAAATGATCTCATCCGGGCGGTATGCTTCATATATGGTCTGTCCGACTTCTGCCACTGCCTCGATCATCCTGCCTGCTCCGATCAGAAGTTCTGCTTCCTGACAGCATCTTTTTGCTTCCAGTGTAACCTGGTCTCTGGCACCTGCACCGATTCCCACCAGTGTAACTTTCCAGTGATTATCCAGTTCCAGTTCTTTCTGAAGGAATTTGGACATTTCTTCAAAATTCATTCCCTCTTCTTCTTCCGGCCTTCCGATCACAACCATTTTCACACCAGCTTCTAGTGCAGCCTGACATTTCTGCGGGTATCCGCCTGCAAGTCCTGATTCTTTCGTTACCATATAAGCAATATCATATTCCTTTAACATGGCACGATTCATTTCCGTAGAAAACGGTCCCTGCATACAAATGAGATGACGTCCGGAGAATCCAAGTTCTTCACAATTAACTGCCACCTGGCCAATAGACAGAACGCGCGCATATACCCGGCTTTCGTAATCCGTCAGTCTTGTATAGGATTCCAGCTCCTTGCTTCCTGTTGTTACCAGAATATTTCCTTCTGTTTTTTCCAGATACTTTATCGCTTCATCCATATTTTCCACACAGATGCTTTCTTTGGTCTCTTCACTTCCCCTGACCAGTCTTAAATACGGAACCTGCATAACCTCGCAGGCACTTTTCAAGTTTTTGGTCACTTCTTTGGCATATGGATGTGTTGCATCGATCACATAATCCGGCTCAAACACCCTCATAAACTCGCCCATCTGCCCACTGTCCATCCGGTCGTGTGTCACCGTTATATTCTTCTCTTCCGGAAGCAGACTCTCCCCATAAGCGGTTGCCACACAGACGTGCAGTCTTACGCCTCTTCTTCCGAGATAAGATGCTAATTTTCTTCCTTCTGTTGTCCCTGCATATAATAGAATCTTTTTGTCTTTCATATACGATATCCCCTTGGTGTAACCATTTTTTCCCGAATTACTTTTGTCTGTTTATTTCCGATAAATACAGTAGAGAACATATCTACTGTTGTCTCTTTTAATTCTTTCAGTGTCAGTGTCTGCATTGTTTCTCCCTCGCGGGCAATGTTTTTCACTATTCCGCAGACGGTATCTTCCGCCTTATATTCCAGCATGATCTCACATGCTTTTGCAAGATAGGTACTGCGTTTCCTGCTGGACGGATTATAAAGGCAGATCACAAAATCAGCTTTTGCCGCACAGCGAAGCCTTTCTTCGATCAATTCCCACGGTGTCAGAAGATCACTTAAACTGATCAGACTGACATCATGTCCGACTGCTGCTCCAAGTACCGCAGAACCTCCCAGTGCCGCTGTCACTCCCGGGATTACTTCGATCGCGACTTCCGGATATTCCTCACCGATTTCATACATCAGTCCTGCCATTCCGTATATCCCGGCATCTCCGCTGCATACCATTGCCGTTACAGCTCCTTTTGCTGCCTCTTCGAATGCCATCCTGCACCGTGCTGCCTCCTGTCTCATGGACGTTGTCAGATATCTCTTATCCGGAAAATATTCTTTTAATAATTCGATATATACGGTATATCCGACGATCACATCACATTTTTCCAGCGTCCGGACTGCTTTCACCGTCATCTGTTCATATGCCCCCGGTCCCATTCCTATCACATATACCTTATTCAAACTTCACCCTCCAATTATCCCAGGCAAATGCTGCTGTCACACCATTTTCTGCCTGTTTTCTGATCCGCAGTGTACCACCTGTATATACAGCACTTCTTTCACATACATTATCCACTCCGGTAACCTTTTTTACAAATGTAGAAACACTGAATTCTCCTTCTACTTTTTTTAATTCTTCTGCCGGATAAAATTCCGGCTCTATGTTATATTTGTTGCAAAATGTAAGCAATCCCTCTTCGTCTTTTTTTAGATCAATGCTTGCGATCCTGCCAATACTTTTCTTATTAATATGTGATTCTTTCAGTATCTTATCCACCAGCTGTTCTATCTGCTCTGCGGATGTCCCCCGTCTGCAGCCGATTCCCACCGTGATCCGTTGTGGTATCAGCCTTAATACATGACTGCTTAATTTTCGTTCATATATCCCGATATAGATATCTGGATTCTCATAGGTTTCCGATACGATCTTCACTTCTTCCGGCACAGTACCCTCTATCGAATCTCTTCCGCTCTCAATCGCGGCCACGACTGTCTTTCCTTCCAGAATCTTTGCCGAAATTTGCTTTGCCTTCTGCATATCTTCTATATAAAGATGATTCTTTCTGGCAAATACATCTATTGCCCATTTTCCCCGGATATCTGTAGCTGTTGTGATCACAGGCAGTGCTCCTGCCATCTCTGCAATTCTTTCAGCCATCTCATTTGCTCCGCCAATGTGCCCGGACAGGATCGGGATACAATATTGTCCTTTCTCATCCAGTACCAGTACCGCCGGATCTGTTGTCTTTGATCCTATAAAAGATGCGATCAAGCGCACGGCAATCTGTACTGCTCCAATAAAGATCAGTACATCCCGCGTCCGGAACTGTTCACCTGTCCATTCTCTGGCACTGCATTTTACCGCATCCTTGTCCGATTCCAGTTCTTTGCATTTTACCGCCTGCAGCACCTGGTGTCCTTCTTTTTCCAGTTCATGTGCTAAAGATCTCTCCAGTCTTCTTCCATTTCCGGTAAAACTGATCATTGCAATCTTCATCTTATTTTACTCCCTGACGGAACTCGGTGGTGAATTCCGGATCATACAGTTTCGAACGTTCATACGCATGATGTGTCACCACATCCCCAACGATAATCAATGCTGTCTTTGTAATTCCATGTGCTTTCGCAGTCTCTGCCAGTGTACTGACAGTACAGATGTAACTTTCTTCCTCCGGCCATGTTGCCTTGTATACAATTGCTGCCGGCGTATCTTCTTTATAACCGCCTTCTATCAACTGGCCTTCCAGCTTTTCCAGAAGTCCTGTACTTAAGAAAAGTACCATCGTCGCATTATGACTTGCAAACGCTGCAACCTTTTCCTTCGCCGGAACCGGTGTTCTTCCTTCCATCCGTGTGATGACAACACTCTGTGACACCTCCGGAAGTGTATATTCCAGATTCAGTGCCGCTGCTGCCCCGCAGAAGGAACTGACACCCGGGCAGGAATCATACGCAATTCCCAGTTCATCCAGATGATCCATCTGTTCCCGGATTGCACCGTACAGACACGGATCACCTGTATGCAGCCGAACCGTCATCTTCTGTTCCCGTTCTGCCTGTTCCATCACTTCCAGAACTTCTTCCAGTGTCATCTTCGCACTGTTATATATCTCGCATGTCTCCTTTGTACTCTTTAACAGCCCCGGATTCACCAGTGATCCCGCATAGATCACCACATCAGCCTGCTCCAGATAACGCTGTCCACGGACCGTGATCAGATCTTCGGCTCCCGGACCTGCTCCCACAAAATGTATCATTTTCCGACTCCTTCCTGTCCTGCAAAGAACCTGCCACCAGCAACTTCTCCTGCATACTCTGGTATCTATTGTATATTTCGTTCTTTTCTGAATCTTTCTATCAGTTCTTCTGCTTTTTCTGTCTTTCCAAGGATTCCGTATACATTGGAAAACGTGACCGCTCCCACCTGTATCTCTCCTTTCCCCCGGTAGTTCAGATATTCCTCCATACGCATCATGATTTTTTCCATAATGCGTGTTCGTTCTTCCTCGCTGCATTTCTCCAATGCATCATCCGTCGTCACACAGTCAAGAAATTCGACTGCCTTCCCTCCGGCAATTCCCGCTCTCAATGCGGCCGTGGCGAATAAATCCATCCGACAGTCTGCCCATCTGGAATGGGTATTCATGATTCCGCCGGATACCTTGATCAGTTTCCCGATATGTCCGACCAGCAGGACACCTTTACAATCCTGTTCTACCGCCATATCTATGGTCTGACCAATATAGTTACTACATTTTACCACATCATTTTCTTCTATACTATACTGTTCTTTCAGAAAATCCAATCCGTAATTACCCGGTGCAATGATCAGATACCTGTACTTTTCCGCAAGGCATACCTTCATCTCTACTTCAATGGTATCGATCAGCGCCTGTTCACTCATCGGATTCACAATACCGGTTGTCCCAAGTATTGAAAGTCCTCCTTCTATTCCAAGTCTTGGATTAAATGTTTCTTTTGCCAGTCTTGCCCCTTCCGGAATCGAAATCTCTACATCAATTCCACCGGTATAGCCAACCTCTTCACAGGCTTCTTCTACTTCTTTTCTTATCATCTGCCTTGGCACACGGTTAATTGCGGCTTCTCCCACCGGCTGATTCAGTCCGGGCCTGGTCACTCTTCCTACCCCGATCCCGCCATCAATATGAATCTGTCCTGTTTCAGAAAGTCTTACCTGACTGTAAACCAGTACTCCATTCGTGATATCCGGATCATCTCCGCTGTTTTTTTTGACCGCACAGGATACCATATCCGGCAATTCCCTGTCTGTATATTTTCTCTGTATATCCGTGATATCCAGCTGCAGCTTTTCTCCCTGCGGCAGTTCTACCGACACCTGCTCTACTTTTTCACCTGTAAAAAGCATCTGCATTGCTGCCCTCGTTGCAGCCTGTGCACAGGTTCCGGTTGTATACCCTTTTGCTAATTCTTTTTTCGGCATATGGACTCCTTTCCATCAGGGAGCGAGGTTTTGGCTTTTTTAATATCCCCTGACGCAAAAATGGAGGACTGCAGTTTTCTACATTCCTCCACCAATTTTAGCGTTTTCATACTTACATGTCAAATTATCTGTATGACGGTTCTCCACTTATTCGTTACCATTTTTGTTCTTACATTCTTGTTCCCATGCTTTGATTTCACCGCATGCAATCTTCATTCCCGAATCTCCGGACGGCTGGGTCTTGAAGTCATCCAGCATCTCATGAAGTACGATCGTCCGGCCGGGTATCAACCGCTTAATGCATTAAATAGCAACTCTACTGAATAAACATCGCATCCCCAAATGAAAAGAACCGGTACCTCTCCTTCACAGCCTCTTCATAAGCCGCAAGCACGTGCTCCCGTCCTGCAAGCGCAGATACCAGCATGATTAATGTAGATTCTGGAAGATGGAAGTTCGTGATCAGACAATCCAGTACTTTGAATTTATAGCCCGGATAGATGAATATCTGTGTCCATCCACTCTTCGCTTCCAGATGTCCATTCTCATCTGCTGCCGATTCTACCGTTCTGCAGCTTGTCGTTCCGACGCAGATAACACGGTGTCCCGTCTCTTTTGCACGATTGATCTTCTCAGCCGCTTCTTCATCGATCATGAAGAATTCCGAATGCATATGATGCTCGGTAATCTCATCCACTTTTACCGGACGGAATGTTCCAAGCCCCACATGAAGTGTAACTCTCGCAATATCCACACCTTTTGCCTTAATCTCTTCCAGAAGTTCCGGTGTAAAATGCAGTCCTGCCGTCGGTGCTGCTGCCGAACCTGTGTGAGTTGCATATACCGTCTGGTAACGGTTCTTATCCTCCAGCTGGTGTGTGATATATGGAGGCAGCGGCATCTGGCCAAGCTGGTCTAAGATTTCTTCAAAAATTCCGTCGAAATCGAATTTGATCAGACGGTTTCCTTCTTCTACCACATCAATGACTTCTCCCATCAGAAGACCATCACCGAAACTAATCTTTGCTCCGACTTTTGCTTTCTTACCTGGTTTTACCAGCGTCTCCCATACGTTGTTTTCTTTTCTCTTCAATAATAATACTTCGATTTTGGCATTGGTCTCTACTTTGGAACCAATCAGTCTTGCCGGAATAACCTTTGTATCATTGATTACCAGACAGTCTCCCTCATGCAGATACTCTGTGATTTCTTTAAATACATGATGGGAAAAAGCCCCGGTCTCCTTGTCAAGGACAAGAAGTCTGGAGCTCGAACGATCCTCAAGCGGATCCTGTGCAATCAGTTCTTCCGGCAATTCATAATAAAAATCCTGACGTTTCATAATTATGAATTCCTTTCCCTTTTATTCTTTACGTATCTTTTTCTGATATGTTTTCATTTACAGTTGCATTTGAAGCTATTTCTTTTTCTGATTTATTTTCTACCAGACGATAGCCATTATACACTGGTTTTCCCAGTTTCTCAACTACAGAACTCTGTGTATTTTCTGTTTTTTTCAATTCCTGTATCCCAGACTCTTTCATTTGGACATTTTCCTGCGTTTTTGACAGCTCACCCTCTGATGTCTGCTGTTTCTGCTCTTCTACATTTGGCTTTTCGCATTCTGGTGCAACTGTTCCCGGTTGCACCATCCATGCTTTTATCTTCTTCTGATAGACCACTCTGGTATCACAAAGCAGGTCATGAAATCCACGTTTTTCCGAATCAATTCCTGCAACAATATAACCGATATTCACCGGAAGGCTACATAAGAATCTTCCAACCGTCTCGCGGTACACCACATTGAACAGTGTCAGCTTCTCTTCCGGATTTTTTGAAACTACCCGGAGATTCATCGCTTTCTTTCCAAGTGTCGTTCCTGTCAGATAGGTAAATGCAATAAAATATAACACTTTCAGAGCATACAGTATGATATCTTTCAACGAATAATGAAACAGGATATCCGTTCCCGTTATCGCACCACCGCCAGCCAGTGAGATACCTGCAAATATCAGCCGCACGATCAGGAGGCCTGCAAATACTACCACACTGTCGATCATATAAGCCGCCATCCGCACCCAGAACCCTGCATACTCCAGATTCCCACTGGCACAGCAACTGTTCTGTCTGGCTAACTTCTCCTGATTATCGTAACTGTTCTGCATAGTACATCGGCACCCCGCTTTCTACACTTTTGGCGGTTTCCGTCAGAACCTGCGCTTCTGACTTCGGAACTAATGATTCTGCTTTGGAAAACAGCGACTGCAAAAGTCCTTCATCTGATTCCATCTCATAAAATGTAGATGTTCCAAGTTTTTTGCTCATCGCATCTTTCATATCCGGATACAGACTGATCTCATCGATCAGATCGTTGTTCTTCGCCTGCTTTGCAGTATAAGTTCTTCCGTCTGCCAGTTTCTTTACATCCTCCACTGACATATCACGGCCGTCTGCCACGATATTCACGAATTCCTCATAAGCTTCATTGATCTGATCCTGATAAATAGCAATCTGCTCGTCCGTAAATTTGCTGCTGTCCTTATTCTTTCCGCTCGTGATACTTACATAACAGATTCCAAGCTTTTTATACAGCCCGGACATATCATATCCTGACATGATCACACCGATGGAACCGGTCGTTGTATTCGAATTTGCATAGATTTTATCCGATGCCATAGACACCATATATCCACCGGATGCCGCATAATGTGCCATATAATCCCAGATCGGACGTTTTGTTGTCTCTTTATATTCTTTCAGTTTCTGATACAGTTCTTCGGATTCATAGACAGTTCCTCCCGGAGAATCTACATACAGAAGAACTCCTTTATTGTTAGAATCATCCATCAATTCATCGATATAATTCATCGTTGAATCATGCTGATATCCGCTGGATGCCTCCAGTGCACTGCTTCCACTCTGTTCCTGGATCGTACCTTCTACTCTTACGATTGCAATATAATCTTCAGACGGTGGATTAAACTGATACGAACCTCCGAGATTAATTATATCATCTGCACTGCTCTGAAGCAGATTTTTTGAAATTGTATTGGTAAATACGCTGGCAGCACTGACTCCAACGAACAGTGCTGCCGCTACTACCAGACCTATGATCTGTTTTTTCTTCATACGTAATCCTCTTGCTCTTTTTACCGAGCTTTTATCTGATATGAATGAATGTTTTTTTATTTACGAAGTTCGATTCCCATACCCTCGAGTGCCTTTAAGATACGGTCCATAGCTGCAGATACATCTGCATCTTCCAGAGTCTTATCCTTTGCACGGAATACGATAGAATATGCAACAGATTTGAATCCTGTTTTAATCTGAGCACCTTCGTAAATATCGAACAGTGAATAGCTTTCCAGATATTCACCGCCCTTGCTTTCGATCACATCTTCAATCTGTCCTACCAGAATCTCTTTTGGCATTACCATACTGATGTCACGTGTCACTGCAGGGAATTTTGCAATTCCTGTATATTTACGATCAAATGTTGCTCTTGCTACGATCTCTGGCATATCGATTACTGCAATGTAGGCTCTTGTTCCGATTCCATAGTTATCTGCAACTTCCGGATGTACTTCTCCAAGATATCCGACTACTACACCATCATAAATGATGTTTGCCTGACGTCCCGGGTGAAGGAATGATTTTCCTGCATTCGGATCGTATTTTTCTTTCTTATGAAGTCCTACTTTATCGAAGAACTCTTCTACGACACCCTTCATAGTGAAGAAGTCGCCTTCGCCATACATACCAAGTGTGAACTGTACTCTTTCATCCGGCAGTTCTGTAAGTGGAAGTGCCTTTGGAAGATAAATGTTAGCCAGTTCGTATAATTTTACGTCTTTATTTCTTCTGTTATAGTTTGTTGCAAGTGATGTCAGCATACCATTCAAAGAAGATGTACGCATGATACTATAATCTTCTCCCAGTGGGTTCATGATCGGAATAGCCTTACGAAGATCAGAATCTTCCGGAAGCAGAAGCTTGTCAAATACCTTCGGGCTTTCGAATGAATATGTCATTCCCTGGCTGAATCCGCAGAACTCAGCGATATCACGTGCAACCTGCTCTACTCTTAACTTGAATGATAATTTTCCTGTTGTAGCTTCTCCACTTGGAAGTGTGGTCGGAATGTTATCATATCCGTAGAATCTTGCAACCTCTTCCGCAAGGTCGGCGATGCGGAATAAGTCATGACGGAAAGTAGGTGCGATGACTTCGCTTGTCTCTTCATCGAATTCCAGATCGATCTTCCTGAAATATCCAAGCATCTCTTCTTTGGAAATGTCTGTTCCGAGAAGTTTGTTGATCTTATCTGCATCAAATGGTACTCTTACAGGCTCTTTCTTCTTGCTGTATACATCAACCATTCCTCCGACAACTTCACCGGCTCCGAGTTCTTCGATCAGCTGACATGCACGGTCGATGGCTGCCTCTGCATTATTTGGATCCAGACCCTTCTCAAATTTACCGGATGCATCGGTACGAAGTCCGATCTTCTTGCTTGATTTACGGATGTTGGTTCCATCAAAGCAAGCTGCTTCGAATAACATTGTCTGAACATCGTCTGTGATCATAGAGTTTTCTCCACCCATGATACCTGCGATACCGATGGATTTCTTACCGTCACAGATCATCAGTACAGATTCATCCATCTCTCTTTCCTGTCCGTCAAGAGTTGTGAATTTCTCACCTTTTTCTGCAGTACGCACTACAATTTCTTTTCCTTCGATCGTATCAAGGTCATATGCATGCATTGGCTGTCCGTATTCTTCCATTACATAGTTTGTAATATCAACCAGGTTGTTGATCGGGCGGATTCCTACAGAAGCCAGACGTCTCTGCATCCATTTTGGAGATGGTCCGATCTTAATGTTCTTTACGATTCTTGCACAATATCTTGGGCAAAGTTCCGGATTCTTAACGGTTACTTTGATATAATCTGCTGCATTCTCATCATTTCCTGTTGGTGTGACAACAGGTGGATAGAACGCTTTATTAAATGTAGCTGCTGCCTCTCTTGCAATACCTACAACACTGAAGCAATCTACACGGTTAGATGTGATCTCATATTCTACAACGACATCATCGAGGCCAAGTGATTTGATCGCACTCTCGCCTACAACGGCATCATCGTCGAAGATATAGATTCCGTATTCCGGAGCTTCCGGATACATCTCTCTGTTTGAACCAAGTTCTTCGATGGAACACATCATACCATCACTTTCAACACCACGGAGTTTTCCCTTTTTGATCTTGATTCCGCCTTCTACACGCTGTCCAGGCTCATGTCCGCCTGCTACACGTCCGCCTGCTAATACAACCGGTACCTTGTCTCCCTCTTTTACATTCGGAGCGCCTGTTACGATCTGAATCGTCTCTGTTCCGACATTTACCTGGCAGATGATCAGTTTATCTGCATCCGGGTGTTTCTCAATCTTGTCGATCTGTCCGATCACGATCTTATCAAGATCTGCATCTAATTTCTCATAACCTTCGACTTTTGTACCAGACAAAGTCATTGCATCTGTATATTCCTGAGCTGTTACATCAAGATCCGGAACATACGCTTTTATCCATGATAATGAAGTATTCATTTATAAATCTCCTTTTCGTATTATTACTTGTGCTCGCTAGAACTGTTTTAAGAATCTGATATCATTTTCGTATAACAGTCTCATATCATCGATCTCGTACTTCAGAAGTGCGATACGTTCCAGTCCTACACCAAACGCGAATCCTGTATATTTTTCCGGGTCGATTCCACACATTTCCAGCACATGTGGATGTACCATTCCGCATCCAAGAATCTCAATCCATCCGGATCCTTTACAGAAACGGCATCCTTTTCCACCGCATTTGAAGCAGCTTACATCCATCTCTGCACTTGGCTCTGTGAATGGGAAATGATGTGGTCTGAATTTTGTCTTTGTATCTTCCCCGAATAATTCTTTTGCAAATACTTCCAGTGTTCCCTTTAAGTCGGCAAACGAGATATTCTTATCAATGATCAATCCTTCAATCTGATGGAAGGATGGAGAATGTGTCGCATCAACTTCATCTGAACGGAATACACGTCCCGGTGACAGAATACAGATTGGGAGCTTGCCCTGTTCCATAATACGAGCCTGTACAGGAGATGTCTGTGTTCGAAGCACGATATCTTTATTGATATAGAATGTATCCTGCTCATCCTTTGCCGGATGTCCGTCTGGAATGTTCAGTTTACGGAAGTTATACTCGTCATACTCAATCTCCGGCCCTTCTACGACTTCATATCCCATACCGGTGAATACACGCTCTACTTCTTCCAGTGCAATTGTATTCGGATGACGGTGTCCGACACAATTTTTCTTAGCCGGAAGTGTAACATCGATCACTTCTTTTTTCAGCTTTTCTGCACGGATTGCCTTTTCCATCTTTTCTTTATTTTCTTCCAGAACAGCTTCAATTGCCGCCCTTGTCTCGTTTACCATTTGTCCGACCTTCGGTC
>OIEF01000641.1_pt1 | contig 14270 bp, 8 predicted proteins | sample 1581721 | NCBI WGS metagenome assembly OIEF01 (sample SAMN01760908, study PRJEB22395) | human gut metagenome
TATTTATGGAAGATTGTTTCAGATTTCTACATGGGGGGAATCGCACGGAAAAGGGATCGGTGTTGTGATCGACGGGTGCCCGGCAGGGCTTTCTCTTTCAGAGGAGGATATCCAGGTTTATCTGGATAGAAGAAAACCCGGACAAAGCCAGTTTACAACCGGACGTAAGGAAAGTGATATGGCACAGATCTGGTCCGGCGTATTTGAAGGTCGGACGACCGGAACTCCGATTTCAATTCTCGTACAGAACCAGGATCAGCGTTCCCGTGATTACGGAAATATTATGAACACATACAGGCCGGGACACGCTGATTATACATTTGATGAAAAGTATGGTTTCCGTGATTACAGAGGAGGGGGACGCTCTTCCGGAAGAGAAACTACTGCCAGAGTTGCAGCAGGTGCAGTTGCTGCTAAGATTTTGAAAGAACTTGGCATTGAAGTACATGCTTATACGAAAGCAATCGGTCCGGTATCTGTTCCGGAAAATGAATACCATCCGGAAGAGATTTTCCAGAACCCGATTTATATGCCAAGCAACGCATATGCCCGAAAAGCATCTGCCTATCTGGAAGAATGTATTAAAAATCAGGATTCCTCAGGAGGCATCATTGAATGTGTTGTTACCGGTATGCCGGTAGGAATCGGTGATACCGTATTTGAAAAACTGGACGCCAATCTTGCCAAAGCAATGCTGTCCATCGGAGCAGTCAAAGGTTTTGAGATTGGTGACGGCTTTAAAGCTGCAGATACAAAAGGAAGTATCAACAATGATTCTTTCATCTCCGAAAACGGACAAGTTTTGAAGCAGACCAACCATAGTGGGGGGATTCTCGGCGGTATCAGCGATGGAAGTTCCATTATATTACGCGCAGCCATCAAACCGACACCATCTATTTCCCAACCACAAAAAACAGTAAACACTGCCGGAGAAAACATCGAAATTGCTATTTCTGGACGACATGATCCGGTTATCGTTCCACGTGCGGTTGTTGTAGTGGAATCCATGGCTGCAATTACACTTACAGATCTCCTGATGCAGAATATGACTTCGCGTATTGAATATCTCAAAAATATTTATCTTTAATAGGTGACTGCTTCTTCCGAACGCATGTTGATACATAGAACTTGTCACCGGCAACTTCTCTTGCATACTTTGTTATACCAAAAAATGCAAAAGAAGCTGACGATGACAGGTTCTTTTGCATTTATACTTTATACATTATACATGGAAACATCCGCCACCGATAAACTCCCTTAAAAGTGAATTTGCCGGCACATTCTCGCTTCCGATCCCTACAAAATAATCCAGGAACTTTAACAAGCGTTTCGCTTCCAGATATTCCGGACACTCTCTTTCAATTCCAAAAAGCTGTGCTTCTACATATGGTTTCAATACTGCCAGTTCATAAATCAATGCAGAATTGAACATCACATCCGCTTCCTCCTGATATGGGAATATATTACACTCCTCACCTTTTCGTACAGACGGCCACATACGGATAGTTTCTTTTGCAGAAGTTCCTCTCGTTCTCGCATCTCGGACAATTCTGCGGATCAGACGCCCATCTGTTGTCGGAATCCGATTATGTTCATCAATATTCAGCTGCGTGAGTGCACTGATATATATTTTAAACTTGTTCTCATCCGGAAGATTTCTGGTTAATTCCGGATTCAGGCAATGAATTCCTTCTATTACAAGCACTTCATTTTCCTTTAACTTTTTCGGTCTGCCCTTATATTCTTTGTGTCCCGTGACAAAATTAAATTCTGGTATTACCACTTCTTTTCCATCAAGAAGTTCCTGAAGCTGACGATTAAACAGTTCTACATCTACCGCTCCCAGCCCCTCAAAGTCATAATTGCCATTCTCATCTTTCGGAGTCTCTTCACGTTCTTTAAAATCAATTAATATATATTGAAATTGACTTGGAGCATTATGCCAAATCATCATCATCAACAAAAAACTTAAAAATTCACTTTTTCCAAATCCGGTCATACCCGCAACCAATCCGTGAGATCCATATTTACGAAAATCCATATACACAATTTGATTGGATTCACGCATTCCAACAGGAACCCTCATCACATAGCGCTCTTTTCGAATGGGTCCATTCGCAATCAGCTCTTGATAAAAGTCCATATTCTGTGATTTTAAAAGATATCTTTTTTGATCTTTATTTATATTGGAAATACATATATTTTGAATACAATAGTCATAATGGAAGGATGGTTCTTTCTTTCCTATATAGATCAAACAATAATACTCTTTCGGCCTACATTTTAAATTCCTAGTAACCACTATGAATTCTGAATTCGACTTTTCATTCACAATACAAAATGGATTCAATAAAACATCTTTTATTTCATCAAAATCTTGCAGCCACAACCACTTACGAATCGTATTTGAATACCACAAATAGTTCTCAAACAAAATCAAGCTCTCTTCTATATTCCCTTTGATCCAACATACTTCCCCTTTTTTTAAGAAGACAGGTTGTAGTATTTTGGAATTTAAAGATTCTATCAATCGCTCTCTTTTTTGAATTAAATCATTTAATGCATGTTCATAAGACACTTCACGATATGAAATAGCACACCACTTTAATTTTGTGCACCCCACATAAACAATATCCTTCGTTTCATGTTTAAAAGTATCCACGTACTTTTTGATATATAGATTTACCTTCTTTTCAAAATCATGCTTCAACAAGCCCTCTTTTTCATACATTCGTTTTAAATATCCATCATACATATCTAGACTTTTCTGATTTTCTTTTACGCTCAATTTATATTGATAGTTTCGATTATATAAACCATAAATCATAAATGTTACAGCCATTGTTAAAGAGCTGATCATACTCATGAATAGTGTTTCCACGCTTTGTTTTTGAAGATACCCAATCAAAATCGAAGAAATAAAACCAGAACTTGCGATCATACACGATGGCCCAATGGCACTAAAAAGACTCTGTTTACAAACTACACGATGGATTTGTGGCATCTGTATGTCCCACGTTTGTATTGTTGGTAATTGAACATTTAAATTGGATGGATAGAACATGGGTTCTTCTCGTTTTAAATCCTTATTTTCAAAAGGATTATCCACCATATCTACAAGCAGATAATTTTTAAAATAAATCATACGAACATTCGCAATCACAATTTCATCCTGCATGTTTAACTTATATGAACGTACACGCTTAGTGTTCACATATGTACCATTTAAACTATCTAAGTCTGTCAATACATCCTTTTCAATTTTAAAATGAAACCTGGATACTCCACTTTTATACAACTGTATATTACACAAGCTACTTCTTCCCACTTGAATAGAAGTCTCTATTGGAAAATGACATTGTGTACTTTGTTTTTCATCAAGAAAGAAAGTTGTATGATCCAAGATACAAGATTCATTGCATTTTAATACTTTTTTATTTTGTTTGTAAAAGATACAAACACCTTGATTTCTTCTCTCAAATTGAAACCTGTCATATTCATGAATGGAATCTACATCAAACCATGCACAATGATCCTTTGTATATATCCAAAGCTTGATCATAATTTAAAGATACGACAAATCCAAGTCCACAATTGTTTTAGAAATGATTTTTTTAAGATTGGTTTTTTAATTTCTGATTTCTTTATCGTAGTAACACCCGAATCATTTTTAGCTTTGACTTCAATAGTCGTTTTTGATTTTTTTAACGATATTTCCACAAAATCATGTCCCAACACATCTTTTTGAATCGCAATCTTCTTTCCATTCACAAAACAAGATTCAATCTGATCTTTGGAAAAAATTTGTACTTTATTCTTTTTTCGCACATAATGAATCTTCGGCTTCAATTTTGAAGTAAGAACTTTTGTATTTTTTTCTAAGACCAATTCATTCTTTTCATTTACACTCCATATTCGTTCAAATGTAGCCACTTCATCACTACGTAGAATCTGTTCACTTTTGGAAACCATTTCTATTTTCTTATCTGGACTAAACATAAATTCATATTCTTTTATTTCAAAATTTGATAATGCATCATAAGTGTACGTTTTAACCTTTAACACATCATCTTTAATCATACGATTGAATACTTTTTCGATATCCATATCCATCAATACACCATTTATGTAATATTCAATACGCATATTTGCATTATTGTCATCGATCAAAAATTCAAATTCAGGTAATTTTTTAATTATTTTTTTATCCAATACCTGTTCATTATTTAGATACAAACTTGTTGATGGAGCCCGCTTATCAATACGTACAATAACCATATCCGAAACTTCATTTCCAAAGGCATCCCTGGCATACGCAAAAACTTTATAGAATAAATCTTTATTTTCTACAGCCTTTAAACAAATATCTTCATTAAACGGATGACGATCTTTGATTCCTTCGAGTTCTACATCTACATAAGCTTTCTTTATATATGGAACATACCAATTTAAACCTACAAATACATCTTCATTTGAAACTTTACTTGATGGCTGTAAAGTGATGATGGGAGTTATGTTTGAATATACTATCGATCCTTCTAATGCTTTTTTAATTTGAGGATATTTCTTATGTTCTAGAACAAATGTATACGTTCCATTTGAAGTAAAATCAACTGTTATTGCATCTCGATTTTCTAAATCCAGAGAATAACATAAATCTTGTCCACAATATACCTTCAAATAAAATGGCATTTCACAAATTCCATCAAATTTGAGATCCATCTTGTTCTCTTTTGTATATAACGTGTCCTTTAGCTCGCATTCAGGAAATACGATTGGTAATATATCAATTTTTCGTTCTACTTCATTTCCCGCAACATCTCTACAAAGAATGCTTAATGTATGATTTTGACTTGTCACATCTATATCAAATTCTTTGCCTTCACAATCCATTTTTTCATCATCTAAATACACTTCTACACTTTTTAAGTTTTCTTCAAGAATCTCAACATGAATTGTTTCTTTATTTTCTAAAGGCAAAACATCCATAATATTATGATTCTTTACCTTAACTACAACATCTGGAATCGTTGTATCTAAAAGAATGGATTTTTCACCTTGTTCTAAAGCATAACCATCCACATCTTTTAATATATAAACGAGTTGTGTAACACCTTCTTTTTGAACATCAATATAAATATGATCGTGACTTAGATCCACTTGTTTTCCATCATAAATAACTAAACTAGAATCCCGGTCTACTTTCTTGTCAAAAAACAATTCTATATTTTGACTTGATGAAGCTACACCATTGATAAACGAATTTGTTTCCTGCCAATAAATATAGTCAGTATAAGCTACATCCTGCATCCAAATCATAAACTCCTCCAAAACGCATATATATCATTCCATCGATTACTTTTTAAATGATCAACAAACACCACAGGTACTTCCATGATCTCACCCTCCTTATTTCGTAATAAAAGTAAATATTCTAAGTAATTACATCCTAAATCTTCAAATTCTTTTGTATACTTCAATAGCTGTGATTCATCCACACTCTCTAACCAAGTACGCACAGGCGTTAATGAAATCTTAAACTCTTCATGAATTGCGATTTGTAGACACTGGTTATATATATCAAGCTTATCTTTTAATAACATGTTGCCCTCATTTGCCAAAGTCATACATCGATTCACACGATTTGCGTTGGGTTTTAAATACATCATAACGAAAGTTTCCAGTTTTGACCCCTTTTTTAAAGACACACGATCATATACATATTGAATCAATGTCGCATCACTCGTAGAAATCGCCTCCTTCATCAAAAATATGGATGCTTGTTCATTTTGGTATACATCATCTAAGATCCAGCCATTTAAAACCCATGTATATAAACGATCTTTTTGATCCGATTCATGATATGCCTTTTCAAACAAGGCAATATTATGATGATAATAGTAGGCATCAAACACATTTTTTGGACTTGTACTTTTTAAAAATAAGAAGACAGACAGAATACATAAAGAAAGTACAACCAAAATGTGAATGAACATATGTAAAACAATCATTGTCTTAAAAGTAGATAAATGAGAAATTCTTCTTTCTTGTTTTTGATGACACAAAAACACAATGGGCATCATCCAAAATCCAAATAGCTCATGTACTAAAGAGCCCAGTGCATAGATATCACAACGAACATCCTTTTCATGAAGATTCATTAATTCGGGAGCACAATTGGATTTAGATGCCATGATCGCAACACGCGAATGATTCTCAATACATGCATTAAAATCAATTAAATAAAAACGATTCTGATAATAAATAATATTTTCTAATTTCAAATCAATATAGAGATATCCAATTTCATGCAAAGCTTGTAAAACAATCAAAATATCCAACAACAAGCGATACCTTTTAATAAAGCCTTTATATCGTTTCATAAATTGTTTCGCATTCATTCCTGGAATATATGTTTCAACAAAATATTGAGCCATTTCATCTTCAAAACACGTGACTAAACTAGGCGCAAGAAACGAATTCAACTTTGAAAGCACATCAATTTCTGTTTTAAATTGATGTTTATATCGCTTTGTTTCATAGTTTTGACATACTTTTAATATATAAATACAAGTACTCAACTCATCTTGAATACGATATACATTTGAATTGTAAGACTCTAGGATCTGATATCTATCCTTCTTTAAATTCACATTCAACATCGCCAAATCGTACTTTCATTCCATTTTTTAAACGCATCTTTCGCTTGACTTCTTTTCCATTTAAATACGTTTTATTCGTGCTCTTTAAATCTTGAATATAATACCTGTCATTTTCACAAACAATCTTGGCATGTTTTAAAGAGACACTTATATCTTGAAGTCTGACATCACAAATCATAGCTCTTCCCACTAAATTAATTTCATTTGATAAAGCGTATGTATCTTGTTCAATCTTTAAATAAGCAGAAAAGTTTACTTGAACTTGTAAGAGCTGTGTTTTATCTTCCGAACTAGATTCAACAGGTTGATTTCTATGAAAAGCTTGTATGGGTTCTTTGACTTTAAATGTCTGTATACGCCTGTGTTTGAAAAAAGAGAATTTTTTTGGATAATATAACGTACGGATATTATCAAGTCCTAAGACAAGATTGGGCAAACTAAACTCTGCACTCTTTAAAAATTTCAATAAAAAGCCAGGAATTTCAAATGCGGTTGTCGTTTGCATAGTCTTTGCGATATACTCAACCCATTTTTCAGACATATCTTTTTGAAACATCCAATTCGAGATTTGTATAGGGACAACCACAAAGGCAAACCGATCGCCAAAGCCGGAAACAAATACATAATCCGGATCAAATAAAACAGGTTTATTTCGATTGGATGCGATAGCCTGTTCAAAAAGTTGATGCAAGAAAATATATCCTTCCTCATTTTCAAATACATATTGACTCAAAAAATCATGTAAAGGAATATAGCCTTCTGTCGCATAAACAATGGATGCGCTTTTTTCATTTGTCAGCATACAAGGAAGACAAAAATCATCATTTGACATTCGATCAAAGATGGATAAATCTAATAAACTTGGATCTTTTAAATGTACATACAAGTGGTTTTCATCCTTTTTATCTTGTTCAATCCATTCGGTCATTTCATCACCTCCATATTCTTAAACGTTTTTAAAAGGAGTTTTTCGAGAAAACTTTCATTATTTTTTTGATTTTTCGCACTTTTTTGTCTAAAATGAAACAATGATGAAATCTTTAACTTATATTCACGTTTATTTAATCCAAACCATACTCAATATTCTTCCTTTTTTCTGGATCGACGTATTTTACGACAATCAAACCTATATAGGAAATCAGTTAAATCACCCCATCTATTTATTTTTGTGGGCACTTAGTTCAGCTTTTGGCTTTTATTATTATTCAAAGAAAATCTGGGAAAAACAGAATGTGAAATACAATAAAAAAAATCATGCCCTAATTTGTCTTGGCATGATTCTTTCCTCTTCAATTCCATATAACAATATTACAATTTTAAAAGATCTACACGTATGGCTATCCATCCTATTTGTCGCTTCATTCATTATGGAATGGTTTTACTATATTCCTGTAAATCTAAATAAAAACTCAATCCTGTTTTTCATCAATACCGGATTGAGTTTTGTGTTCACATTTATGTTTGGCCATATCACAAGCTTTTGTGAGATTTATTTTTCTTTTACTACAACTATTCTACTACATCATTGGTTGGTTCAGGATAAATTTTATCAATTTTAGCTAAATAGTTTTTAGCTTTCTCTACAAAATACATACGATTACCAATCTCAAGAACCTTTTCAAAATACATACGAGCCAATTTATAATCTTCTTCCACAAAGGAAATTAAAGCGATATAGTAACATGAATCCACTTGTTGAAATGGAAAATTTGCCCTTTGAAGCCCTTGTAAATAATACTTCTTACATGTGTTAAAATCGCCATCCATTAAATGAATCTTATTTTCAATAGCTGCCATTTCTTCACTTTGAATCATGATACCAGCACGTCCATAATGTAGACGAATACTTTGTGCTTCTTCTTTACAACGAGATAATCCATCTTCATCTTTTAACATATAATCAATATAAGACATCAATGACCAATATTGTAAAGAACTTGCAGCATCCTTTCTAGGATATGAAATCAATACATCTTGAGCTAATTCTGGATCATTTAAATAAATCAAACATTGCGCAAGTAATGTATGTTGTTTTAAACGCGTATGTCCTTTTGAATTTGTACAATAGTAAATAACAGCACTCGCACAAGCTTCTGGATTACAATCTTCATATAATAATCTTGTGATTGGTAAAAGTGAAACCGCACGATATCTTAAAACAAGGTTAAACGCAAATAAATAGAACATCAACAATACAGCTAGAAGCAACATATTATTGATCAAAATTAAAATCACCAATAAGGCAACAATACCTAAGGCATAGATTCCATTTAATTTACGAACATTTTTACGACATGTCTTTGCGAGTTCTTTATAAGATTCATCTAAATTATGATGGATCTTATACATACGAACCAATTCATCATCATTTGAAAAATTAAATTCTCTACGCTCTTTAGAAATACTAGAGCGTAAACTCAACATTCCATAAATACAAACAATAAAGGCAGGAATCACAAGTAGAGTTCCAATATAAATCATATATTCTGGTAAGAAAAATATTAAACACATTACGATCCATGGACTTATATTGAAACGAGCCGTTACATATTGACCAATATAAATAATATTTATAATCCCCGAAATCAATAGGGCATCCCCAAGATATAAAATCCACATATTATTTTGTAGATAAGCCAAAACTTGATTCAATGCTTCTGTATTTACACCTGGAGCTTGACTTAAAGCACTTGAAAACATATCTGAATTTAAATCCACTCCACTTGAAAATACAACTGCACTCAAGCCTAAGCCAACCACAAAAGCGACACTCATCGCTATTAAATGGGATTTACAACGATATTTCCACATATAACCACCTATTTCTTCTCTATAATTCTTGCAGGAATACCCACGGCTGTAGCACCTTCAGGTACATCTTTTAAAAGTACCGCATTGGCCCCTACACGACAACCTTTTTTTAAAGTGATATTTCCTAAACATTTGGCCCCACAACCAATATATACACCATCCTCTAAAGTAGGATGTCTTTTTACATGTTGCTTACCTGTTCCACCTAGTGTAACGCCATGATAAAGCTGACAATCATCCCCGATAATTGCCGTTTCACCAATCACAACACCCATACCATGATCAATCATCAATCCACGACCAATCACAGCGCCAGGATGAATTTCAATACCCGTCCAATGCCTTGCTCGATTACTTACCCAACGGGCAATAAATGTATGATTGTGCACCCAAAACCAATGGGCCATTCGATGCAAGCCAATCGCTTTGATGTGCGGATATAGCCAAAACACTTCCCATTTAGAATGGGCTGCAGGATCAAGCTGCATTGTTCGATTTATGTTATATAATCCATCATGGATAAAAGATCTCTTGCTTTTTTCTGACATGATAAAATTTTAGTTGATTTGTGTTTAAATTTCAAGTTTAGTGTTTATTTCACATAAACTTCACATAGTGAATCATCTAAAACTTTTCCAATTGAATCATGAATAACTAAATCTGCTTTTGAATCCATGTTCGTACTGTCTCTATTTATTAATACCAAATGTTTACCATGGAAATAATTAATCAAACCAGCTGCCGGATATACAACCAAGCTTGTTCCACCTACAATTAAAAGATCTGCCTGTTCAATCGCATGAACGGCTGAATACAAAGTATATTCATCTAAGCCTTCTTCATATAAGACTACATCTGGCTTAATAATGGCACCACACTTAGGACATCTAGGAATACCATTACTATCCCTATACTTCATCATATCCTCTAAAGAATATTTGGTTTGACAATGGGTACAAGTATTTCTTAATACACTTCCATGAAGTTCATATACATTTTTAGAACCCGCCATCTGATGTAAACCATCAATATTTTGCGTAACAATAGCCTTTAATTTACCCATCTGCTCTAGTTTTGAAAGAGCAAGATGCGCCTTATTCGGCTTTGCGTCTGAATAAATCATCTGATTAAAATAAAAATCAAAAAACTCTTTTGGATGACTTACATAAAAACTATGTGACAACATAATCTCAGCAGGATAAGGATATTTCTTTTTATACAATCCATTATCACTACGAAAATCTGGAATGTTACTTTCTGTAGACACACCAGCTCCACCAAAAAATACTATATTATTACTTTCTTGAATCCAATCTTTTAAAGACATACTATCACTTCCTTTCTCTATTATACGCCTAAACACAAAAAGAAAGGAAGATAATTCACTATCTTCCTTGAATATCAAATGTATACTCGCCATCTTGACAATCTACATGGATTACATCCCCCTGCATAGCACCAGTCTTAATCATTTCCTTGGCAATCTGTGTTTCAAGATTTCTTTGGATATAACGCTTCATAGGACGAGCGCCATATACAGGATCTACACCCATCTTGGCAATCTGATTGTATACGGCATCACTTACATTTAATGTAATGTCACGATCTGCCAAACGTTTTTGTAGTAAACCAACAAACTTATGGGCAATCTTAATAAAGGCTGAATCATCTAATGCGTTAAACACAATAATTTCATCAATACGATTAATAAACTCCGGTTTAAAGTGTCGTTTTACTTCCTCCATATATTTTTCATGGATATTGCCAGATTCAAAGGCATATTGACTACCTAAGTTTGATGTTAAGATAATAATTGTATTCTTAAAATCAACAGTCACACCTTTCGAATCTGTAATACGACCATCATCCAAGATTTGAAGCAATACATTAAATACATCTGGATGTGCCTTTTCAATTTCATCAAATAAGACAATACTATATGGATTACGACGAACTGCCTCTGTCAATTGACCACCTTCATCATATCCAACATATCCTGGAGGTGCACCAATTAATCGTGCCACACTGTGTTTTTCCATATACTCACTCATATCAATACGCACAATGTGTCTTTCATCATCAAATAACTGTTCTGCCAAAGCTTTGGCAACTTCTGTTTTACCAACACCTGTAGGGCCTAAGAACATGAAAGATCCAATTGGACGATTCTCATCTTGAATCTGTGCTTTTGAACGCAAGATCGCATCTGTGACAAGTTCTAGAGCTTCATCTTGACCAACTACACGTTTTTCAAGTTCTGCTTTCAAATTCAACAATTTTTCTCTTTCACTCGCAACCAAACGCGTAACTTCAACACCTGTCCATCTAGAGACGATTTTCGCAATCAATTCCTCATTTACCGTTTCTTGAATTAATGCATCCTCTTTTTGACTTGCCTGTTCTTTTTGAATACGAGCCTCTAATTCTGGAATCGTTCCATATTGAAGTTTAGCTGCATCTTCATAACGAGCTTCATTACGAGCTTGTTCCAAATCTAATCGAGCCTTCTCCAAACGTTGTTTATCTTCTTTTTCATTGGCCAAACCACGTTTTTCATCTTCCCACTTAGAATGCATCTCATCACGTTTTGATTGTAAAGAAGCCAATTCACCTTCAATTTCTTCTCGACGCTCAACCGCTCTTTTATCTTCTTCTTTTTGAAGTGAAGTCTTTTCAATTTGAAGCTGCAAGATCTTACGCTGTAATTCATCCAATTCTTGAGGCATACTTTCCATTTCAACTTTTAATGTAGCACAAGCCTCATCTACCAAATCAATCGCTTTATCTGGCAAGAAACGATCTGTAATATAACGATCAGACATTGTGGCAGCCGCAATTAAAGCTTCATCCAAAATACGCACACCATGATAGCTTTCAAAACGATCTTTCAATCCACGCAAAATACTAATTGTATCTTCAACACTAGGTTGTGCAACTTGCACTTTTTGGAAACGACGCTCTAAAGCTGCATCCTTTTCAATATACTTACGATATTCATTAAATGTTGTTGCACCAATACAATGAAGTTCACCACGAGCTAACATTGGCTTTAATAAGTTAGCCGCATCCATGCTACCTTCTGTTTTACCAGCACCAACTAAGTTATGAATTTCATCAATAAATAAGATGATTTGTCCATCCGATTTTTTCACTTCATCCAAAATGGATTTTAAACGCTCCTCAAATTCACCACGATACTTAGCACCCGCAATCAAAGATCCCATATCTAATTCAATCAATCTTTTCTCTTTTAAAGACTCAGGTACATCCCCCTTCATAATACGCCAAGCAATACCTTCAACAACGGCTGTTTTACCAACACCTGGCTCACCAATTAAAACGGGATTATTCTTTGTCTTACGCGACAAAATCTGCATAACACGACGAATCTCATCATCACGACCAATGATTGGATCAATCTTACCATCGCGTACATCCTGGACTAGATCACGACCATATTTCTTTAAAGCTTCTACATTCTCTTCTGAATTTGGCGTATCAAATTTCTTTCCATTACGACGCTCTAGTTCAGCTTTAAAACAAGCATCCTTATTCAAATTAAAAGTTCTTACCAATTCTTTAGAAATATAAGAACGATTAAACAATAAAGCTAAAAATACACTCGCAACTGATAAATAAGTCTCATCATGTTGACTTGCCCAGTTTTGTGCATCCTCAAACGATTTTTGGACTTCATTTGATAAATTTATATTACTTGTCGAGCTCTTTGCGACACGATTTGATTCTTTTTGAACCATCTGTAAAGCACGCGCTTTATCTAAACCAATACGTTCAAATAAACCATCTAATACATCATCCTTAAAAATAGTTTCCAACATGTCCACTGTATCCACACTAGGATGTTGGTTGGATTTCGCTAAATTAATCGCATCCATTAAAATTTTCTGTAAACGCTCTGACATTTGTTCGATATTCATAAATAAGCACCTCCTTGTACTTAGCACTCACTCTTTATGATTGCTAATGATAGTATAACACTCTTTTTGGCACTGTCAACACTTAAGTGCTAATATTTTTTGAAACCTCAACTTTGCAGAATTTGTATAACTAAAAAATAAAAGAAGCATTAGTAGCTGAATTCACCAATGCTTCTGTCAATATATTTTTCATCCATATCAAATTGTTTTAATATCAATTTTTGCTTTGCAGTCAGTGCGTATTTTCTTCTATATTTTCCTACACTATTTCTTGTACATTCTATGTTTTCAAGCTCCGATATCATTCCTGGAACCGTATATGCTTTACGGTTCTTTTTTCTTAACTCCTCAGCTTTCTGAAACAACTCATTCCTTACAATCATTGCGATAAATGTTACGAATACTTTTGATTTTAAAGACTCTGTTGTATGTACACGTGCCTTATTAAAATCTATTCCGCTCTTCAAACTTCTGAACATCTTTTCTATATTATCTCGACCTCGATATATATCCAGTGCTTTGGATGTGCTCATTTCTTCTGACGTTATAATAAAGAAAAATCCCAGGTTTCTTATTTCTTCCTTTATATATCGGCTGTTTCTCTGGTATGCAACCAAATATCCATTTTGATCATACTTTAGCTTGAATACTTTTCTATATTTTTTCATTTCTCCTTCTGTAGCTATTCTTTTTGCCACTTTCTTTTCAATTTCTTTTTCCCACGTTTCATATCTACTCATAAGCGCTACTTTTTCTTCACTAGCTCTTATATCGTCATAGTAAACATGTATATTTGTTTCCTGACCATATAATTGTTTTTTTACTGTTGTTCCATAAACTCCATGTTCACCAATATAAT
>OIEF01000645.1_pt1 | contig 14221 bp, 10 predicted proteins | sample 1581721 | NCBI WGS metagenome assembly OIEF01 (sample SAMN01760908, study PRJEB22395) | human gut metagenome
CAGCCGCCGGAGCGGTACTTAAGCCGTAAGGCGGGAATTGTGCGGTATTGCCTTAGGTTTTATCAGGGGCAATGGACGCTTACTCTGCCGCCAGCGTGACCACAGCCTCGTTGATGGAGTAGGTGGTGCTGGAGCCCCAGCCGGAGACGATTTCGTCGTGGGCGGGGATGGTCAGCTGCTTGCTGCCGTCCTCACCCTCGGTGATGGGCACCGTCAGGGCATCGCTGCCGTTCAGGGTCATGGTAAGGGCATCGTCCTGCGCATCCACCAGCGTGCCGGTGATGGAGGCAGAGCCGTCAGCGGCAGTCAGCGTGCAGACCTTGTGGGAGTAATCCACCAGCAGCACGGCATCCGTTGCGGTGGGCGTTTCGCCCTGCACCAGCTTATAGCTGCCCGTGTACTGCTCGGTGACCAGTTCCTCGACCTGCACTTCAAACGTAGCGGTTGCACCCAGGAAGGAGGCCGTCACGGTCTTGGTACCTGTGGTGTCGCTGTCGTAACCGGTGAAGGTCAAGCGACCGCCCCAGATGGACTCCTCCGCACCGTTGGCGCGGGTAGCCGTGACAACCAGCTCAGCCGGGTTGAAGGTGTCGCCCGTGTAGAAGGTGCGCAGGTTGGAGGCATCGATCGTCAGGCTCTTGGCAGGGGCATAGGGCTGACCGTAGATGTTGATGTTGCGGGTGAACGCACCGCCCATAACGCCATAGCTCAGGCTGGCTTCCATGCTGTATGCGCCGTGGTCGGTGTCAAAGACGAAGACATCCGCATCTGCGCCGCCCTCCACATCGGTGGGGCGCACGGTGCCGTCGGCGTCCTGATTGCCCAGCAGATGAATGACGAAGTTCTTCTCGCCGTTTTCATCGTAGTTGTACCAGTAGCCGTAAACATGGGAGATAGAGTCGCCGCCCACGGAGGTGTTGGGACCGCTGAAGGAACCCCACATCGAACCGTCGGTGTAGCAGTACATATCCAGACAGGCCGGATCCACGATGGTGCTGAAGCCCTCGGTGTACTGACCCTCGAAGAAGTAGGCGACTTCCCCGTTCGGCTCCTTGGCTTCCCAGGTTTCCTGCGGGATGGCAATAAGGTCATCCAGCGTCTTGGAGACATACTCGTTGTCGTTGTAGTTCATAACGGGACCATCGGCAGAAGTCTGCGCCGCATCGGGGGCAACCTCCGCATTGTCGGCCGAGGGCAGGCTGCTGCTCTGCAGGGAGAAACCGCCCACGCAGACCGCAGCGACTACGACCACCGCACCGGCGGCAGCAAACTGTTTTCCGGTGGCTTTTGCCTCGCCGGTTTTCGTCTGCTTGCAGAAGCAGGCAATCACGCTGAGCAGGCAGGCAATGAACGTGCCGACCATATAGAACACGCACAGACCGGCGTTGCCGCCCGCAAAGGTGACATGGTTGATGACGTCGGCAAAGACGAAATACAACTGCACAACGACAAGATACAGGGCGATATTATAAATGACCGCCTGAATCAGTGCGCTGAACGGAACGGAAACAAAGAAGAAAACGAGCGAAGCGGCAGCACCGACCAGCAGCACCACGCCGGCCATCGTGCCGGAGTGACCCAGAGGGGCAGCCGTGGCCTGTGTGAGCAGGAATACAATGCCGGTGATCAGCGCGACCAGCGCTGCGGCAAGGCAGAACCAGCTGCCCAGCCCTTTATTTTTCAAGCCTTTATTCATCAGGTTCCACCTCCATCAATTCTTTTTGGCGGCACGATTCTTCCGCTTTTCCTCGGAGAAAACGTCCGTGTAGGTATGCAGCACATACATCACGACAGCGGCAACGGCCAGTGCGCAGAACACAACATCGAGGGCGCGCAGGGTCGTCTGCCACCACGGGGCTGCGTCGGAAACGACAACATCCTCCGCGCCGGAGCCGCCCATAGAGGACTGCAGCATGATGTAGTACAGATAATGGTTGGAGTCGATGACCTTCTGCAGCAGGTCGCCGTCATCGGTGCTGGTGATCAGCTTCTCGATTTCGGTCGGGCGGGCGGTATCCAAGCAGAAGATGTTGTTGCCCGCCATCAGCATTTCGGGGGCGGAGGAATACTCGGACGCAGTCAGCGCATCGTCGATGATGTAGCCGCCGTAGTTCCACTCGTCGCGCAGGATGTGCTGGATGCCCTGGTTAGCGGCAGCGTACATAACGCCGATACGGTTGTAAGCGGTCATAACGCCGAGAGAATCGCCCTCAGCCAGAGAACCCTCAAAGGCGCGCATATAGATCTCGCGGATGGCCTGCTCGTTCGCAAAGGTGGAAATGCCCTGACGACCAGCTTCCTGCTCGTTCAGGAAGAAGTGCTTGACCGTACCGATCAGACCCTTGTTGCGCATACCGTGGGAAACGGCCTTGGCAGCATAGTAGCTGAGAACGCCGTCCTCGGAGAAGTACTCAGAGGTACGACCGGAGTAGGGAGAGCGCAGGGTGTCCGCGCCGGGCGCGTAGGCGATGGGGATGGACGCATACAGCGCATCCTCGCCGTACATCTCGCCAAAGCGGGTCTGCACATCGTGGTTCCAGGTGGCGCCGACGATGGGCAGCGTAGCCCAGCCGGTGCAGTTGCGGCGGTCGCCGTACTTAAACTGACCGTTCATGCCCTCGGGACCATCGACGATGGTGCAGCCGGGCTTGTTGACAGCCTTGACAGCCTTGATGCCCTTGGAGTCGCCCATGTTGATGAGCAGATCGCTCAGCGTCAGCTGAGAAAGGAAGTCGTTCCACTTCGGGTCGTCGAAGGCGACGCCGATCATATCGCTGAAGTTGATCTTCTCATCCAGCTCCACGCCGAGGTTGAAGTCGGAAACGCTCTTGGCGTCGGCTGCCTTGACGTAGGTCTGCATATTCAGACCGTTGTACAGCTTATCGTTGACCGTCAGGGTCTCCAGCGTGGTGGGGTAGGTCGTATCCCACGCGCTGCGGGACAGGTAGGTGATTTTTTCGTCGTCGTTCGCCCAGTAGTTCACATCAGCGTCGTCGAAGGTGTTCGTGACTTCCACATCGCTGTTGTAACGGGAGTTGCGGTACTTTTGGGTATCGACCTCGGTGTTGGGGGCGGTCCAGGTGGCCACGGCGGCGGTGTTGCCGGTGACGACATTGCCGTCCTGATCGATCAGCTTGCCCGCAACGGCGTCACCGCACTTGGCGGCCAGCACATTGTTCAGTGCCTCGTGTGCGCCGTTGCCGACGGCGAAGTAGTAATCGCCCGCATCGAGGATGTAGCCCTTCGCGCCGTTGGCGTCATAGGACGCGAGGAAGTAGCCGGGCACATCGACCGTGACAGTCTCGGATGCACCTGCGGCCACGTCGATCTTGTCATAGCCCAGCAGCTGGATCGAGGACTTTTCGACGTTGTTCTGCTTGTCGTAGTCGGTGTAGGGGGTCTGTGCGTACAGCTCCACCGTAGCCTTGCCGTCCATATCACCGGTGTTGCTCACCGTGACGGTCGCCGTAAAGGTGTCGGTGTCGCTGTTGTAGTCCAGCTTGTCAAGGTTGTACTCATAGGTCGTGTAGGACAGACCGTAGCCGAAGGGGAAGCAGACCTCCTCGGCGTAGTTCCAGCCGTCGGTCGAGGCTTTGGTGCCAACCGTGGAATCGGCGTTGCCCTGACCGAGGATGGTGTCCTCGTAGCGGGTCTCGTAGTAGCGGTAGCCGACGTAGATGCCTTCGTTATAGCTGACAAAGCTGTCGCCTGCCGCGCGGGGCGTTTTGCTGCCGTAGTCGTAGGCGTGCAGACCGAAGTTCTCGGCGCTGGGCGCGGACAGGGAGTTGGCGGCAAAGGTGGCGGTGGTGTGACCGGAGGGGTTGACCTCACCGGTCACAACGCGGATGGCGCCGGGCATACCGTAGAAGCCGGGGTTGCCGACCCACAGCACAGCGTCAACATTGTACTCGTCCAGCCAGTCCATCTCCATCGCAAAGACGGAGTTCAGCAGGACGACGGTTTTCTTGAATTTGCCGGAGTCCTTGATTTTCTGGAAGATTGCCTTCTCGTTGTCGTCCAGCTCCAGCATACGCTTGCCCTTGTCGTTGACCATCGCAAGGTCGTTGCCCTCGGTGGCAAAGCGGGACAGCGTAACAAACGCGACATCGCCATAGGACGCAAACGAGTCGGTGACGCTGCCGGTGAACAGCGCCGGGTCATATTCTCCCACGCTGGAAACGCTTCTTTCTTTCGGCGCTTCGGCGGAAGCGTAGGCGTCCAGCACGGTTTGGTTCACGTTGAAGCCGGCATCCTGCAGGGCGTCAACGGGGGTTTTCTGGTAATCCGGGTTTGTGGAGGAACCGCCTGCCGTGCTGCGGAACACCGGGTCGATGCTGCCGCGGCCAAAGACCGTGACGTTGCGCTCAGACTCGGAAAGCGGCAGGGCATTGTTGCGGTTGTAGAGCAGCACGCTGCCCTCTTCTTCTTCCTGCTCACAGAACTGATAAGCGGCTTCGATGTACTTTTCGTAGCTTGCGTCAGACAGAGTGCCGTCAGCGGAGAACTCCGTGCCGCCGTAAGATGCGCCAGCGCCTTCGATGCCGAGTGCGTGGTTGACTTCGCCTTCCTGCTGGAACGCAATAGTCGTTCCGGTCAGGACAAGGTTGGCCACCAGCACAGCCGCGCCGGACAAGCCCAGCCAACGGCGGGACTTGCTTGAGGTTTCCTTTTGTGCCATAGGTTTTTCTCCTTCCTAAACTGTCACAGATGAATGATACGATGCGCTTGCTGCCAAGGACTGCGCACTTCCCTTTTGCAGAAACCGTTCATATCTTTTTCACAAAGCTATCATAAAGGGAAGCGTTGACCGGGTCAATGGAGTTGGCGTAAACGTCAAAAAACACGGCACAAATGACAAAGAAGAAAAGCGACTGCCGAAAGGCAGTCGCTTTTGGGTTATGCAGTTTCTTTTTGGCTTTTCCCGCAGGGGAAGGTGACCACCAGGTAAAAAATCGAGTCCTCCACAAAGCAGTCTGCCGTGCCGCCGTACAGCTCGGCAATGCTTTTGATGCTTTTTATGCCGTAGCCATGCTCCTCGGTATCCTGTTTGGTTGTGACGATAGCGCCGTCCCGCAACGTCGGCGGTGCGGGGGTGTAGTTCTGCACGCGGATGACCGCCATGTCACGGCAGCGGCTGATGTCCAGTGTGATGACCCGCTTAGACGCATCGTTTACCTGCGTCAGGCACTCAATGGCATTGTCCAGCGCATTGCCCAGCAGAGAGTAAATGTGGTAGTGCTTCATATCCTCCAGACAGCTGCCGTCTGCCGAGCAGACCAGCTGAATACCTGCCTGCCCGCAGAGTGCCGACTTTTGGGTCAGTGTGATGTCCAGCGCCTTATTCCCGGTGAGATAGCGCAGGTTCAGGTTGTCCATTTCTTCTTCCAGACGGGCGCGTTCCTCATCTGTGGCGCGGGAATACTGCTGTTTCAGGTCATGGTAGCGGATGTTGATTTTTTCCATGTCTTTTTTTGCCTGCTCATACTGCTGCTTGTCACATTCCAGCAGCTGCGCCAGCATTTCATTCTCGTGTTCCAGACTCTTGATGCTGCAATTTGAAAATTCCAGCGCCAGAATCGTGATGGCAAACAGGATGCAGAACGCATTCAGCGCCAGATAGGCGGTCAGGTAGGACTCTGCGCTGCTGTCCAGAACATCCTCCAGCACAACACTCAGGTAGACCGCGGCAATCAGGAAAAAGCCGGAGTAAAGCACAGTCTTGACATTGTCAAACAGCAGGCGCCCGCGCCGGATGCGCAGGGTGAACAGCAGGTAGATGACCAGACAGACCACAAGGTTGCTGAAAAGCAGAATGACAAAGTTGACGAGCCTGTCCGTGCGCCCATGCTGAAACAGCCAAATAATGGGCATATAGGCCAGCTTACTGGTAATGTGCTGCACCGCGTAGGCACAGGTTGTATAAAACAGGGCGTGCAGCGGGCTGCAGTCAAAGCTGAACCATATCAGACCAAACAGCAGCGTCGTATACAGCAGCAATCTTGCCCAAAGCGGCAGAAATGCCAGGGTGTCCGTCAGCGCGAGAAAGACCCATACACCCGCCGCCAGCCGCGGAACGAAGCAGCTGCGGCGCTGCCCCCACGGGACAAACAGGCCAGCGCATAGAATCATACCCAGCTGGATTTGCTGGTTCAGTATCCAATTTATGACCGGCATGGGTCTTCCCACTCCTTTTTTGCCATATATCGGGAGAATGCTTCGGTGAAGGCGTCCTTGTAAGTGCGCCCGATGGGCAGTGCCGCCCCGCCGATATAGACATTCATACGGCTCACCGCCGTGATACAGCGCAGGTTCACAAGATAACTGGCGCTGCATCGTACAAACCCGTAGGGCGTCAGCTGCGCCGCGATTTCCTGCATCGAACCGCGGTTTTTGATGATCTCGGTCTTACCGTCCCCGCCGCACAGGTTGTACAGCAGGTCGTGCTGGCGCACCTCCACATAGGCGATTTCCGCTGCATCCAGCAGCCGCGTCACGGTGCCGTCCTTGACGACAATGTGCGGCGGCGCAGTCTTTTGACCGGCGCGCTTTTGCAGCACCTTCAGCGCCCGCGTCAGATACATATGGAAGGAGTACCACTGTATCGGCTTTACAATAAAGCCCAGCGCGCCGACACTGTACCCGTTCAGCGCGAATTGCTGCAAATTCGTGCAAAAAATGAGGATGACGTCTTGATCTGTCTCCCGGATTTTTTCGGCCAGTTCCATACCGGACATCTGCGGCATATCAATGTCCAGATATAAAATGTCAAAATCACGGTCTTGCGCCGCCAGATAGACTGCCGCACAGTCGAACTCCTGTACGTTCAGTTCTGTGTCGTTCTCCGCGCTAAACCGCGCCAATGCCTGTTTCAGTTGGTTTCTTTCTTGTTTTTCATCGTCGACAATGCCGATTCGGATCATCGTGCGTTCCTCCCTCCGCGCAAGGATCTATACAAATATGATATACCCCCGAACGCAGCCGCGTCAACCTTTTACGAGCGAATCGTCCAATTTTCCCAAGATATTTTCGGAATGCTGCTTGCTGCGCATGGAAGATCCTTGACCACTACGGTGGCAAAGGAATAAAAAAGCAGCTGATACATTGGCAAAATAGCAGCACAGCCCCCGCCAGAAACTCATAGAGCTTGGCGGGGGCTGTACTATTTTAATCAGCCAATAGTTAAATCAGGCCCATCAGGCTGGGCAGGCCCAGAGACAGAGCCGGGATGTAGGTGACGGCCAGCAGGGCGGCAACCAGTGCTGCAAAATAGGGGATCAGCTTGGACGTGACCTGCTCGATGGAGACATGGCCGATACCGCAGCCGACGAACAGAACCGAGCCGACCGGCGGGGTGATGTTGCCCAGGCACATATTGAAGATCAGCATAACGCCGAACTGGATCTCCGTCATGCCAAAGCTGGTGGCGATGGGCAGGAAGATCGGGGTGAAAATCAGGATGGCCGGGGTGATGTCCATGAACATGCCGATGACCAGCAGGATGATGTTCATGAGCAGGAAGATGATGTACTTGTTGTCAGTCAGGCTCATCAGGCCGTTGGAGATGGCTGCCGGGATGCCGGAGTAGGCCATAACGAAGGACATGGCGGAGGAGGCAGAAATCAGGAACAGGATGATGCCGGACGTTTTGGCGGAGTTGAGCAGGATGCCAAGGAAGCCTTTGAAGTCGATGCTCTTATAGACGATGGAAAGAATCAGGCAGTAGAGAACCGCGACACCTGCGCCCTCAGTGGCGGTGAAGATACCGGAGACGATGCCGCCGATGACAATGACGATCAGCAGCAGAGACGGCACGGCGTCCCAGACGGTCTTGGCAATGCTCTGGCTGTGGTCAATGCCGGTGGCTTTCATGCCAGCCTTTTTTGCGCCGATGAACGCAACGACCATGCAGCACAGGCCCATCAGGATGCCGGGAATGTAACCGGCCATGAACAGCGTGGAGATGGAGACACCGCCCGCGACGGTGGAGTAGACAATGAAGGCAGACGTCGGGGGAATCAGCAGGCCGGTGGGGGCGGAGGCAATGTTGGCGGCGGCGGAGTAGGCGGGGTCGTAGCCGTTTTCTTCCTCAATGGGGCTGATGCAGCCGCCCATGGCGGATGCGGCAGCAACGGAGGAGCCGGACAGCGCGCCGAACAGCATGTTGCCCAGGATGTTGGCCTGCGCCATGGAGCCGGGGATCTTGCCGACGAACAGCTGGGCGAAGTTGACCAGGCGCTTGGCAATACCGCCGTTGTTCATGATGTTGCCGGCCAGAATGAACAGAGGCACAGCAAGCAGCGAGAAGCTCTCCACGCCGGAGTTCATCTTCTGCATCGTGATAAAGGTGATCTGGTCCCAGGACAGGGTGGACATGGCGGTCACGATAGACGACGCCACAATGCTGATGGAGATAGGCACGCCGAGGAACAGCAGCACGCCGAACACGGCGAACAGGATAACGGTGGTCATGGTGATACTCATTTGTCTGCACCCTCCTTGGATTCAACTTTTTCGCCGGTGACGTCCTCATAGATGTTGATGATCTGCGCCAGGACGATGAACACGCCGGAAATCGGGGCGATGGAGTAAACCAGGCTGCGGGGAATACCCAGCAGGGCCGAGAACTCGCGGCTGGCAGAGACAGCCAGCTTAAAGCCGCCGATAGTGAATACGAAGATGGCCATCAGCAGAATCAGACCATCGATGACCACCAGCAGGGCGGTGTGCGCCTTGCCGGTAAATTTGTCGCGGATGAGGGTCAGGGACATGTGCTCCCGGGTGGAGAAGGCGTAGGCCGCGCCGATGAAGCCGGTCCAGATCAGGCTGTAGCGGACAAGTTCCTCGGTGAAAGCCACGGGGCTGTTGAGGATATAGCGGGAGAAAACCTGAATCAGAACCAGCACCGTCATAAAGGTAAGCAGTACGGCGCAGGCAATGCTCAAAATTTTGTCCATCCAGAATTTGATGGCAGCAAAGGTGTTTTTCATAGCTTACTCCTCCCCTCTTGCGGCGTCGATGGTATCCAGCAGCGTCTTGACGCCGGGATACTGCTCCCCATAGGCTTCGATCATGGGCTGGGTTGCCTCGCGGAAGGCTTCCTTGTCGACGTCATAGACGAACTCAACGCCCATCGTCTCCTGTGCTTCCTTGACGGCCTCCTCCACAGCGGTGTCCCACATGACCTTGTGGGCATCGGTGGAATCGTGGGCGGCCTCCAGAATGATCTCCTGATCCTCGGGGCTGATGGTCTCCCAGACCTTCTCACTCATGATGAGGACGTCGGGGATCATGGCGTGCTGGTCCACCGAGTAGACCTTGCAGACCTCGCCGTGCTTGCCGGTGGTCAGGGCGGTCTCGTTGTTCTCGGTGCCGTCAATGATGCCGGTCTGCAGCGAGGTGTAAACGTCGCCGTAGGACATGGCGACGGGAATGCCGCCCAGATAGCTCATCATATCGGTCTGGCTCTTCATATCCTGCACGCGGATCTTCAGGCCCTTCAGGTCGGCGGGCGTGCGGATGGCGCGATCCTTCGTGTAGAAGGAGCGTGCGCCGGAGGTGTAATAGGTCAGCGTGACAAAGCCGTCGTCACCGGTGGAGAGGAAGAAGTCCTGCATCTCCTGCGAGTCCATGACATGGTAGAAGTCATCGGTATCGTTGAAGATATAGGGCAGGCCGAAGGTGTTGAAGGCATCGTTGTAGGTAGCCAGACCGGGTGCAGAAACCTTGGTCATGGCGATAACGCCGGCCTGCAGCTGCTCAAGGTTCTCGTTCTCGCTGCCGAGCTGGCCGTTGGGGAAGATCTTGACCTGGATGCGGCCATCGGTCTTTTCCGCGACCTCGTCCGCAAACTGGGTCATGGCGATGTGGACAGTGTGGGTCTCGGACAGGCCGTGGGCCAGAGTCAGCACCAGCGGGTTCTCGGCGCTGTAGCCGGTGGAGTCGGCGGTGGTGCCGGACGCGCCGCAGCCGGTCATAACACCCAGACTGAGCGCAGCCGCAGCAGCCAATGCTGCGAATTTTTTGAACATGGTATTTCTCCTTCTTGTATGTATGCCGTTTTTCCCTTGGCCCCCTCTGAGAGGGGGCTGCCTCCGCAGCGGCTGGGGGAGAGAACCGTGCCATTACCCGAAATATTTCGGGCTGCGGCAAGGTTCAACCTCTCCGCCCCTACGGGGCACCTCCCCTGCCAGGGGAGGCAAGAAGCCGGGTTACATCCCGATCAAATCAAACTGTTCGAACGAGACAAGTACCTCGTGATCCTTCTTGGGGTTGGGGTACTTGATCTGGACGCTCTTGAGGCGCTGGCTGTAGTACCAGCCGCTCTCGGCCTCCTCAAACTTGCGGCGGTGCAGGAAGTGCGGCAGCTCTTTGCCGTCCACCTGCACATAGAACGGGGACTTCTCGCGGTGGATCATATCGAGGTACATGCTCTCGACGGCGGTCTCGTAGCTGCCCTCATTCGTGAAGGTCACGACGGTCTTGACGCCTGCCTTGACGGCGATCTTCGTCTTGAGATACGCGCCCTTGCGGTAATCGTTCGTGCGGCCGTCATCCTCGTACAGCGTGAACTCGGAATCCACATCGGGGGCCATCAGGATGTCCAGCGCGGTGGTCTTTTCGGTCATCAGGTTGTGCAGCTTGTTGCCGCTCATCGGGAGAATGGCACCGCTGCGCACAAACAGCGGGATGCTGGCAATATCAACCGGCACCTCAATCGTCTGGCCGGGGGCGTATTCCTCGCGGGTGTAGAAGTCGTAGAACCGCTCGTTTTCGTTCTCGGTCACGGGCAGGTAGACCGGGCGGACGGTCTGGCCCTTTTCAACGACGTTCGCAACCAGCAGAGAATCACCGAACATGAAGTCCACACCCTCATCGTAGGTGGCTGGGTCGTTCTGGAAAACGCTGAACGTCGGCTGCCAGATGGGCAGGCCGTTCTCATGCGCGCGCTCCATCAGGGAATACAGCGTCGGGCTGAGCTTATAGCGGAAGTCAATCGCGTCCTTGATGTACTGCTTTTTGTCGCTGTACATCCACGGCTCGGTGACGGTGTTGTCGGTGTTCGTGGAGTGGATGGAGAAGCGCGGCTGGAAGATGCCGTTCTGCACCCAGCGCACGAACAGCTCGCCCTCCGGCGCGGGGCCGAAGAAGCCGCCGATGTCGCAGCCGTGGTTGGATACGCCGCAGAGCGCCATGCCCAAAATCGTGGCGATGTTGTATTTCAGGGTATCCCAGTGGGTCAGGTTGTCACCGGCCCAGACCTGCGCATAGCGTTGGATGCCCGCATGACCGGAACGGCAGACCGAGAACGGGCGGCAGTCGGGGTCATACTCCTCGATGGCCTCGTTGGACAGCTGGCACATCAGGTTGCTCATGACCGGCTTCATCGTGCCAATCGTGCTGCCCTTGCCCTCAAAGTAAACCTTTGCGTCCTTGTCAACGAGGGAGTCATACTCGCAGTTGTCGTTCCAGATGGAACGGCAGCCGTATTTCAGCAGCGCATCCTTAATGTACTGCTTCCAGTGCAGGCGGGTGGATTCCTTCGTGTAGTCCACAAAGAGGCCGGGGCCGCCCCACCAGGTACCGACAGCCAGACCGTCAAGACCTGCATTATCGTCGGAGGCGGGCAGGAACATGCCCTTCTCCTTCATCTCGTTCAGCAGCGGATGGACGAGCAGCATACCGGGCTTGATGTTGGGCGAGACAACGATGCCGCGCTTTTCCATCTGGGCGAACCAGTCTGCCGGGTCCTTGAAGCGCTTGTGGTTCCATGTGAAGGTGCAGCGCTTGATGCCCTCGGCGGTCTCAACGGCGCAGTAACCACTGGACAGCTGGAAGCCGTCGGCAGGGATGCCTTCCTCGCGGGTCGTGTCGATGAAGTCCAGCACGGCATCGTCGCTGTTCTCGGGCAGCTCGGGGTAGTACATCGAGCTGCCGAGGTAGCCCAGCGCGGCCTTCGGCAGCATGACGCTCTTGCCGGTCAGGTCGGTGTAACGCTCGATGATCTCGCGGATGGACGGACCTGCGATCAAAAACAGGTCAATGTCGCCCGCGTCGGTGCGGTAGGACGAGTAGCGGTGCCAGTAGTTGCGCTTCTCGCGGCCCATGTTGAAATCGCACTCGGCGGTATTGTGGTAGAAGTAGCCGACAGCCTGCTTCGTGCCGCGGTTCAGGCGGATATAGAACGGAATGTGCTTGTAGAGGGAATCCGTCTCCTTGGCGTTGTAGCCCATGGCGTCGCCGGGAGCCATATTCATGTATTTCTCGGCCTTGTTGATCTCGCCGGATTTCTCGCCGAAGCCGTAGAAGCAGTCGTCGGCCTCGATCTGGCTGGCGTGGATGCGGCGGTGGTTGCTGTCCTCGCGGTAGGCCAGGTCGGGAATATCGGCGTGCAGCAGGCTGCCGTCCTTATCATAGACCATGATGCGGAACGGTGCCTTCTCGATGACGACCTTGAGACGCGCCCCCTGGATAACGGCCTGCCTGTCGCCGTCGGTCAGGGCTGCGGCGGCGGACTGGACGCGCTTGCGGCAGTTCTTCATCAGCTCGTCGGTGCGGGACTCCCATGCGGTCATGGTCAGGCTGTAGGAGGCTTCATCCCAGTCGCCGTCAAAGCCCGCGCGGATGCGCAGTATATCGTCGGTCAGGAACCAGATGCGCAGCTCTACAGCGTTGGTGGCTACGGAATAATAGCTTCCGCAGTCCTTGACAGCGCCGCCGGTGTAGCACACTTTCATAGATTTTCTCCTTTCTATTTTGCGTATAATTGAATGGTGGAACTTGTTATTTGGCAGACAATGTGCATATTGTACAAAATAGCATAATATATTTTGTTCAATCTGCGCATTGTGCCCTTCTTCGCCTTTATAATAACAAATCCTTCACAAAATTTCTGCCGTATTTGTAATGCAAATGTCGCAAAATGTGATATAATCGTGGTAGAGACAAAATTTTACAGGAGGAGTCGCTCATGATCCTGCAAAAAATGCCGCATTACGTGGATTCCATTCTGACGCAGGAGGATGCCAGTGCCGCCCTGCAGGACGGTCAGGTTGTCGTGGGCCTGTATACAAACCGGGAGAATGTCCAGTCGGTGGTCCACTCCCACCCGTATTATGAGATGATACTGCCGGTGGCGGGCAGCAGCGTGCGCTACTCCGTCGACGGCAGCGTCTACGATTTGCACCTGGGGGAGCTGATACTGTTTCCGGGCGAGATGTACCACTCCGGCAAGTTCAACATCACGGACACGACCTCAGAGCGGCTCGTCGTGCAGATAGCTCCCGGCATCTGGGAGCGTGCCTGGGCGCAAAGCGGCCTGCCGCGGCATGTCTGGTCGGGCGATCCTGTCATTCTGGACACTGACGCCGTCACGCAGTGGGACTTCCGCGGCCTGCTGGAGCGGATGGCCCAGACCGTGTATCTCGATGAAAAAATACGCGATACCGTGCAATGCTGCGAGGTCACGGAGCTGATTTTGCTGATCAGCCAAGTTGTGACCCGGCGGCACAATGCCCCGCCGCCCTCGGCCACCAGTCTGCTCGTCGCCAAGGCGGTTGCTTACCTTCAGGCCAACTACACCGACCCGCATCTGACCGTGGCCCAGCTGGCAAAGTACACCTACACCAGCCGGGAGCACCTGTCCCGCGTGTTCAAAGAGTACACGCTGGAAAGTATACACGGGTATCTGACCAACCTGCGTATGCAGCACTGCCGCAACGAGCTCGCCGACGGCACCGGCGTACTGGACGCCTGCACCGCCAGCGGTTTTGCAAATTACAGCAGCTTTTTAAAGAGCTTCCGCGCACTGTACGGCATCACCCCCGCCGAGTACCGCGCCCAACTAAGGCAGAGCCGCAGAACGCCATAAAGAAAACCACACATTGCGGTGTGCACGCTATTTCAGGTAGATAAGCTGCCCTTCATTTCGGTCATGGCAGACTTTAAGGCGCGGGGAAACCGGCTTTCCCCCTGTTCGGTATCGGCTGCGGTGTCTGTTGCCTTGTAAACCAAAATCGCCGCGATATAAACAAAAATCCGCCGGGGAGCCTTCCCAAAAACGGGAAGGCTCCCCGGCGGTATTGCCATAAGAAATAGCCATCTGAAATCCGTGACCTTCGGCATCTCAGGTGGCTATTTTTCAGACCGTCAAAAAACTGCATTCTTGCTCTATTGCGTGTGTAGGGGCGACCATTGGTCGCCCGCCAACTTACCGCAGCAACGC